>OOAK01001978.1_pt1 | contig 11325 bp, 7 predicted proteins | sample 1671811 | NCBI WGS metagenome assembly OOAK01 (sample SAMN06348195, study PRJEB24527) | human gut metagenome | biome: human gut; feature: ankylosing spondylitis patient; material: feces | host: Homo sapiens | place: China | collected 2015-10 | reverse complement strand
GCCATATATCACCGCCTGCTATAAGCTTGCTGTCGTCTGCACAAAGATACAGCAGAAGTTCAGTCTGCATAACATCAGTATCCTGAAACTCGTCGATATAAATGCAGGAATACTTGTCTTTGAAAAACGCTCTTGCCTCAATGCTGTTTTTAAGAAGCTCATGAGTGTGATACAAAAGCCCGTCATTTGAAACGCTCTCCCCGTCTTCACTCTCCTGATAAGCCTTTACAGCCTGCTCTATATACGTTGCCGTCTTGTTGAGGGCATACAGTGCATTTTCTTTCTTTACATTATCAAACCCACTTGGGCTGAAAATGGCCATGTTCTCATTGCTCTTTGGATGATCTTTCTTAATTTTCGTCTTATTAAAAGGCTCAAGGAACTTTTTGCAAGCTTTAAGATTAGCGCAAGCTTTTACATAATTATACTTTGGGTCATAGGTCTTCATATCATCAGGTAATTTCTTCGTCACATCATCAACAAGAAAACCTGCTATATCTTCGTATTTTCCACCCAAAGCACCATTATAGAATGCACGTACAAGACTATCCCTATAGTTACACATTTCTTTATAGGCAAGCTTATTTATGGTGTCAAATGTCACACTGTCATAGCTTTTATCCCTAACAAACTCAACATCTCTGTATTCAGCACACTCAAGAAATGTTTCCATAAGAAAGTTTTTCACACGGCTGTCTCTGAGCTTATATTGATTGCTGTTCAGAAAGCCGAAATCTTCTATGTTCGCACCATTTGTACGGTAATATCTCTCGAAAAAGTCAGCCTGTGCCTGCTTTGTTTCACCATCCTCGGCAAGTTTTAATCCCAAATGCAGGTCAGCTTCAAAAGGCTGTTCTGACAACATACTCAAACAAAAGCTGTGTATAGTGCTTATCTTCATGCGCTGTAAATTCATAACAGCGTTCTCATACAGCTTCTTTTCCTCACCGCTGCATTTTGCGATATTCTCCGTAAGCCCTGCCTGTATCCTCTCATAAAGCTCGTTTGCAGCAGCGTTGGTGAAAGTTATAAGCACTATCTTTTCAACAGGTATACCTGCGCCTATCTGACCTATAACACGCTGTATTATAAGCCTTGTCTTACCTGCACCTGCACCTGCTTCAACAAGGATATTCTTATCATAACTGTCTTTGTTTATTATATAGCTTCTTATCTGTTCTTCACTCATTCTGTTGCACCCCCTGAGCAAACTTCTTCATAAGCAGGACAAAACGTGCATGGAGTAATTTTATCATTCTTATTCACAATACACTTTTTAAAGCCCTCTTCTACTATTTTCTTAAATGTTATTGTTATCATGTTTTCGATTTCAGAATTATCCTTATTGTTAACTACATGGCAATTCCCTTTTTCAAGAATGAAAACATAATCTGCGGAAACGATATCACTTTCGCTCACTTCTCCCACAGACGTAAGACCTTTTTCAAGCGCAAGGGCATAAATATGATCCTGTGGGTCTTCTGGAAGCTTCTCCCTGAATTTTTTGATATCCTCCGTCTTGTAGTCAACTATCTGATATGACACCTTTGTGCCGTCTATTATCTTGTCAAGGCGGTCTATCCTGCCCCTTATGGTGACATTATATTCGCCTATTTTCACATCGCCGACAAATGGATACTCGACCTCGACAACCTCACGTTTGCCTGAGTGTATATCGTCGTGCAGTTCGTCAAGATAAGCCTTGATACAATTGTAATATTCCTCTCTCTCACTCTGCGCAACAGCCATATCCACAGGGGGATAGTTACGGAGATAGTTTTTAGAAACGTTCTCGAATATCTCATCAAGCATCGCCTTGTCAACAGTTTCAGACACCTCAGCCGCACTTTTGCTTTTAAACACAACCTTGGCATAATTCTCCATTATCTCATGTATATACATTCCCTTGACATTGCCTTTGAGCCATGCACTGCGGTCTATATCCACCTCCTGCGGCTTTTCAACATGGGCGATACGCTCATAGAAAAACCTCAGCGGACACTGAAGCATAGTCGAAAGGCTTGTGGCAGAAATGATAAAATGATTATTTTCGCACATTTCACGCAATATATCTATACGGCTTTCTCTTTGCTTATCAAGATACTCCGTAAGGCTTTCGCTTTGCTTTGCACCGTCATAATGAAGCCCAATTTTTTCTGCCTTGTTAAGAAAAGCACTGTTTAATGATATCTCAGAACGCACGCTCACCTTACGTCTGTCAGAAAGATAATCATACACTTCTATTTTGTTTACATCAATGCCCTTTTCAGCCGCAATAACAGTATACACTGCCGACGGGCTTTGCGCTCTTATTTCTACGGTATCATAAACACTACAGCTTACAACAAGGTTTGCTCTCTCAGTCATGAGAACAGTTCTCACAAGGTCAGTGAGCTTTCTGCGCTCGATAGCGTCAGAACAATGGTCACGGTTGCCGAAAAGCTGTTCTCTTTCCTTATCGTTCAGAACAGGTGACTCGTCCTGCATGACAGGAAATCTTCCTGTTGTCAGACCAAGAACATATATGTTTTTCATGAAAAGCGCAGAATACCGCCCCATAAGACAGCAGGTAACAGCGCCTTTTGATGCAGGCAAAGAATACCTTGCGTTCTCTGCAATGTCGGTGATCTCAGTCATTGCTTCCTGCAAGCTAAGACTCTTGTCATAGTCTGCATAAAATCTATATCTGCCTATCAAAGCGTCCTTAACGCTTGATATGGAACTTCTCTGCTCAGCGTTTGCTCCATTCACATATTTTTTTACCAATTTCAGCACGCCACCGTAAAACTCTTTTGCGCTGACATTCTCTTTTTTAAAGACCTCATTAAAATCCTTGAACATCTTACTATCCCTTGTGCTATACCATTCAAAGCCCCAGCCGTTTCCTGAGTTCTGTGCTTCAAGGAATATCCTGCCCTTGCTTTTGGTTTTGCCGTCCTCTACTATCTCCTCATATTTGAAAACAGGCGAAAGCATTACATCTTTGAAAAGGTCAAATCTATAGTCATTTTTGCACCATTTGAGCATTGCCCTGAAAAATGCAACAACGTCACTGTGTCTGCATGAAATGCCCTCAGGAAATTCCACGGGGACTTTGTATTGATCGCACATATTCATGAGCAAGTCCATATACTCATCATCGGGACACAGCACAGCGGTATCGCAAAGCTCGTAACCACTGTTCACGATATGTAGAACAGTTCTCTCCACCTCGTTTGTTACGCCATAATTTCTCCAAAGCTCCGCCTTTTGTGCTAACTCTCTCAGACCATTCTGATACTGCTCATCGCTCATATCAGCCATGTTATCTATCACCGCAGGATCAGGCAAAAGCCCTATATACTCCGCTGTCAGCTTGTCAGCTTCTATTTCTTTATCATATGCAAAATGAACGTTGCTCACGTCTGTCTTACCAGCCTTTATAAGACCGCCAGCAATGCTTATGAGCTTTGCACTGTCATATAGTTTGCTGTCTGAAAGCTTATTTTCATACGCTTGAAAGATCGCACTCAGCGTGTTGATACGTCTGCTGTCCAAGGACAGTGAATCAGGGCGTATACAGTTCATTCTAAGCTCTGATATTGTCTTGAATATCTCCATGCAGGCATTATGGTCGTCGCTTTTGAAATAGCTTATACCGCTTTCATCAATAATACGTCTTACTATCTCACAGCCCTCAGCATTTGACAGTGTTATTATCCTGCTGTCCATATACTCGGCACTGGTTTCGATAATATGCTTTGCATGATCTGCGACTGTGTATCTTTCAAGCCTTATAACAATATTTTCACCGCTTGCGTTCTCCAACATTCTCTCGGCGTTGAGATAATCATTACATATGTAAACCTTTTTAGTCAAAGGGTCTGCTTCATTACAGTCTTTGAGCCACTCTATAAAAGTCATTACGCTTTCTCCCCTAACATAAATTATCATAATAACATTTTACCATAGCAGAAAAATCTTGTCAATCTACAATTAGCGTGTTTGTATACTTTTTTGAAACATAATATTAAAGAAAATTTATTGACAAAATCATACCGCTATGTTAAAATATACTTTGTAAAACTTGCGTGGATTTTTCCTGACAGTATGTCACTTTTCGCCACACAGCAAACAGGCTGTGCGGCTTTTTTTCTGCCCACAGACAAAGGAGTGTAAAAAAAATAAATGAACAGTGATTTCATGAAAACAAGACCGATCTTCCCTCTTCTGCTTTCAATGTCCCTGCCAATGGTGATATCAATGCTTGTAAACTCTCTTTACAACATCATTGACAGCTTTTTCGTGGCAAAGATAAGCGAGGACGCAATGACATCGCTTTCACTGGTGTTCCCTGTGCAGAATTTTATAAGTGCCACTGCTATCGGCTTTGGTATCGGCATCAATGCGGTCATTGCCATATATCTTGGTGCAGGCAGAAAGGAAAAGGCTGACATTGCCGCAACTCAGGGGCTTGCACTTTCGGCTTTGCATGGTATTGTGCTAATGATAATATGTATACTTATAATGCCTGCATTTCTATCTATGTTCACAAGTAACAAAAATGTTGTAGATCTTGGCGTGCAGTATTGCAACATTGTATTTACATTCTCTCCTGCATTAATGCTTGCCATTGCATTTGAGAAGATATTCCAATCTGTCGGCAGAATGAAGATATCAATGTTCAGTATGCTCTGCGGCTGTATTGCAAACATAATCCTTGACCCTCTGCTTATTTTTGGCGTTGGATTTTTTCCTGAGATGGGTATAAAGGGTGCGGCACTCGCCACCGGTATCGGTCAGGTGCTGACCCTTGTCATATACATAATAGCATATCTTCGCTGTGAGCTTCCTGTTAAGCTTTCCGCAAAACACAAGCGTCCTGACGGCATGATAATTGCAAAGATGTACTCCATAGGCATTCCTGCAACACTTAATCTTGCACTGCCGTCACTTCTCATATCCGCCCTCAACGGCATACTTGCGGCATATTCACAAAGCTATGTGCTTGTTCTTGGAATTTACTACAAGCTCCAGACCTTTCTTTATCTACCCGCAAACGGTGTTATTCAGGGTATGCGACCAGTTATCAGTTTTAACTACGGAGCAGGCGAGAAGGAGCGTGTGAAGAAAATTTACAGCATTGTCCTTTACATGACAGGTGTGATATTGGCGGCAGGAACTATCATATGCGCGCTTTTCCCAGCCAAGCTCATAGGGCTTTTCACGGAAAACGCTGACACTATCGCCATAGGCAAAACAGCACTGCGCCTTATTTGTATCGGCTTTGTTATCTCCGCAGTATCCGTCACCTCATCAGGTGCGCTGGAGGGGCTTGGCATGGGCATTCCGTCGCTTATGATATCTCTGTGCAGATTTATTGCGATAATACTGCCACTTGCGTTCTTCCTCTGCAAGCTCACGGGACCAACAGGCGTATGGAACGCATTCTGGATAACAGAAGTCGTCACCGCTTTTATATCTGTATTTATCTACAGATTTTCAGTTTCAAGGCAAAAAGATTTAAAATAAACACCGTTGCCATTCCACAATTACCATTTATTTCTGTTTAACAACTTATAATTTGCAAAAAAGCGTTGACATTTTGCAAAAAAAGTGTTATAATATATCTTGCATGCCGCTGTGGTGGAATAGGCAGACACAAGGGACTTAAAATCCCTCGGAGTAACATCCGTACCGGTTCAAGTCCGGTTAGCGGCACCAATGAAAGAATGTCGATTTTACGGCATTCTTTTCTTATTTTCTGACTAATTTGGTAGAAAAGTTTCTTGTGAATGAGCGTTTTTCTACCGGATTTCTACCAAATTTTCTACCAAAATCGCTGCTTTTTTCAATTTCACTTTCATTTTTGGTCTTAGCACAAAAGATTTTTATCCCCCGTGTCAAGTTGACTTGATTAACTTTTTTTACTTTTTTTATAATGCCGCCGTGGTAGAATGGGTAGACGATCGGCACACAATTATCGCAGGTTCTCAGGTTGAGGACTTGCGTTTTTTTTCGTCCTCTGAACCTTTATCATGGATAGCCTGTTCCGTATCTGTACTGTCTCCACCCAACACTTTGGCGATAGTCTCCGCAGACTCCACTTTGGAATGAAAGTCGAGGTGACTATAAAAATTGGCTGTAACATTAAATGTTGAATGTCCGAGCCACTCCTGGATCGCCTTCATGGATACTCCGTTTGCCAGCAACAGACTGGCACATGAATGACGAAGATCATGGAATCGAATGTGTTTGAGCTTATTTTTCTTAATGATGTACTTGAAGTGAGAAGTTACAAAGTTTGGCGTAATCAGCTTACCGAAGTTGTCACGGCACACAAAGCCGTCATATTCCCTGTCAAAGTCTTTACCGAAGAGCTTCGAGTAGTATTCTTCAAGGGTTTTGCGTTCTATTAGCATCTGCTCAATATGAGGAATCAAGGGAAAAGTTCTTACACTGGACTCAGTTTTAAGCTGATTTTCGACAAAAATCATTTCTTTGCCGCCGCCATAAGTGCTGGAAACCTTACGGCGAACCGTGAGTTTCTTTTCCTCAAAGTTGACGGAATCCCACTTCAAACCAATAATCTCGCTCTTGCGAAGTCCGTAGTAGGCTGCAATATGTACCACAAGTTCAAGTCTATCGCCCTTGAATACTTCAAAGAGCTGTTCCAACTCGTCCTTGTTGTAGAAATTGGCTTCAAACTTCTGGATTTTCGGCAGTTCAACCTTATCTGCGACGTTTACATCGAGCATATCCATTTTTACAGCATATTTTAGTGCTTTGTGGATATTGGCATGGTAATGCTTTACCGAATTGCCCGAAAGACCGCTGTTGAACTTATCGTTATAGAACTGCTGAAGCTGTAAAGCTGTCAGGTTGCCAAGAAGAAGATGCGGATAACGCTCGTCAAAATAGTTTTTGATCCTGGTGATATAGCGATTGTAGCTTTCATAAGAGGTTCGTGCGATTGTCGGTCTGATTGTTTCAAGCCAGTAGTCAAGAAATGCTGTGAACTCAAAACTTGTCTTGCATACAGCATCATCACTGAGAATCTCCTCGCTGAGTTCTGTCTTTTCCTTTGGGGTTTCCTTGACTTTTGTTAAGCTGCCTGTGAGAAACTCCTCATAGAACTTTGCTACTATTACGTTCACCTTTGCTGTCAGTGCTTTATAAGAACAGTCAACAGGCAAATCGGTTGTAACCCATTTTCTCTTACGCTTGCCACTATCGTCCTTGAAATCAAAGACAACATAGTTTTTGCCCTTCTTTTCGGCAATAATGTACTTAAAAGGCAGACTTGCTTTCATTATATTATCCTCCTTATGTCGAAAGCGGTGGTCTGCGCTATTGACCTCATAACTATATTGTAGCGCGAAACAAAGTCATTTGCAAGCGTTTTCCTACCACTTCTACAAAATTTGACACAAGGGACATTTCTACCAGTTATTTTTGTGCGCATTGCAGAACGAAATCTATAACCGTAGCTTTTGCGACCTTGATTGTTCTACCACAAGGAATTTTTTTGAGTTGTCCTTCCTTGATAAGCTGATAAACCTTTTTCTTTCCATAGCCGAGAATTTCACATAAGTCCTTTACTTCCAGTATCTCAGGATATTCGCTATACATATTCTTATATACAACTTCAAGCGGTATTGAATCCATAGGACATAACCTCCTTCCTATCAGAAGAAAAGAAACTGAAAAAGCGTAGATGTTCCATATTCTATTGTCAAGATACTAAGTGCATCGTTGTCAGTTATTTTTATGCCTGATATTTGATGTACTGTTGGCAGCTTCCCCTCAAATCGAGAGGAAGCTCCCGACAGCATATCAGCCGTCAAACAAAACTAAGAGGAATGTGTGAGATGCCTTTGGCAATGTACGCTCCGAAGGACGTACACTCCCAACAGCATCTCTGCTGTTGACAGAATAATAAAAGAAATTAACATGAAAGCATAGTTGAAAGTATGGGACGGTGCGGCAAATGGAAGAACCGTACCGCCCCTCATCACGGAGGATAGGATATGTCAGCGAGTGATCCGTACCCTATTCAGCCATCAGTGGTATGAACCCCTCTATATATCAACCGAGGATTTTGCAAAATCGGGAAGGTTTTTCCCATGTTTCTTTCTCCAAAAAAAAAAAATCAGCGTTCTGCACATATTTCTTTATTCGTTTTCGTGCAAGATGATATACTCCTTGAGCTTCTGTTTTGCAATCTTGATTCGATATCGTACCATGTCAATTGATAAACCGTATTTCTCAACGAGATACCACATCGTCACCTTATCCTCTCTCAGAAAGTAGTCCCGTATAAGCTCATACCCTTCAGGAAAATCCGATTTCAGCAGTTCTAAGGCATCAGGCAGATAATCAAGCCTGTTCCGGTGCCTGATCTGCTCCTTTTCTTCTTCCTCGCTTATGGGAATACTCGCAGGATCGGGATTCGAAGATAGAACATCGTCAAAATCGGGATAGATCTTTCCGTTTTTTGCATCCAGCTCCTCAATGTATCGTTCTTTTCGCAAGAGCTTGTTGTACTCTTTCTCGATGTTACGGGGAACATCATCGCCAAAGTGGACATACATAAATCTTCCCATTACTCACTGTCCTCCTTAGCAGAGGTCAGGTTTGTAAGAGGTTTGGTATGGATTGCCTTCAACTGTTCATTGCAGGCTGTAAGCGTAAAACGTTTATCGAATGCACAGCCGTCAAGATAAGCCCTGATGATATTCTTATCTGCTTTTCTGTAATCCTGGTCACATGGCATCGCATACAGCAGGAGCGAAAACAAGTAACGCTGCCTGAAAGGGTGAAGTCTGATTGCTATACAGACCGCACAGAGGTAATCATACTGCATCTTCCTTTTACCCGAAAGATACCGTGAGAGCGTAGATGGAGCAATTCCCGTCAGTCTTGCAAGCGTTTTCTGGCTTATATTGATCTCGTCTAAATACCGACATAATGCCACGCAGAAGCTGTCCTTGTTCTGCTCATTGAGATCATCAGTCCCGTAAACGTAAACTTCGTAGCTTTGCGGCTCCTCATGTTCGCTGAATAATGAAATCTGAGGAGTATGTAAATCATTCATAATACCGGTTCCGTCCTTTCTGTCAGACGGAAATCAGCAAATGAACATAGTAAGCCTGTCATTCGGAATATACCCGTCCGACAATCAAACATTACTCGTCCATTCGATCGTTTCATATTCAGTTTCCATACAGTGATCGAGTAACCCTCCTGCGCAGTAAGGTTCACCGTTGGAGCAACGCGCCGATGCGTTCTATATTATTATGAACCATTACAACGTAAAAAGCAACTTCTCAGTGTTCCCATTCGGGAACACCCGATTTTTATAAAAGCCCCATTTTCCTGCACTTTTCGATAATGCACTACCGATTCAACATTTCCACCTAACTCATTCAAACCTCAGTCCCATGTTGAAAAATTACTCTTTGTGCAAAATTATAGTGCGGCAACTTTTCACCAAAATTTCATTTTCCTATCACATTATGAGTAAAAAAAAGGGCGGCCTGATCTGCTCAGACCGCCCTTTATGCCGAGAGTTTACAGCATAACACACTCAACTTCTGTATCAGCACAAACAAATCCGCAAGGCAATCAATGCAGACCGTGATCTATTATCATCGTCCAGTACACAGCTATCACCCCCTAAAGATCGTAATGGATTACCGATCAAGTCTTGTATGGAACTGTTCAATGACATCACAAAAGTATCGAGTTGTATGCTTGTCTGCTTCCATTATATGAAACCAGTTGTACAAAATTTGGCTTTCTGGAAACAAACTTTCATTTTTTATTATATCATTTAAGATAGACAGAATTTGTGATTCTGAAAAGAAAAGAGCCATTGCTTTATCGCAACGGCTCTGATAATTGATGATTTATAGTTTGTATTCTTTCACATATTCTCTCACGTCAATACCGCTTTCGATATATCTCAGCAGTATCTCCGCACAGGCATGACTATCACTGTCTGCCTGATGATGATCGAGAGCAATACCGTAGTGATCGCACATCACGTTTAGGTTATGCTTCATATCAGGCAGAACACGCCTGCCAATCCGAACCGTACAAAGGTATTTTGCCGTCGGTTTCCAAGAGATACCGTAATCACGCAGACAGGCACGAAGAACGCTCATATCGAACACAGCATTATGTGCAACGAGGATACCCTTGCTCATGATAGGCTCAATCTTCTTCCATAGCTCTGCAAAATTCGGAGCGCCCTTGACCTTATCCGCATCTATTCCGGTGAGCTTAGTGTTGAAGTAGTCGAAGTGTGTTTCGGGATCAACAAGAGAAAAGTAGTTCGCCACGATCTTATTATCCTTGATTGCAGAAATGCCTATCGCACTCATACGGTCATTTGCACGATTGGGCGTTTCAACGTCAAAGACTATGTAGACTGCCATATCGTATCACTCCCAAGCAAAGCAGATTATAGGTTAATTATACCACAACGGAACGGAAAGGTCAATCGGCAGAAAGAAAACAACCGACATTGCTGCCGACTGCCTTTCATTATGCTCCGATTCACTCAAAGCTATTCAAAACCTGTTTATCCGAGAACAATGACAGCTTACCGTCAGATCATTAATTATGGGGTTGCACAAGAGTTGCTTGTGAGTTGCAGAAAGAGCCGTCACAAAGCTGTTACTCAGCAAATTCAGGATAAGCTCTGAGCATTTTACGGACTTCTTCCAAATACTCAGCTCGTTCTTTTGCAGGCGAAACAAGCTCCACACCGTCACCATACTGCATAAGCCACAGATAAAATTTGCGGTTGATACCTACCCGTACACGGATACGAACATAGTCAGCATCTTCATCGTGAAGGATCGAAGCGTAATCTCCAAAATTTTCCCTCATTTCATCGAGCAGATACTTCTTTACCCGCAGTGTGACTACGGTGAAGTATTCAGGAGCAAACATATCCGTTACGAACCCCTCATAATTGTCCTCCGGTGGCAGCCGAACATAAGACACTTCGCCACCGAGGATATTCTTCATTCGGTCAACTCTATATATACGCCATTTCCTGTCCTTTTCATTGAGGCATTTAAGATAGAATCGCTCATGGAAGTAGATCACGCTCACAGGGAGCATTTCCCGTTTCTTATAGTAATAAGCTATCTGTTTCGTTGTTTCGTCATACTTGCCGTATTCAAAATCTATTTTCTGCCGTTCACCGATCAATCTATGAATCTTATCCAAGTTTTCCAAGAGATCGAGTGTCGAGGGACAACGTTCATTCAGAACGATACGGCTGATGAGCTGCCTGATCTCTGCATCGGAACACATACCCTCAAATTTCTT
>OOAK01001967.1_pt1 | contig 11435 bp, 8 predicted proteins | sample 1671811 | NCBI WGS metagenome assembly OOAK01 (sample SAMN06348195, study PRJEB24527) | human gut metagenome | biome: human gut; feature: ankylosing spondylitis patient; material: feces | host: Homo sapiens | place: China | collected 2015-10 | reverse complement strand
GATTGGACATGCAGTGGAACGATTACATAACCTTTCGGAATCTTACGACAGTGCAAGCAAGGCTTTTGCATACCAGTATCAGTCTTCTGGGAATGAAGCGGTGTTTTTTGATAAATTAGATAATGAAAAGATAGAAAGAGCAGAAGATCTGCAGCAAGTAGATTTTACCAAAGTAAATTCAGAATCGCTGGAAGAGTTTTTGAAAAATGGAAAAGAAGAAGCTGTACATTTATTTGTAGAGGATTATACCAAGACATTAGGAAAATCTAATATGGATTCCTTTATGTTTTGTCAGTATATGCTGATCAATATACAGGTAGGTGTTATGAAATTCGTTGAGAAAATGGGAGTTGAGAAAGCAAATATCGATCGCACGTTTAAGGATTACAAACAACAGATCGCTGCAGTTTCAACAGGAGAGAAAGCAGCGGAGTATATCGAAGAACTTATCAGACAAGCGATCAGAATGCGAAATGAAAGATTAGGGAAGAAACATTCTTCGTTGATAACGGAGGCAAAAGAATTTATTGTGAAAAATTATCAAGAAGAAACATTATCGTTGAGTGATGTTGCAGATCAGGTTGGATTAAGCAGCAGTCATTTTAGTACAACGTTTAAACAAGAAACAGGGAAATCTTTTGTGGAATTTTTGACATCAGTCAGAATGGATAAAGCAAAAGAAATGCTTTGTTTTACAGATATGAAGGCATTACAGATCAGCTATGAAGTGGGATATAAGGATCCACATTACTTTAGCTACCTGTTTAAAAAAACGCAAGGATGTACTCCAAGTGAATATAGATCAAGGAGGATGTAATGAAAAAATATGTGAGAGAATCTATTGCTCGATTTCGGCAGTTCTCAATAGAAGAAAAACTAAAATGGTTAAGGATGGTCGTGATAATTCCTGCGTTAGTGGGGATTATCACGCTTCTTGTTATCATGATAAATTTTAATGAAAGCTATAATGAGGCAGTAAAAAATGTATCAGTAGCCAGCAAGTTTAATTTCTCATTTTCAGAAGATATGGATTATAAAATGTATCGTATTGTTATCGGTGCAGAGAGTTTTGATGCGATGAAACCATATGAGGAGATTAAGGAAGCGAAGGAGCTGGTAAAGAAACTGAATAAAAATGCTGTAACAGATGAAAGTAAATTAAGAACGAGACAGATAGGAAAACTGTTGGATAATCTGAAGATTTCCATTGAAGAAATTGAACACTCAGATCTAAAAAACGATTATATGGAAAATAATCAGAGATTAAGATTAAATGTGAATGTATTTACAGAGATCATTAAAGAAAAAGTATCCGAATACATTTACTATGAGATTGGGAATATGGAGAGTATGCGTGTAAAACTGGAAAAAGAAATCATGCATACGATCACGATCACATTGATCGCTGTACTGTTTTTGTCTCTGATAACATGGAAATTATCGAAATTGATTTCGCAAAGCATTAGTTATCCAGTCAGACAGTTATGTGAGATGACAAAGGAAGTGGCGCAGGGAAATTTTGATGTACATGGACCTCAAAATACAACAGAAGAGCTGCAGATCTTAACAAATAATTTCGAACATATGGCACAAAAGGTAGAGAGATTGATCGAAGATGTAAAAGTAGAACAACAAAATCTTCGAAAAAAAGAGCTGCAGTTACTACAAGAGCAGATTAATCCACATTTCCTTTATAATACATTGGACACGATCATGTGGCTTGCCATTGATCATCAGGATGACAAAGTGGTAGAAATGGTAGCTGCCTTGTCTGGCTTTTTCCGTACAAGTTTAAGTCACGGAGAAGATAAGATAACGATCAGGGAAGAATTAGAGCATGTTGAAAATTATTTAAAGATACAACAATTAAGATACGGGGATATTATGGAATATTCTATTGATGTCCCAGATGAGATCAAGAAAAATGATATTGTAAAGATCACTTTACAGCCATTAGTAGAAAATGCATTATATCATGGATTGAAAAAACAAAGAGAAAAAGGAATGATAAAGATTTCCAGTGTAGATGATGAAAATAATATATTCCTGATCGTTGAAGATAATGGAGTTGGTATGCAGCCTGAGCAGGTAGTTCAGATCAATAAAGAAATGTATGAAGATATATGGGTAAACAGGACAACAGGGTTTGGAATTGCAAATGTAAATCGGCGGATTAAATTATATTATGGAGAAGAATATGGGTTGATCCTTGAAAGTGAACCAGATATTGGAACTAAGGTGATCGTAGTTGTACCGAAGACTAGACAAGCAGAGAAAAAATAATCAAAAATCAAAAAAATTCAAACCATTATCAAAAAAAATCAAACTTTAAACAGACAAGATAAAAATTTCATAAAATAATCCACCAAATGCAAAAGAAATTGCATTGAAAGAAATACAATTTCAAGTAAAATATAACTTGTAATTAAGGAAAACGAAAAAATCAAAAAAGAAAAAGGAGGAAATCATAATGAGAAGAAGTATTAAGAAGGTGGCTGCAGGTTTACTTGCAACAATGATGATCGGAACAATGCTTACTGGTTGTGGTGGAGGAAACAAGAAAGACAGTGGTTCTTCAAAGAAGGAAACTTCAGAGATCAACATCGGATTTTCACAGGTTGGAGCTGAGAGTGATTGGCGTGTAGCGAATACAAAGTCTATGAAATCTGAATTAACAGCAAAGAACGGATTTAAATTATCATTTGCAGATGCTCAGCAGAAACAGGAAAATCAGACAAAAGCGGTCAGAGAATTTATCACACAGGGTGTTGATGTGATCGCAATCGCACCTGTAACAGAAACAGGTTGGGAAACAGTTTTAAAAGAAGCAAAGAAAGCTGACATTCCAGTTATCACAGTTGACCGTCAGATCAAAACTTCTGATGATTCACTGATCACAGCATGGGTTGGATCAGACTTCAAAAAAGAAGGTGTGAAAGCGGCTGAATGGTTAATTAAAGAAAAGGGAAAAGAAAAAGGTGACGTAAACATCGCTGTATTACAGGGAACGATTGGTTCTTCTGCAGAAATCGGACGTACAAAAGGATTTAAAGAAGGAATCAAAGATCAGAAAAACTTCAAGATCATTGCTTCTCAGACAGGAGAATTTACACAGGCAAAAGGTCAGGAAGTTATGGAATCTTTCTTAAAACAGAACAAAGACATTGATGTTGTAGTAGCACAGAATGATAACATGGCATTCGGAGCAATCGATGCATTAAAAGCAGCAGGAAAAACACCTGGTAAAGACGTAACGATCATTTCTTTCGATGCGATCAAAGCAGCATTAAAGAAAGTTCAGTCTGGAGAGATCAATGCTGAATTTGAATGTAACCCACTTCATGGACCTCGTGTAGCTGAATTAGCTAAGAAGATCATGAAAGGTGAAAAAGTAGATAAGATCCAGTATGTAGATGAGCAGGTATTTACAAAAGATAATACTACAAAAGAAGTTATTAACAAACGTGCATATTAATAAACATTGTTGAAAATCCCCTTAAGTACACACATGTAACTATTAACAATCGCACTACAAATAAAGATTGCAGGCTCTGGGTCAGGACAATCTGACTTATCCTGTAATTTTTATGCCAAAAATCAGGGCATTTTCATTAAAATCGGCTCAAAAATCATGAAAAGAAAGGAGAATTGTCATGAGTGATGAAAAGAAGACAGTTCTATCCATGCGACATATTAATAAAACATTCCCAGGAGTGAAAGCACTGTCCGATGCACAGCTTACATTGAGAGAAGGAGAGATTCATGCCTTAATGGGAGAAAATGGTGCAGGAAAATCTACACTGATCAAAGTTCTTACAGGAGTTGAGGAATTTGAGACAGGTGAGATCATCATGGATGGAAAAAGTATTATTAACACATCCCCTCAAGAAGCGGGAAACAATGGAATCAGCACCGTTTATCAGGAAGTAAACCTGTGTCCGAATCTAACGGTAGCAGAAAATATCTTTATCGGAAGAGAACCAATGAAAATGGGGAGGATCGACTGGAAGACGATGAATACACAGGCACAGAAGATCCTTGATAATCTGGAATTAGAAATTGATGCCACACAGGAATTGGAAAACTATTCCGTAGCGATTCAGCAGATGGTGGCGATCGCAAGAGCAGTTGACATTCAGTCAAAAGTATTGATCCTTGATGAACCAACATCAAGTCTTGATGAAGGAGAAGTTGAGAAATTATTTAAGGTTATGAATATGCTAAAGAAACGCGGAACAGCGATCGTATTCGTAACACACTTTTTGGAACAGGTCTATGCAGTCTGTGACAGGATCACAGTACTTAGAAATGGACATTTTGTAGGTGAATATAAGACAGAAGAGCTTCCAAGATTTAAATTAGTTGCAACAATGATGGGAAAAGAATTTGATGATCTGGCAGACATCAAAGGAAGTGGAACATCATCAAAGAAACAAAGCGACGAAGTTGTGATCGAAGCAAAAGGTCTTTATCATAAAGGAACGATCAAACCATTTGACATTAAGATCCATAAAGGAGAAGTTGTTGGATTATCTGGATTATTAGGATCTGGACGTTCCGAACTTGTAAGAGCGATTTATGGAGCAGATAAACCAGATGGAGGAGAATTATATGTCAAAGGAGAAAAATTAGATGTCAAAGCACCAATTGATGCAATGCATAAAGGAATGGCATATTGTCCGGAAGATCGTAAAGTAGAAGGAATCATTGCAGATCTTTCTGTAAGAGAAAACATGATCTTGGCACTTCAGGCAAAACGAGGAATGTTCAAACTGATGAGCAGAAAAGAACAGGAAGAGTTGACAGATAAGTATATTAAGATGCTGCAGGTTAAGACAGCAAGCAGAGAAACACCGATCAAATCATTAAGTGGTGGTAATCAGCAGAAAGTAATCCTCGGAAGATGGCTGATGACAGAACCAGATTTCCTGATCCTTGATGAACCAACCAGAGGTATTGATGTTGGAACAAAGACAGAGATTCAGAAATTAGTCGTAAAACTTGCAAATGAAGGAATGTCTGTTGTATTTATTTCATCCGAAGTAGAAGAAATGCTTCGTACCGTGACTCACATGGGAATCTTACGAGATGGTGAGAAAGTCGGAGAATTGGAAGAAAGTGAATTATCACAGGAAAATGTAATGAAAGCAATCGCAGGAGGTGACAAATAATTATGGATAAATTAAAAAAGATGACATCATATCGCCTCTTCTGGCCAATTGTATGTCTGGCACTTGTATTATTATTTAACCTTATAAAATCCCCATCATTTTTTGAAATCTCAATTAAAAATGGTGTGTTATATGGATATCTGGTCGATATTTTCAACCGATCCAGTGAATTGATCATCTTAGCAGTTGGTATGACACTTTGTGTAGCATCCAGTGCAGGAACTGATATCTCTGTCGGAGCGATCATGGCATTATCAGGAGCTGTATCTGTTTATCTTCTTGGAAGTGGCGAAACATATGCAATTCCTTGGATCGCAGCAATCCTGATCGGGCTTGTGGTATCTGTATTATGTGGTATGTGGAACGGATTCTTAGTTGCGAATATGAAGATCCAGCCAATGGTAGCAACCTTGATCTTATTTACCGCAGGACGAGGAATGGCACAGTTGATCACAGGTGGAAATAACTTATATGTCAAAGTGGACAGCTTTAAGTATTTAGGAGGATTTCTGCCACATATTCCAGTTCCAACACCGATTTTGGTAGCGATCATCGTAGTCATTTTAGCAACATTATTCTTAAATAAGACAGCAACAAAATTGTATATTGAAAGTGTAGGTATCAACCCAAGAGCCAGTCGTTTGTTTGGACTGAATTCTACAAAGATCATCTTTATCACATATGCAGCCTGCGGACTTTGTGCAGGAATCGCGGGAATGATCGCAACATCAAGAATCACATCCATTGATGCAAATAACGTAGGAAACTTGATGGAATTAGATGCGATCTTAGCAGTAGCACTTGGAGGAAACTCTCTTGCAGGTGGTAAATTCTCAGTCGCAGGAAGTGTTATTGGAGCAATCACGATCCAGGCATTATCTACAACATTATATGCAATGAAAGTAACTGGAGATCAGCTTCCACTTTATAAAGCGATCGTGGTTATCATAATCGTGACATTACAGTCTCCAGAATTTAAGAAATACTTAAATCGTATTAAAGCAAAACGTGCAGCAAAAACTGCTGGAGAGAAGGTGGCATAATGGCAATGGTAGAGAAAATTAAAAATAAACTTAGAGGAAATGGATTTTTGCTTGCAGTTACGATCGTATTATTCTTCGTGCTCTATATTGCAGGTGCGATCCTTTACGGAGATCGAAACTTTACAAGCCCACAGGTGTTTTTAAACTTGTTCATTAGTAATGCTGGATTGATCATTGCAGCCGTTGGTATGACATTTGTACTGATCACAGGAGGAATCGATATTTCGATCGGTTCCGTCATCGGTGTTGTTTGTATGATGCTTGCATGGATGATGGAAGTGAAGCATATGAGCGCAGTCGTTGCAATTATTCTGGTATTAGCATTTGGTGTGATCTTCGGATTGGTTCAAGGATTTTTAGTAGCTTATTTAAAAATACAGCCATTCATCGTAACACTTGGAGGAATGTTCTTTGCCAGAGGTCTTACAGCATTGATCAGTTCCGATATGATCAGTATTGAAAATCCAACATTTTTAAGTCTTGCAAACTATCGAATTTATTTTGGATTTATTACATATTACAATAACCGAGGAGTTGCAATGCATCCTTATATCTACCTAAGTGTTGTCATTGCATTATTGGTTGTAGCGATTTCCTTTGTGATCCTTCGATACACAAAATTTGGACGTGCCGTATTTGCAGTAGGTGGAAATGAACAGTCTGCATTATTAATGGGATTAAATCCTAAAGTTACAAAATTAAAAGTTTATGTGTTAAATGGATTTTTAGCATCATTAGCTGGATTTGCTTTCTGCTTAAACTCTTGTGGTGGATTCGTAGAGCAGGCCAGAGGATTTGAGATGGATGCGATCGCAGCAGCAGTTATTGGTGGAACACTTTTAACAGGAGGTGTTGGAACTGTCGTAGGATCACTATTTGGATCACTGATCAAGGGTATCATTGAAACGATCATTACATTCCAGGGAACATTATCATCCTGGTGGACAAGAATCGTGATCGCATTACTTCTTTGCTTCTTCGTAATCTTACAGAGTGTATTTAAATCAATTCGTGAGAAGCGTCTTGCACAAGGTAATGAAAAGTAGATAGTTATATTTGGTTGATGTATTAAAGGAGGAAAACAATATGAATAATATGCCAAAAACAAAGATCGGGATCGTAGCAGTCAGTCGTGACTGCTTCCCAGAAAGTTTATCAGTTACAAGAAGAGAAGCATTGATAAAAGCATATAAAGAAAAATATGATCCTGAGGACATTTATGAATGTCCAGTCTGTATCGTGGAGAGTGAGATTCACATGGTACAGGCATTAGAAGATATTAAAAAAGCAGGATGTGATGCATTAGTTGTTTATCTTGGAAACTTTGGACCAGAAATCTCAGAAACACTTCTTGCAAAACACTTTGATGGACCAAAGATGTTTGTGGCAGCAGCTGAGGAAAGTGGTGATAACCTCTTAGATGGAAGAGGAGATGCATATTGTGGAATGTTAAATGCAAGTTATAATCTGAAATTAAGAAATATAAAAGCATATATTCCTGAATATCCAGTAGGAACAGCAGAAGAATGTGCAGATATGATCCATGAATTTTTGCCAATTGCAAGAACAGTAAAAGCATTAAGTGAATTGAAGATCATAAGTTTTGGACCAAGACCACTGAACTTCCTTGCATGTAATGCACCAATCAAACCATTATATGATCTTGGAATCGAAATTGAAGAAAACTCAGAATTAGATTTATTTGAAGCATTTAATCAGCATGAAGGGGATGAAAGAATTCCTGCAATCATAAAAGAAATGGAAGAAGAACTGGGTGCAGGAAATAAAAAACCAGAGATTCTTTCCAAGCTTGCACAGTATGAACTGACATTAAAAGACTGGATCAGGGATCATAAAGGTTACAGAAAATATGTAACAATTGCCGGAAAATGCTGGCCAGCATTCCAGACTCAGTTTGGATTTGTACCATGTTATGTAAACAGTCGTTTGGCAGCACAGGGAATTCCAGTATCCTGTGAAGTAGATATCTATGGTGCATTAAGCGAATTTATTGGAACGGTTGTAAGTCAGGATGCTGTGACATTATTAGATATCAACAACTCCGTACCAGCAGATATGTATAATGAAGAAATTAAAGATAACTATGACTATACACAAAAAGATACATTTATGGGATTCCATTGTGGAAACACAGCAAAATCTAAATTATCTTTCTGTGAGATGAAATATCAGAAGATCATGGCAAGAACATTACCGGAAGAAGTGACACAGGGAACATTAGAAGGTGATATCGCGCCAGGAGATATTACATTCTTCCGTTTACAAAGTACAGCAGATACAAAATTAAGAGCGTACGTTGCACAAGGAGAAATTCTTCCAGTAGCAACAAGATCTTTCGGATCTATTGGTGTATTTGCTATCCCAGAAATGGGAAGATTTTACCGCCATGTACTGATCGAAAAGAATTTCCCACACCATGGAGCTGTTGCTTTTGGTCATTTTGGAAAAACTTTATATGAAGTATTCAAATACATTGGTGTTGATGTCGATGAGATTGGATTTAATCAGCCAAAGAATATGCTTTATAAGACTGAGAATCCATTTTCATAAATAAATTTTACCTATTAACTTTTTACTCCTTCTTGGGAAAAACTGCATGCGGTTAGCATGCAGTTTTTTTCTGATATATGGAAGATTTATTGAGATTAGTTATGAAATTAATTACTAAGAACAGTTCCAGAAGCTCTCTTCTGCTTTCGATATTTCGAAGGAGACATAGATTTCCAACGCTTAAATGCTTTGGAAAATGTAGCAGGATCACCATAACCGCAAGAATTACTGATACTTTCAATAGAAAGAGTCGTTGTGGATAATAATTCAGAAGCTTTCGTCAATCGAAATGTAGCAAGATAGTCTTGAGGGCTTTGTTTTAAGTATTTATGAAATAATAAATAAAGATAACTACGGTCAATACAAAGATATTTTGCAATATCATAAATATGGATTCCGTCCCAGTAATTATTTTTTATATATTCAATTGCCTGATTGATATACATATATTCAGAATCAACTTGTTGATCGGATTCCAAAGGATTTAAGGCAAGAATAGAAAGAAATTCATATAATAATCCAGTTCTGCGAAGATCAGAGGAAAAATTAGATTTTGAATGGACTAACATATCGTTTACTAACCAATATAATTCCTTTTTTTTGTCACAATGAAAAATTGGATGCGCCGATGAAAGACCGATTTGCTTTAAAAATTCAGGAATCATTTTTCCATTAAATCCAATCCATAGATACTCCCAAGGCTCTTGTGCATCGGATTGATAAAAAGTAAGTTCATCTGGCTCGATCAAAAATCCTTGTCCGGTTTCTAAATGATATGTTTTTTCGCGAATTTGAAAAATACCTTTTCCATTTAATATAAAATGAATTATATAATGTGGACGTACTGCAGGTCCAAAACTATGAAGAGGTTCGGTTGTAGAGTACCCACAAAATTGTAATAGAAGATCACGATCTTTGTTATTTAAAAATGTTAATACTTGTGCTTGTTCCATAAATTACCTCCATTTCTTTGACTATTATAAAATATTTATCAAAGTTACTCAACATTTTGACAAAAATATAAAACAAAACTTCATAACTATAATGTCATATTGATGCTATACTTTAAGTACGTCATGAGAGAAGGAAAAAATAAGGGCCCTGCAATCAAAAAGGAGAAAAACGATGAATTTAACAAAAAAAGAAAAATTTTCATTTGGCTTTGGAGCGCTTGGAAAGGACGCTATCTGTTGCTTTGTAGGTAATTTTCTAATGTTCTATTTTACAGATGTTTTGTTTTTGGCACCAGCTTTTGTAGGAACATTATTTTTTGTAGCAAGAATATGGGATGCGATCAATGACCCGATGATGGGACTGGTTGTTGATAACACTCATAATCGATTTGGCAAATTTAGAACGTGGTTATTGGTTGGAACACTTTTAAATGCAGTTGTATTTTTTGCAATGTTTAATACATTCGGACTTCATGGAAAAGCACTGTATATTTATGTATCAATTGCATATATTCTTTATGGAATGACATATACGATCATGGATGTTCCATACTGGTCATGGCTTCCAAACTTAACAAATGATCCACATGAAAGAGAATCAGTATCAGTTATTCCAAGATTTTTCGCAAGTCTTGCAGGATTTTCAGTAGCAACATTTGGGCTTTACATTATCAACTACCTGAACAAAGTTGCAGGCGAGAGCAATCTCTACGCAGAAAAAGGATATACACTTTTTGCAATTATTATCGCAGTTATTTTCATCGTTACAATCGGAATTACTGTATTTAATGTAAAAGAGGAATCAACATTAGGTATATCAGCAGAAAAGACAAGTCTGAAACAGGCATTTCAGGTAATTGTAAAAAATGATCAGCTGCTTGCATTTATCGGATTACTTTTGACATTTAACCTTTGTACACAGATTGCAAAAAGCTTTGCTGTGTATTATTTCAAATGTGTATGCCACGATGAATATCTGTATTCTATCTTTGGATTTGCAATTATTGCTGAGATGGCAGGACTTTTATGCTTCCCAAAAATCGCAGCAAAAATTAGCCGTGAAAAAGTATACGCATTTGCATGCGGACTTCCAATTGCTGGATTTGCACTGCTCGGTGCAGCAGGATATGTAGCACCACAGAGTAAGGTGTTAGTTGTTGTATGTTGTGCACTGCTTTTCTTCGGATCAGGTCTTTCACTTGGAGTAACAACATGCTGTATGGCAGACGTTATCGACTATGGAGAAGTAAAATTTGGTGTACGAAATGAAAGCGTAACATGCTCTGCACAGACATTTCTTATGAAGGCAGCTATGGCAGCAGCAGGTGGATTAACAGGAATTGGTCTTCAGATTGTAGGATACAACGCAAAAGCGGTAACGCAGAGCGCAGCAACCGTAATGGGTATTCGCGTGTTAATGATTGTAATTCCAATCATTCTTGCATTTGCAAGCTTTGGTATTTACAAAAAATACTATACTTTAAAAGGTGAGAAGATGGAAGAAATCACAAGAAAAGTAAATGAAATGCATGCGAAAAAGCAGACAGCTTAAGAGACAACAATTCAATTGTAAAAGAGGTAGTATATGAGACAGATTATTTTTCACGAGGAAACAAAAACTTTCCATTTATACAATGAAAAAATCAGTTATATCTTATGTGTATTAGAAAATGGACATCTGGGACAATTATATTTTG
>OOAK01001962.1_pt1 | contig 11459 bp, 9 predicted proteins | sample 1671811 | NCBI WGS metagenome assembly OOAK01 (sample SAMN06348195, study PRJEB24527) | human gut metagenome | biome: human gut; feature: ankylosing spondylitis patient; material: feces | host: Homo sapiens | place: China | collected 2015-10 | reverse complement strand
TTCATGTTGCGGCTGCGGCCTGAAACAGACGGTCAGTTGCCGTTCACCGAGAGCCTATCGCTTACTGTATCAAAGCTCACTTGGTTTCGATGGCGTCGATGGACTTGAGGACCTTCTGGCGCATGGTGTCGGACAGTGGAGCGGAGCCTGCTGCGGAGGCAGCGGTCTGCTGGCCTTCGTCGCTGACCACGTAGGTGAGCCAGGACTTGACGAACTTGGCGGTGTCGGCATCCTTGTATGCCGGGCAGGCGATGTCGTAGGAGACAAGCACGATCGGGTAGGCGCCAGCCTCGGTGGTGTTGTGGTCGAGCTTGACGATCACGCGGTTGTCGCCGGTGGCGGATTCGTCGAGCGGGGAGGCGTCCACAACCTTGGCGGCGGCTTCAGCGGAGAACGGCACGTAATCGTCGCCGACCTTCACTGCAACGGTGCCGAGCTCGCCAGCCTGGGAGGCATCGGCGTAGCCAATGGTGCCGTCAGCCTGCTGCACGGTGGAGATCACGCCGGAAGTACCCTTAGCGCCCTGGCCAACCTCGTTCGGCCAGTTCTCGCCGAGCTCGTAGCTCCAAGCGTCGCCAGCGGCATCCTTGACGTAGCTCAGGAAGTTCTTGGTGGTACCGGACTTGTCGGAGCGGTGCACCACGGTGATGTCGAGATCAGGCAGGTCGACCTTCGGGTTCTGCTGCTTGATGGCGTCATCGTTCCACTTGGTGATCTTGCCGTCGAAGATCTTGGCGATGGTGTCGGCGTCCATGTTCAGGGTCTTACCCTTGCCGGAGATGCCGTTGAGGTTGAAGACCACGGCGATCGGGGAGACATAGACCGGGATGTCGAAGGCGTTGCCGGAAGCGCACACGCTCTTGGACTGCTCGACCTCGTCATCGGACAGGGTGGCATCGGAGCCGGCCCATGCGGTGGCGCCGGTCAGGAAGGTGGAAACGCCAGCGCCGGAACCAGACGGGTTGTAAGCGACCTTGGCATCCGGGTTGGTGCCCTGGAAGCCGGCGATCCAAGCTTCCACAGCAGCCTGCTGGGAGGAAGCGCCAGCGCCGGAGAAGTTGCCGGACACGGTTTCGGTGGTCTTGGTGTCGGTGCTAGCCGAAGAATCAGTGTTGGAAGCAATGTTGTCGCCGCAAGCCGCGACAGAAGCCAGCATCACAATGCCGGACACAGCTGCAATGGAGCGTACGAGAATGGAATTACGCATTATTCTTTTCCCTCTGTCAACATTCTGATGGCGTATGTTTCTGACATTTCATATGCTGTTGTCGCCATCGTTCTTCATGACAATGTCAAGCCTATTGGTGGTTTTGGTCCCGCAAAACCAAAATCGGTGAACGGAAGATGAACACTCTACGACACTTCGGACGTTTTCGTCATTTCCATTCACCGATCTTCGGCGACTACCGTGATACCACGGTCTTACATTCAGTTATCAATTAATAATCAATTATTCGGCAACTTACGATGATTACTGGAATCGCAGTGTTTTATCTTATATATTTCCAGCTATCGCGATATTTCCGCTTTATTCCGCTGGAACGTCGATTTTGTAGCCCAAACCGCGCACCGTGGTCAGATATTTCGGATGCGCCGGATCCTCCTCGATTTTGGAGCGAACGCGCTTGACGTGCACATCCAACGTTTTGGTGTCGCCAACGTAATCGGACCCCCAAATGCGGTCGATCAGCTGGTGGCGGGTCATCACACGGCCCTTGTTCTGCATGAGATATTCGAGAAGCTCGAATTCCTTCAGCGGGAAGAACACGTTCTCTCCGCGCACCATCACCTCATGCTGACCGATCTTCATGGAAATGTCGCCGCAGATCAGCGGAATATCGTCATCGGAGGATTCCGTCGCGTCGGCCACCATCTGGTTGCGTCGCAGCACCGCACGCACCCGCGCCAGCAGCTCGCGGAACGAGTACGGCTTGGTGATGTAGTCGTCCGCGCCGATTTCCAAACCGACCACCTTGTCGATTTCCGCGCTTTTCGCGGTGAGCATGATGATCGGTACACGGCTTTGCTCACGAATTCTGCGACATAGCGCGGTGCCGTCAAGCCCTGGCAGCATCAGATCGAGCAGCACCAGATCGATGCCGCCTTTGGTGAACAGTTCCAGCCCTTCCTCGCCGGTGGCCGCGGCGGACACGTCGTAGCCTTCGCGGGTGAGCTGGTAGACCAGCGGCTCTCGATACGATTCCTCGTCCTCGACGATCAGAATACGTGTCATCAGTGCTTCTCCTCCATTGCTCTGTTGATGGGAACGTTGCTTGTTATTTGCTGTATTCGGTTTAGCTCAGATTATTCGGATTACTCGGATTGCGTAGTTTCGATGCGTTCGGTTTCGCCCGTCACTTCCATGCGATCCGCTTCCGCAGTTTGTACGTTTCCCGCAGTCTCTGCAGTTTCCGCTGTTTCCACCGCTTGTGCCTGAGGCAGGGTGATGGTGAAGGTCGATCCCTCCCCCTCACGCGACCACACGGCGATAGTGCCTCCGCAATCCTGCACGCAATGTTTGGTGATGGCCAAACCCAATCCTGTACCCCCTGTTTCGCGGGAACGTGCGGGATCGACACGGTAGAATCGCTCGAAAATACGATCCAGCGAGGATTCCGGAATGCCAATGCCCTGATCGACGACACGAATCGCAACCTCGTCATCGCCACTGCCGATGCCGACTGCGACGGTGGTGTGTTCCGGAGAATAGTTGACGGCGTTTTCCACCAGATTCTTCACCGCCGTTTTGATGGTTTCATGATCGGCGTTGATGAACAGATCATCCTCATCGACAGCGTTTACGGCACCCTCGACGTGCACCAGCTTCTGCTTGCCATTCAGCGAAAGCACCAGATTGATATGCTTCGATTCGGCCTTCACTTGGTTTTCGACGATCGCCTCGCGTACCAACGCAAGCACGGAAAGCCGTTCCGCGTTCAGCACCGCAGCCGTACTTTGCGCCTTCTGCAAGTCGATCAAGCGATGCACCAATTCCGTCAATCGTTCGGATTCCTTGGAAATGCGGCCCGCAAAATACTTCACCATGCCGGGATCGTCCGCAGCGTCGCCGATCGTTTCGGCAAGCAGGGAAATCGCACCGGCAGGAGTCTTCAATTCGTGCGAAACGTTCGTCACAAAATCGCGTCGCATAATCTCAAAACGACGCTGCTCGCTCATATCCGAAATGAAAATCGCAAAAAGATCATCGGAGATCTGGCCGACCCGCACATGCAGATACAGCGTGTCGGAAGGACGGAACTTACCTGCCTCAATGCCTTTGCCGTCGGTGTTTTTCGCGGCCGCACGGGCGGCTCGATCCAGCGGAATCGACAATTCGCGTTCGCGCACCACGCTGTCGGTCGACACCAATCGCAGAATATCGCGGATTTCGGCAAGCGTCATCGCACTGTCCTCAACAATGCCGAAACGTTGCGCGCCCGGGGAAACGTATGTGACCGACGCCAGTGAATCGACGACGATCAACGCCTCCGGCATGACGACGATCAGCTGGCGTTCCGTGGACTGCACGGGCACGCGCGGCCCGAACAGCGACATGTTCTTCTGCGCGCCGAACAGGCTTGGATCGTTCGGGTCGATCTCATCCTCCCCCAATTGCACGCCACGGGCACGCCCCAGCAAAAAGGCGACCACAGCGACGGCAACAACCACAATCGCCATCACCACGTGCTCCAGCGTCATACGTTAACCTTCCGATAATCCGTCATTCTTCTTCAACAGTAGCGGTTCCGGAAAGCGATTTCCGTGCGCGATTCCCTCACGCCATCGGAAGTTTCCCCGCAGTTCACTTTCGTGAGATTCGCCATACCGAAATATGAGACGGCCCGTCCAGCAACCGATGCGTTGGACGGGCCGTCTTTCATGCGCTTACATGCGCTTGACGATGTTCACCGCGATTTTCGCCGCGGTGTCGGCATATTCGGAAATGTCGAATTCCTTGAATTCCACGTAATCCGTGTCGGCATTGTCGCTCAACGCGCGGATGACCAGCACGGGCAGGCCGTTGCGCGCCGCGACATGCGCCACCGCGGCGCCTTCCATTTCGACCGCGTCCGCGCCGGTTTCGCGAATCACCTGCTCCACTTTCTTCGGATCGTCCACGAAATAGTTGCCCGTGGCGATGATGCCGGTGATGTGATGCACGCTCAGATCGGTCAGCACCTTATCGGCGACTTCGATCAGACGGTCGTCGGAGTGGAATTCCTCCACCGGCTGGTCCGCAGTGCCTGGCTTCCACTGGCCGACGAGACGCATGTCGGTGTCGAGGTAGCGCAACGTGCCGCCAAGCACCACGTCGTTGATGTGCAGATGCGTGTTGAGATTGCCTGCGATGCCGGAGAAGATCACGGCGTCAGGCTGGTCCGCGTCGATGAGATGCTGCGTGGTGGCGGCGATATTGACGGTGCCCATGCCGCCGACCGTTGCCGCAACGTTGACGCGAGTGCCCTTGTTGGTTTCGATGGTGCCGCGTGTCACGCTGACGCCGGCTTCCTCCGTTACGGTGATGTCGCTCAATGCGGATGCGATATTGGCGACTTCCTCGTCCATGGCGCCGATGATGGCGATTGTGCTCATGCGTTCGTTCCTTTCGATTGCTTCACGCTTTTCGCTCGGTTTCGCTTATTTTCGCTTCGCTCACTTCCAGCGGCGCTTGCCCACAGCTTGCGCAAGTTCGCGCAGCAACGCTTCCGTAATCTGCCAGCTCAAGCATTTGTCGGTGATGGATTGACCGTACGTGAGTTCGGCGAGCGGTGCCGGTTTTTGACTGCCACCTTCGATGAAGCTTTCCATCATGATGCCGGTGATGCCTTCCTCACCTTCGGCGATACGGCTTGCGATATTACGTACCACTTCGACTTGGCGATGTTCGTCTTTGCCGGAATTGCCGTGCGAGCAGTCCACGATCAGACCGTGTGCCGCCGCGGATTCGACCGGCATTTCCTCACGGATGAGCTTCATGGCATTCGCCACGGATTCGGCGTCATAGTTCGGGCCGCTGCTCGAACCACGCAATACCACATGGCAGTCGGGATTGCCGAGCGTTTTGACTACGGCCGCACGACCCATATGATCGATGCCGAAGAACGTATGCTGCTGTGCCGACGCAAAACACGAGTCGGTCGGCGCTTTGATGGAACCGTCGGTAGCGTTTTTGAAGCCGATCGGCATCGACATGCCCGAAGCGAGCTGGCGGTGCACCTGGCTTTCCGTATTGCGAGCGCCGATCGCACCCCAGCTGACCGCGTCGGAAATGTATTGCGGGCTGGTTGGTTCCAGGAATTCCGTGGCGGTGGCCAAACCTGCGTCCAATACGCCAAGCAGCGTACGACGGGCCAAAAGCAGGCCTTTTTTGATATTGCAGCTGCCGTCGATGTCGGGATCGTTGATCAAGCCTTTCCAACCGACCGTCGTACGCGGTTTTTCGAAATACACGCGCATCACAATCAGCAATTCTCCGCCCAGCTCGTCTTTCAACGCGGCCAAGCGACGGGCGTAATCGAGTGCGGCAGCCGGATCATGCACGGAACACGGACCGACGATCACCAGCAATCGATCGTCCTGGCCGTACAGGCAGGCACGAATCTCATCGCGTGAATAGGCGACGATCTCTTGCGCCTGATCGCTGAGCGGCAGGTCCCCCAACACCTGCGCCGGCGTGGGAAGCACCTCGAATTCAAGCACCCTGCGGTTCACGATGCGGCTGATGCCGACCTGATCTTCCCAGCGTGGCACATCCGTAGCCACCAGCGGATTCTTTCCCTCATCCATGGCCTCGCGGATGGCGCGAAGCTCTTCAGGCGTGTTCAGCTGCTGCTGCATTTCACTGCTCTCCTTGACAATCACCTATCTCCCCAAGAATATCAATCAAATGGCAGTCGCTATGCAAAAACCGTGCGATTACGCAGTTACGCGTATTCCGCACGGTTAGTTATTTGCGATTATTTGCGCTTATTTGGCGAGTGCGCGACGGCTTTCGACCGCATCGGCAAGCGTGTGCAGCAACTGTTCGGTACGTTCCCACGGCACGCAGGCGTCGGTGATGGATTTGCCGTACTCGAGCTGGTCGAGCGGAGCGGGCTTCTGATTGCCGGCTTTCAGGAAGCTTTCCATCATGATGCCGCTGATGCCCGACTCTCCCGTTGCGATGCGGGAGGCGATGTTTTCGATCACTTCGGCTTCGCGCACTTCGTCCTTGCCGCAGTTGCCGTGCGCCGCGTCGATGACAAGACCGTGTTCGCTCGGGCCGGACGCCTTGGAAACCTTCAGATCGGCCAACGCCTTCGCCACGGAATCGGTATCGTAGTTCGGGCCGTGCGAGGAGCCGCGCAACACCAGATGGCAATCGGGATTGCCCTTGGTTTCGGCGGAAATCACACGACCGTCAAGATTGATGGACAGGAAATGATGCTCGAAGGCGGCCGCGAAGCAGGAATCCGCTGCCGGCTTGATCGAACCGTCGGTGGCGTTCTTGAAGCCGATTGGCATCGACATGCCCGAAGCGAGCTCGCGATGCACCTGGCTTTCGGTGTTGCGAGCGCCGATCGCACCCCAGCTAATCAGGTCGCAGATGTACTGCGGGGTGATCGGATCCAGCCATTCCGTGGCTGCCGGGAGTCCAACGCTCAGCACGTCGGTCAGCACCTTGCGTGCGAGCCACATGCCCTTGCGAATATTGAACTGGCCGTCGAGATCGGGATCGTTGATCAGACCCTTCCAACCGATGGTGGTGCGTGGCTTTTCGAAATACACGCGCATCACAATGACCAGTTGGTCTTCCAGTTCTTTTTTGACCGCGGCGAGTTTTGCCGCGTATTCGTGCGCCGCTTTCGGATCATGAATCGAGCATGGGCCGACGATGGCAAGCAGACGATCGTCTTTGCCGTTGAGCACATCGCGGATTTCCTGACGGGACTTCAACACCAGATCGCTCATCTCATCGGTGAGTGGAATTTCCTTCAGAAAATATCGGGGAGCCGGAATCGGGTCCAACTGTCGAATATTGACATCCACGGTCTCCGGAAACACGGCGTTATCCAACAACTGCGCATCCTTCGAACTATCTGGACCGCGAAGACCTGACATCTCTTCTGCTCCTCCTTATACCTGCATACCTGCTTCATGCATACTGTGCATGGATGATAATCACCGAAGTTACCTTAACGGATAAAAGTGGAATAACACGAATGCCGACTGCATGCTGGACTTTTTGCGAAGTCCCATGCAGTCGGCATTCGTCAATCGGTTTGTCGGTTTACGTATCAGTCAGCCAGAGCGCCCATCGGATCCCATGCGGGGAGCATGGTGGCTGGCTCGTCAAGAGCGGCCTGATATTCGGCAGGGAGCAGCGCCTTCGGCACGGCGACCTCGTACACGTATTCGGTGAACCAGTCGTCGCTCATAGTGAAGTAGCCCTTGTCTGCGATCTTGTCGCCCCAAGAGTTCTCCACACGCCAACGACGGGTGGTCGTGCCGTCTTCGGCCACGTCCACGCCGACGAACGCCATAGCGTGGTTCATCGCGGAATCGGCGAAACGCACGCGATCTTCCTTGTTCAGATCGAAGTCGACGCCATACACCTTGCCGTATTCAAACAGATCAGTAGCCCAAGCGCCGTTTTCACGATCCATCATCGGGTGGCAGTCAGCACCGAACCATACTGGAATGCCCTGCTCTTCGAGAATCTGACGCACGCAATCCTTCATGAACTGGTTCGGCACGTTCAGGTATTCGGTCGGGTCTCCCCCGGCCACATTACCCAAGTGCTCGATACCGATCTTCTTGCCCTTCGCATGCTCCTGACGAGGATCGTCGACCAGGCACACGTAGCTTTCCAAATCAGCGGAACCGACGTACTTCTGCCAGAATTCCACAGGCGTGACCTCACCATCGCGGTGGAACTCGCCGTCCTTGTCGGTCCACTCCCAGTCGAAGCTCTTCGGCGGCTCGCCCAAGTGAATCGTCAGAATGCGGTGTCCGGCGGCGGTCGCTTCGGCGATTACCGATTCGATCGAAGCCGGATCAGCATACATGTGCGCGACGGCCGTATGCAGCAGGCGACGCAATTGCACGTTCATTTCGCCGGTGTTCTTGGAGGATTCGGTTTCCGGGAACAGATCCTTCGGAACGGCACCGTACTTCTTGTACACGTTCATGGCCATGGTCCACTGGCCGCCGTCGCCCATCACGTCGGCGAGCAGATGCTGGATCAGGCGGGAGTCGGACGGCTCGCCGGCCTTCACCAGTTCGGCCACGTCCTGCAGGAAGTAGTTGACGCGCTCGAGCTTGTCGTAGTACATGGCATAGTTCTGGGAGAACTCGAATTCCTTCAGCCCCATGTTCTTCTTGGCCACGAAACGAGCCACGTTCAGCGAGCTGAACAGCCAGCAACGGCCGGAACGATCCTGATGGGTGGCGGTGCCATTGTCGACAATGGTGGAGAATCGGCGCTGCATCAGGCGGGCGCGGTCATAGTTGCGTGCCACCTTGTTGATGCCAGCCGCGGTGACCGCGTTCATGGCCATACGGTTGTGGTCGCTGGCTTCGAAATCCTCAACCAGCGTTGCCAATGCATCAGCGCTCAACGGCGTGATGTCAGTCATTGTTCTGTTCCTCCTGTGCTTCTTCGCCCTGGTCAGACTGCTCGTCTTCGGACGGTTCTTCAAAATCGTCATTATTCTGCTGTTCGTCGGAGACAACATCCTCGTCGAAGGTCACTTCCGGTTCGCCCGCAACAGTTTCGCCACTCTCGTCGTGCGATTCCGCCGGAGTTTCAGCTTCAGCTGCGGAATCATGCTGTTCGCCGTCGATGGAATTGACCACGGACAGGCCGTTCGCGCCGAAACCGGAGAACGCGTTGGCAAACATGGCACGCAGTTCACTGACACGCTGCGTGATCTGCGCCTCACGGGTCTGCAGGTCGGCGATGCGCTGCTGCACACCTTCAAGCTCGCTCTTGGCTGCCTCACGACGCTCGTTGATCTGCTCGTCGGCCTCTTCGGTGGCCTGCTTGAGAATGCTGGCAGCCTGCTTGTCGGCTGCCTCACGCTTGTCGGAAGCGTATGCCTCGGCCTCATCGCGCGTATGCTGCGCTTCTGAAATCAGCTCGTCGGACTGCTTCTTGGCGATTTCACGGCGTTCGTTCAGGTCGGCGAGCAGCTCGTTGACCTTCTTCGTAGCCTCATCCTGCTGGGCGGAAATGTCGGCGCGGATCTGCTCCACCTCGGCATTGACCTGGCTGATGGTCTTGGTGCGATGCACTTCGGCCTCGTCGGTGATCTCCTGTGCCTTGGCTTTGGCGGTATCCGTGATTTCCGAGGCACGGCGCTGCGCGTCCGTCATCATCTTGGACACCTGCTCACGCACGTCGGCCAGCTTCTTGTTGGCTTCGGCCAACGCGGATTCGATCTGGTCGTTGGTCTCGCTTTTCATGCGGTTGATCTCGTCATTGGCGTTCTTGCGCTGCGCCGCGATCTGCTCGGTGGCTTCGGCGCGCAGATCGGAGAGCTCGCGCTCCTGCGTGGCGCGCTCCGATGCGAGACGCTTGTCATGCTCCTCACGGGAGTTCGTCAATTCCAGATCGACGGTCTGGCGCTGCGCCACCACGGCCTTCTGCGCTTCGCCACGCAGCTGGTCCGCTTCGCGCTGGGCGTTGGACTTCAACGTGTCGGCATCATTATTGGCCTTCGACAGCACCGCTTCGGCCTTGGCGTTGGCCTCGTCGAGAATACGCTTGGCGTCGAGCTTGGCGTTGTTCAGCAGGGTTTCGGCCTGAAGCTGCACCGTGGCGCGTGCCGCGGAAGCGTCTTTCTTGGCACGGTCGAGCAGCTCGGCGCTGGTTTGTTCCGCGCTGGCGAGCATCTGCTGCGCGTTGGCGCCCAGAGATGCGAACGAATTCGGGTTGGCCTTCTTGTTTTTCTCTTCCTGCAGCTGTGCCTGCAGTTCAAGGATGGTCTGATCGTCGGCCTTGACCTGATCACGCAGACGGTCCACCGTCTCCTGAGCCAAAGCGAACGCCTCATCGACCTTTTCCTTGTCGTACCCCCTCAACACGATTGGGAACTGCTCAACCATGGTATTCCTTTCACGAATTCCCTTCCATCGCGCATCTTGCCCGCGCCTATCCGTTTTGAACTTTAGCGCAGAACAAACGTTCGGCACACGGCAGTCGCATAATTCTCACAGAGAGCACAGAAATCGTTCGAGGAAACGCCGACGCCGTTCAGCCGAGCAGAATCTCACTTGAGGATGGCTGCAGATAATAACGCACCGATTCGCGGATCACATCGTTACCTGCGGCGATTTGCTGCGCGATTGACAGTCCATGTTGCGGATGTGGCTGCTCGTTGACGATCGGCAGGCTTACGAAACCCGACAGAATGCGCTTTTCCTGCGCTGCAGACCAGTCGAGCAAATGGTAGAACAGCGAATTGCAGACGAACGTGCCCGCATCCGAACTCAACGCGGCGGGAATCTCATGTTTGGCGAAATCGCGCAGAATCGAACGCAACGGCAGGCGCGTCCAATATGCCGCAGGCCCTTCCGGATTGATCGGACGGCGAGGCGGAATCACATTGTCGGCATCAGGCTTGGCCGCGTCCATCAGATTCGTGGCGCATCGCTCCAACAGCACGCCGCGGGCCGAACGCTTCAAACCGGTGGCGATGACAATATCGGGATTCGCCTGTTCGATGGCGTTCAGCAACATGGGCCAGGCATTGGCGAAACTGACCGGAAGCGTCACCGTCGTCACGCTCATGGAAACATCCTGCAGAAGATCGTCGGACAGCGCCACGGGAACAAGTACGGCCGGATTCACGTCGATGCCGTCGTACGGGGTGAAACCTGAGATGACGATGTTGATCTGCTGCATGTGTTCCAGTGTACGTGGTTGAAAGGTGGGTTCGTTTACGATCAGTGCTTATGCATTTGTGAGAATGCTTCGGCGAATACCGCGTGCATGCGCGCTTTCGCTTCTTGTTTGGCATGTTCCGGGTCGAGGCTGCGCGCGATGTTCTCGGCGATCGGCATGTCGGCCTGTGTGGTGATTTTGAGATTCGTTTCGGATCCGGCGACGATGGCGACCGGCTCGTTCGGCAGATAGTCCACCACCACGCGGGTGTCGTCGGTTGGGTGGAAGTCGGGATCGGCGGTGGCGAGCTCGTAGGCTTTGGTGATGGTACCGAAACGGAAGGCCTGCGGGGTTTGCGCGCGGAATGCGTTCGTACGATCAGGCACGGAGCGCACCACCTTGCGCTCTCCAAGATCTTCGGTCAGTAGAATCGTGTCGGTGGACGCGTATGCCACGGTCGCCGCGTTGAACTGGTCGAGGCTGTCGATGCAGCCGTCGATGGATTGCTGTTCGACGAACGGTCGCACGGAATCGTGGATGAGGATTTTCGCGCCATCGGGAATGTATAACTGGGCAGTAAAAAATATTGCAG
>OOAK01001957.1_pt1 | contig 11486 bp, 9 predicted proteins | sample 1671811 | NCBI WGS metagenome assembly OOAK01 (sample SAMN06348195, study PRJEB24527) | human gut metagenome | biome: human gut; feature: ankylosing spondylitis patient; material: feces | host: Homo sapiens | place: China | collected 2015-10 | reverse complement strand
AAATCGTAGCCCCACACCAGCGAGAGCAGCTTGTCCCGGGAGAGAGCCAGATCCTGATTCTGCAAAAAGACCCGCAGCAGCTCGAATTCCTTGGGGCTCAAGGCCACCGGTTTGCCGTTCAGGGTCACCGTGTGGCTGGAAAGATCCTGGCAGATGCCCCGGTATTCCAGCACCTCCCGGCCTTTGCCCCGGCGGCGCAGGGCCACCTCCACACGGGCCAGCAGCTCCAGCGCCTCGAAGGGCTTGGCGATGTAGTCCTCGGCGCCCAGATGCAGCCCGCGCACCTTGTCGGCCACCTGCTGCATGGCGGACAGAAAGATCACCGGGGTGCCCTGGCTGGCCACCCGCGCCATCACGGAGAAGCCGTCCAGCCCGGGAAGCATCACATCCAGCAGCACCAGATCAAAGCCGCCTGCAAAGATGCGCGCCACGGCCTGCGCGCCGTCGGAACAGATTTCGCAGCTGTAGCCGCCCAGAGACAGGGTGGCCTCGATCATCTGGGCGATGTGTTCCTCGTCCTCCACAATCAGGATATGTGCCATGGTTGTTTTCCTCCTTTGGTTCCGGCCGGGGCCGGAAAAACGATCGCGTTACACTTATTGTAGCATAGTCCGGCCGCAAAATGGGCCAACTGGTAAAATCCTGTTGAACAGGGCCGGCGTTGTTTTTTCTGCCGCACCGGCCGGCAGGGGATTTTGCCTTCGTCTCTATTATTGCATACAAAGGGTAACGCTGTCGGCAAGAAGTTGTATCAAAACTGCAAACAAGGCCCCCGCGCCGCCGGAAGTGTCCGGGGTGCGGGGGCCTTGTTCAAAACATGTGCGATTATTCGTGCTCGCCCACCCAGCGTTCGCGGGTCTCCCACACGGCCTCGCCCTGGGCAAGGCTTTTGGGAAGATCCAGAATGCGCTGGTTGCGGCTGCCCCGAAAGCGCAGCTCCAGGCTCATCTCGGCCTGCACGAAGGGGCCGTCGATGAGGGTGTCCAGAAGGGTCAGAAGCTCCTTCTGGGCAGGGGTGCCGTGCTGGTACAGCTCCTCGAAGGTGTAGCCGGTGTAGCTTGCCACCTCGTAGCCGGCGGCGCGGGCCAGCCGGACGAATTCCAGCATTTCCGGCCCGGCCTGGGCGAAGGGTTCGCCGCCGGACAGGGTGATGCCGCGGCAGAGAGGATTTTTCTTTGCCATCTGAATCAGCTGTTCGGGGGTAAAGGGGGTGCCGCCCTCAAAGGGCCAGGTTTCGGGATTGTGGCAGCCGGGGCAGTGGTGTGGGCAGCCCTGGAAAAACACGGTAAATCGGAGACCGGGGCCGTCCACAATGCTGTCGCCGGCGAAGCCTGCTACCTGCAGCATGGCGCTCACAGGTGCTTCACGCGGTCGCGCTCTTCGGCCTTCTTGGCGTCGTTCCATTTGTCCATGGTGCCGACCAGATAGCCGGTGATGCGGCGGATGCGCTCGAAGGGAACGTCCTTACCAACGACGGATTGTTTCTGCATAGCGGACATAGAAAACTCCTCCTTTTATCAGGCGCCGCCCGCCCCCAAAAAGGCAGGCGGCGTAAAAAAATCGAAAGCAAATGGGTGATAAGACCATTATAGAAAGAACACCGGCGGCACAGCGTTGCCGAAGCAACAAAACAATTGTGCGGGCTTAATCAGCAAAGCGCAGAGGGCCAATAAGGCAGCTTGATGTTTTTGCTGAGGAAAGCCGGGTGCCGCGAATCAGCCAATCGGGGCAAACCTCCGGTCGGGTCCGAAAAAAACGGTCGAGTCCGAAAAATTACTCGCAGCCGCAGAAGGTGGGAACGCCGGGATACTTTTTGCGCAGCTCATCCAGCTTTTCGGGGCTCAGGGCCTCGCCGCTGCGGCGGCCGCAGCGGGGGCAAACGTCACCGATCACACCAACGTAGCCGCAAACGGGGTCGCGGTCCACGGGATGGTTGATGCTGCCGTAGCCAACGCCGCTGTCGTGCATGCAGCGCACAACGCTCTCGAAGGCCTCCAGATTGTTGGCGGTGTCGCCGTCCAGCTCCACATAGCTGATGTGGCCGGCGTTGGTCAGGGCGTGGTAGGGGCCCTCCTTCTGGATCTTGTCGTAGGCGGAGATGGGATACCACACGGGCACATGGAAGCTGTTGGTGTAGTATTCCCGATCGGTCACGCCGGGAATGACGCCGAACCGCTTCTGATCCATGCGGGTGAACCGGCCGGACAGACCCTCGGCGGGGGTGGCCAGCAGGCTGAAGTTCATCTTCAGCTCCTCGCTCTTGCGATCGCAGTAATCCCGCATGTGGCCGATGATCTCCAGACCCTTCTTCTGCATCTCGTCGCTCTCGCCGTGATGGTGACCGTACAGGGCGGTCAGGGTCTCGGCCAGGCCGATGAAGCCGATGGACAGGGTGCCGTGCTTCAGCACCTCACGCACCTTGTCGGCGGGGCCCAGCTGGTCGGAATCCAGCCATACGCCCTGACCCATCAGGAAGGGGAAGTTGTAAACACGCTTGGAGGCCTGAATCTCGAACCGGTCCAGCAGCTGGTTTGCCACCAGCTCCATCATGGCGTCCAGGCTCTCGTAGAACTTCTTCTCGTCGTGGTCGGCCAGAATTGCCAGACGGGGCAGGTTGATGGAGGTGAAGCTCAGGTTGCCGCGGCTGTAGCTGATCTGGCGCTCCGGGTCATACACGTTGCCCATCACGCGGGTGCGGCAGCCCATGGTGGCCACCTCGGTCTCGGGCCGGCCGGGCACATAGTACTGCAGGTTGAAGGGCGCGTCCAGGAACACATAGTTGGGGAACAGCCGCTTGGCGCTCACCTTCATGCTCAGCTTGAACAGGTCGTAGTTGGGGTCGCCCTCGTTGTAGTTCACGCCCTCTTTGACCTTGAAGATGTGAATGGGGAAGATGGGGGTCTCGCCGTGGCCCAGGCCCGCATCCTCCGCCATCAGAATGTTGCGGATCACCATTCGGCCCTCGGGGGTGGTGTCGGTGCCGTAGTTGATGCTGCTGAAGGGGGTCTGCGCGCCGGCGCGGCTGTGCATGGTGTTCAGGTTATGCACAAAGCCCTCCATGGCCTGGTCGGTCTGCTTCCAGGCGCGGCGGCGGGCGGTGGCCACCAGACGGCGGGCGGCGTGCTCATCCACACGGCCGCTGGCAATCAGCGCGTCGGCCACAATGCGGTCGAATTCCTCCGCATTGGTTTCCAGGCGGGGCTGCTGGTCCAGCTCGGTAACGGCTTTGTCCACCATTTGGTTCACAATGTCGGCCTCGTTCTCGGTCTCCAGCACGTCCTCCAGGCTTTCGGCCAGCTTTTTGCGGTAGGCCCGGGCAAAGGTCTTGCCCACGCCCTCGGCCATGCCGTAATCAAAGTTCGGAATGCTCTGGCCGCCGTGCTGGTCGTTCTGGTTGGACTGGATGGCAATGGCCGCCAGTGCCGCATAGCTGCCGATGCTGTTGGGCTCGCGCAAAAAACCGTGGCCGGTGGAGAACCCGCCGTGGAACAGGCGCAGAATATCGATCTGGCAGCAGGTGGTGGTCAGAGAATAAAAATCAAAGTCATGGATGTGGATGTCGCCCTCCCGGTAGGCCTTGGCCTGCTCCGGGCGCAGCAGATACGCCGCGTTATAGGCCTTGGCGCCGGCGGTGCCGATCTGCAGCATGCTGCCCATGGCGGTGTTGCCGTCGATGTTGGCGTTGTCGCGCTTCATGTCGCTGGCGCGGGCGTCCACATTGGTGATCTCGTCGATGGTTTTCATCAGGCTGGTGTTCGCCTCGCGGATGCGGGTGCGGTTGGCCCGGTACAGAATGTACTGCTTGGCGGCCGCGTCGTGGCCGGTCTCCATCAGCGCGGTTTCCACTGCGTCCTGAATCTGCTCAATCTGGGGAGACTCCTCGCCGCAATCCATCTCCAGCTGGCGGGCAGCACGGGCGGCAATGCGGTCGGCTTCGGCGGCATCCCCTTCCTGGGCGGCTTCCAGCGCCTTCATAATGGCGGCGGTGATCTTGCTCTGATCGTAGAGCACCACACGGCCGTCGCGCTTAATTACACTTTTGATCATGGCGATTCTCCTCATGCAACTGTTACTTTGGTGCGGCAAAAAATACAGAGCGTAAAGAACTACCCTCTGTATTTTGGGGCGATTCGGCCGCGATTACTATTATTGCACTAGATATAGTAGAAGTCAATAGATTCCCGATGCCGATAAGGCCCAAGAACGCCTAAGCTTTTCGGGGAAAATTTGTGAGATATGATGGCTTGACGAGCCAAACCGCAGAATGTTGTGATACAATAAAATGGTCGGAAAACTTTGCCAGGGGGTGGAGAACCAAGATGGCAGGCCAAATTCGCCGGGTGGCGGGGCTGGAATATGAACTTGTTAGAAAAAAGGTGAAGAATCTGAACCTGCGGGTGCGGCGGGACGGCACGGTGGCGGGGAGCGTGCCGCTGCGGGCGAGCGCCGACCAGGCGGATGCCTTTGTGGCCCAGCGGATGGGCTGGGTGATTGCCGCAAAGCAGCAGGTGGCCCGTGCCGCCCGAAAGCAGGCGGACTGCCCGCCCCCCTCGAAGGAGGAGTGCCTTGCCCTGTTCGAGCCGGTCAGCCGGCGGGTGTACCCGGCCTTTGCCGGGGTGCTGGGCGGCCAGCCGCCCGAGCTGCGCGTGCGGGACATGACCAGCCGCTGGGGCGTGTGCGACGTGGCGAAAAAACGCATCACGCTGGCCTCCCGGCTGGCGCTGCAGCCCACTGCGGCGGTGGAATATGTGATCGTGCATGAATACTGCCATTTTGTGCATCCCAACCACCAGAAGGAATTCTGGGCGCTGGTGGAGCGCTTTCTGCCGGACTGGAAAGCCCGCCGGGCGCTTTTGCGCCAGGGATAGGGCAGGGGCGCGGCACTCCAGAAGCGGATTCCGTGGACTTTTTTGCCCGCAGGCGCTATAATAGAGGTTCGTCTGAAGCAAATCTGCGGACCATATAATTGTATATATAATAAAGGAAAATAAGGAGGGCCGCCGGGCGTGGAAAACAAATACAAAAAGCTGATGAGCAACACCATGCTGTTTGCCATCAGCAACTTTTCCTCCAAGCTGCTCAGCATTATCTTACAACCCTACATCACCTTTGCCATGGGCGAGGTGGACGAGGTGGGCATCACCAAGCTGGTGCAGCAGATCGGTTCGCTGCTGATTCCGCTGGTGAGCATGGGCGTGAGCTTCGCCATCATCCGTTTCGGTCTGGAAAAGGCCAACAGCAAAAGCCAGGTGTTTACAAACGGCCTTGTGACCATCGGCCTGGGCTTCGCGCTGATGCTCATCTGTTACCCGGTGCTGCGGCTGATTCCGCTGTTCAGCAACTATGCGCTGCTTTTGTATGTGCATGTGCTGGTGAGCTGCCTGCGCACCCTGTGCACCCAGTTTGTGCGCAGCCGCCAGCTGAACCGGCTGGTGGCGGTGGACGGCGTTTTGTGCAGCGCCACCAACCTGGGCTTCATGATTCTGTTCTTGTCCGGCATGGGCATGGGCGCTTCCGGCTACATTCTGGCCATCATCTGCAGCGACGCGCTGAGTGCCCTGTTCGTATTTCTGGTGGCGGGGCTGCGCCGGTATCTGCATGTGAAGAGCTTCAACAGGGAGCTGTGGGGCCGGATGATGCGCTATGCGCTGCCCATGGTGCCGGCCCAGATCAGCTTCTGGGTCATCAACGCCAGCGACCTGTTCTTCGTGCAGGCCATGTGCGAGGGCTACCAGGGCCAGAGCGGCGAATACTGGACCGGCCTTTTGGGCGTGGGCTATTTTCTGCCCACCATTCTCACGGTGCTGGGCACCATCTTCTATGAGGCCTGGCAGCTTTCCGCCGTGACCGAGGAAAAGGGCCGCGCCGCCTTCTTCAGCCGGGTGTTCGGCATCTATCAGGCGCTGCTGTTCTGCTGCTGCAGCGGCATCATCCTTTTGTGCCGCCCGCTGATGTTCATGTTCAAGGCCAACTTCTACGACGCATGGCAGTTTGTGCCCATGCTCACGCTGGCCACCCTGTTCAACTGCTTCAACCAGTTTTTGAACAGCGTTTACATGGTGGAAAAGCGCAGCACCCTTTCGCTGTACACCATGCTGGCGGGCGCCATCGCCAACTGCGCACTGAACTGGGCGCTGATTCCTCTGATGGGCCCCAACGGCGCAACGCTGGCCAGCCTGATCAGCTATGTCATCGTGTTTGTGCTGCGTGCCATCAACACCCGCGGCCTGATACACATGAGCTTCGCGCCCCTGCGCCTGACCATCAACTGCGTGCTGATCGGGGTGGAAACGGTGCTCATGCTGCGCCAGACTCCGGGCTGGCCGGTCTGGTGCACCCTGCTCACCGCGGTGATCTGCCTGTTCAACCTGCAGGGCATTCTGGGCATGCTGCGCCAGCTGCTGCGCCGCCGCTCCCCCCGCAAGCAGGCATAACCAGCCCCAGAACGACAAACAAAAACCGCCCCCGGGGCCATGTGTTTTTCACACAGGCCCGGGGGCGGTATTTTTTATGGTTGGTTCAGTCCGGCATGGCCAGCTGGGTCAGGCGCATGTAGTGCCGGTACAAAGGGCCGAAGCGCCGCCGGTAGCCCGGATTCCAGGGCTTGGCCTTGCCGCAGAAGTGCAAAACGGCGGTGTGGGCGAATACCCAGTCCATATCGCAGTCGCCGCCGCTGCGCAGATAGTAGTTGTTGAAATTGCGGGCGTCGTAGTTCCACACCGCATCGTCCAGCGGCAGTACCAGACTGCCGTACAGCATGTTCAGCAGATCCTGATCCGGGAACAGCAGCTCCCGGGCATGCTGGCGGGTGAAGTCGAACAGGGTTTCCGGGTTGATCCAGCGGCGGCCGGCGTCCAGATCCATGAGCAGCACGCCGGAGTTGAAGTAGTCGTGGTCGGTGCCCAGCCGCACCTGATTCACGCTGTTGGCCAGTTCGGTCTTGCCGGTGTGGGCCGCCGCCGCGAACAGGTTGCCCGCAAGATCCAGCTCCCACAGCGGGCGCAGCGGGTTGATGACCAGAATGTCCGGGTCCAGATAGATCACCCGGTGCATCTCCTCCGGCAGCAGCTGGGCCGCCAGCAGCCGGTAATACATCTCCTGGGGATACTGGCGGGTGAGGGGGGCGTCCGCAAACAGGCGGGCGTCGGCGGTCACCGGATGAAGCGAAAAGCCCAACAGGCCGCAGCGCCGCTCCAGCCGGGCCAGCTGCTCCGAAGTGAGGGAGCGGTGAATCAGCCAGACCGAGACGTTTTCGCCCGGGTTGGATGCGTGCAGGGAGGTGAGCATCACCTCCAGCTGGGGCAGGTAATGCTCGTTCAGGGTCACCAGAATGGAAAGATCAGAGGACAAAAGAAACACCTCGTTGTATCGCCGGAAAAGATGCCGGCGGGGGATTGAAAACAGAATCGAAAACAGATTCCCTTTCTGTTATGGTACCACGTTCCGGGGCGGAATATATGAAGTTTCTGCAAAGAAAGCGGAATTTACGCCCGGCGGTGAAGAACCGGGGCGCAAACCTTCGTTGTATGGGCACAGGCGGGCGGAAATCCGCCGCCCGCGAAACCCCGCATGCCGAACAGGGAGGTCGATTACCATGGCATATATACTCCTTTCCATCAGCCGGTTCTGGCTGCTGCTGATGGGCCTTTGCTGCGCCTACCAGCTGGCCTACACCCTTTTGAGCCTTGTGAAAACGCCCCGCTGGAAGCCGGGGGCGGGCACCAACCGGTACGCGGTGCTCATCTGCGCCCGCAACGAGGCCGCGGTGCTGCCAAAGCTGCTGGAAAGCCTGCGCGCCCAGGATTACCCCGGCGTGCTGGATTTGTATGTGGCGGCGGACAACTGCACCGACGACACCGCCCGCCTTGCCCGAAAGGGCGGAGCCACCGTGTTCGAGCGGCACGACCTTGTCCATGTGGGCAAGGGATACGCGCTGAATTTTCTGTTGCACCGGATCTGGGCCGAGGGCAAACACTACGACGGCTATCTGCTCTTTGACGCGGACAATCTGGCCCGGCCGGATTTCGTGCGCCGGCTGGACGGGGTGTTCGGCCCGGAATGCCCGGTGGTGGCGGGCTACCGGAACACCAAGAATTACCGGGGCTGGGTGGCCGCCGGGCAGGGGCTGTGCTTCATCCGGGAGGTGCGCTTTCTCAACTGCCCCCGCACGCTGCTGGGCTTCAGCGGCAACGTGACCGGCACCGGCTTTCTGGTGAGCGAGGAGATTCTGCGCACTGCGGGCGGCTGGCCCTGGCACTGCCTGTGCGAGGACTTGGAATTCTCCACCGTGCAGATGATCGCCGGGCGGCGCATCGCTTACTGCCCCCAGGCGGAATATTTTGACGAGCAGCCCGCCACCCTTTCCCAGAGCGTGCGCCAGCGGCTGCGCTGGTGCAAGGGCTTTTTGCAGGTGATGGCCAGCCGGGGCGCAGGGCTGGGCCGGGCGGCGCTGCGGGGCAGCTGGTCCTGCGCGGATCTGCTGATCAGCCGTATCGCGCCGGTGCTGTTCAACCTGCTGGCGCTGGGCTTTGCCGCCGTGGGCGCGGCGCTGGCCGGCGGGCCGGTGCTGGTGCTGGCCGCTCTGGGCCGGATTCTTGCCTGCGGCTACCTTTCCATGCTGGTCATGGCGGCACTGACCACCTGCACCGAGTGGAAGCGGATTCAGGCCCCCGCGGTGTGGAAGCTGGCGGGCATCTTCACCTTCCCGCTTTACATGGCCACCTATCTGCCCATTGCGCTGGTGGCCTGTGTGCGCCGGGTGGAGTGGACCCCGGTGGCCCACACCCGCGCCGTGAGCCTGAACCAGCTGGACGCGGGCTGAGCCTGCACAATCAGAAAAGCCCCGCCCTGTTTTTCAACAGGACGGGGCTTTGTTTGTGGAAAAATCAGCGGTGCAGCCGCTCGTGCAGGGTTTCCTTCAGCTCGGCCAGCAGCTCGCTGTGGCGCAGATCCTTCATGGCGGGGAAGGCCTTCATCAGACGGGCCGCGCCGAACAGCCGGGTGTCCAGAATGCGGGCCTGCAAAAAGTCCCGCCGGGCCTCCAGCTCGGCCAGCTTCTGGGGCAGGGCCTGCCGGCCCTCCTCCAGCCGTTCGTCCGCCGCAAGGGCCGCATCGCCCAGATTGCGGCTGATGGTGTCGCTGCCCTTGCGCAGGGCGGCCACCACCTTTTCCAGCTCGCCCAGATCCCGCCCCAGACCAATCAGGGTGCGCAGGGTCACCGCCACGTCGGCCACAAAGACCGCCATCCACAGCACCAGCAACGCCAGGCCCACCGGCCGGGGCATCCATTCCACAAAGCGGTTCACCGGCGGATGCAGCACCTTCACCGCAAACATGCCCACCAGGCCCCAGGCCAGGCTGAATTTCAGGCAGATGTAACCGCCCAGATTGAATTTCTGTTTGGAATAATCCCACCATGTGGTGTGAAACAGCGTTTTCAGCGCCCAGCCGGTGACCAGCTCCAGCGCGCTGGTCAGCAGGGCGCTGCCCACGAACAGCGCCAGCGGCCGATCCGCCAGCGGCTCCAGCGCCATGAGCACGATCACCATGCCGAAGCCGTAGATGGGGCAGACCGGCCCGTTCAGAAAGCCCCGGTTCACCCATTTGCCGGTACGCAGGGTGCAGAACACCACCTCAAGGCACCAGCCCAAAAAAGCGTAGATCAGAAAGTACCACAAAATCGCGTACAGGGAATGTTCCATTCAGATACCACCTCTCGTAAAACAGCGCCAAGGGGATGCGTTTGGTTTTATGGAATTCTATGGCGTTGTTTTAACATTATAGCATCCCGTTGCCCCTGCGTGATATAATCAGAACAGAAAAATGAAAAATTTACAAAAAAGGGGGCTTTGCCGGGTGGAACGCTGGATCTTTCACTGTGACTGCAACAGCTTTTATGCCAGTGTGGAGCTGCTGCGCCACCCGGAGCTTCGGGATCAGTGTGTGGCCGTCTGCGGCGACCCGGAGGGCCGCCACGGCATTGTGCTGGCCAAAAACGAGCCCGCCAAGCGCATGGGCGTGAAAACCGCCGAGGTGATCTGGCAGGCAAAGCGCAAATGCCCGGATCTTGTTCTGCTGCCGCCCCACCGGGAATATTACCGAAAGTACTCGAAAATCATCAATGAAATATACCGTAAGTATACCGACCGGGTGGAGCCCTTCGGCATCGACGAAAGCTGGCTGGACGTGACCGGCACCTGGCAGCTGTTTGCGGAAAGCCCGGCGGCGCTGGCAGACCAGCTGCGGGCCGAGGTGAAGGCGGCCACCGGGCTGACCATCTCGGTGGGGGTGAGCTTCAACAAGGTGTTCGCCAAACTGGGCAGTGACTACAAAAAGCCGGACGCCACCACCCTCATTACCCGGGAAAACTTCCACCAGATCGTCTGGCCGCTGCCAGCGGGGGATCTTTTGTATGTGGGCGCTTCGGCCCAGAAGCGGCTGGCCGGCATGGGCATTTCCACCATCGGCGAGCTGGCGGCGGCCCGGCCCGAGGCGCTGGCCGAAGCCCTGGGCAAGCTGGGGCTGGAGCTGAGCCGCTACGCCCGGGGAGAGGACGAAGCCCCGGTACGCCGCTGGGGCGAAAAGGAGCCCATCAAGAGCGTGGGCAACGGCACCACCTTCCGGCGCAACATCAGGGGAGCGGCGGAAATTCGCTCGGCGCTGAACGTGCTGGCGGACGAGGTGGCCGGCCGGCTGCGGCGGCACGGGATGTGGGCCGGGGCGGTGCAGGTGACCATCCGGGATCCGGATTTAAAGACCATCACCCGGCAGAAGCAGCTGCCCATGAGCACCCATCTGGCCCGGGATCTGGCCAACGCCTGCTGGCAGCTGATGGAGAAAAACTGGGATATGGCCCGCCCGGTGCGGATGCTCACCGTGACCGCGCTGGCCATCACCGAGGAGCCCTTTGCGGTGCAGCAGAGCCTGTTTGACGATGCGCCCAAGGCGGATCCCCGGCGGGAAAAGCTGGAGCAGAGCCTGGATGCCATCCGCAAAAAATACGGCCGGGGAGCCATCGGCGCAGGGAGCATCCTGCACAACGACATGGGCCTGGGCGAGCTGGCCATCCGCCCCCAGAGCGAAGGGGACGGGGAGGAAGAGGAGTTCGACGAAAAGGTAAAGGGCCCGCTGTGAGCGGACGGAAAACAGGGCGGAGTGCCCGACGACAACGGGGAGGAACGTATGATCGAAGCGGTTTTGTTTGATATGGATGGCCTGATGTTCGACACCGAGCGGATGTACCAGAAGGCATGGCTGCAGGCCGGCCGGCAGATGGGGGCGCCCATGGAGCCGGAGATCGTGGACCGGCTGCGGGGCCGCAACCGGGAGGGCTGCGCCCGGGTGTGCCGGGAAGCGTTCGGTGAGGATTTTGATTTCGACGCCATGCGCACCGCCTGCCGGGCGCTCATGGCCCGGTGGATCGAAGAGGACGGTCTGCCGGTGAAGCCGGGGCTGTATGAGCTGCTGGCTGAGCTGGAGCGGCGGGG
>OOAK01001956.1_pt1 | contig 11492 bp, 9 predicted proteins | sample 1671811 | NCBI WGS metagenome assembly OOAK01 (sample SAMN06348195, study PRJEB24527) | human gut metagenome | biome: human gut; feature: ankylosing spondylitis patient; material: feces | host: Homo sapiens | place: China | collected 2015-10 | reverse complement strand
CGCGGGCACGATCGGCGGCATGACGCTCGGCGAGGCGCTCTCGGCCGATCCCGCGACGCTCGAAGGTCTCCCCACGGCGCCGCGTCAGGCGGCGCCCGCGGAATTCGATCCGCAGCAAAACCCGCGCGTCTACGAGATCAGCCGCCAGTTGCGGTGCCTCGTGTGTCAGAACGAAAACATCGCCGACTCGAATGCGGAGCTTGCGATCGACCTTCGCCGTGAAGTCGCGGCGCAGGTGAAGAGCGGCAAGACCGACGACGAGATCATCGACTTCATGGTCGAGCGCTACGGCGACTATGTTCTCTACAATCCGCCCTTCAAGGCGAAGACCTTCCTTCTCTGGTGCGGTCCGGCGATCTTCTTCCTGGTCGCCTTCTGGGCCGTGTGGCGTCTGAACCGCCGCCGCAAGGCCGAGTCGCGCGCCCGCCGCGCGGCGCTCTCCGAAGAGGCGTACGCGCAGGGTCTCGCGATCCTCAAGGGCGAACTCGTTTTCCGCGAGGGTGCCTTCCACCCCGTGAAGAAGGAGGCCTAAATGCTGCATTGGATCTTTATCGGCTGCGCCCTCGCACTCGTCCTTTTGACGATCCTTCTCCTCGCGCAGCGGCTCTTGAAGAGCGACGCGGGCAACGTTCGCGAATGGGCGCGCATTGAGGAAAACGTCGAGGCGCTTCGCTACGAGTACGACCGCGCGGTCGCCGCGAAGAAGGCCGAGCGCATGACGGACGAGGAATTCCGCGAGCGCGAAAGCGAACTCGTTCTTCGTACGCTCGACGAAACGGCTCTTCCCGACGAATCCGTCAAGGCGCAGAGCCACACGCTCCTCATGGCGACCATCGCGGCGATCGCCGTGATGGTGCCCGCCACGACGACGGGGCTCTACCTCTACTACGGGGACTACTCGTCGCTCGACCCGAAGGCGCAGGAACAAATCCGCGCCACGCGCGAAGCGATGCAGAGTCAGCGCAACATGTTCGAGACGGTGAAGCGTCTCGAGGCGGGGGTGGTCTCGCAGCCCGACAACCTCGAGGCCTGGGAAATCCTCGCCGAACACTACGCGCAGACGGGAAACCTCGCGCAGGCCGTGGTCGCCTACGAAAACGTCGTGCGCTTGAAGCCCGACAACGCGGTCGCCTACGGAGAGCTCGCCGACATTCTCGTCGCGACCCAGGACGGAGATCTCTCCGGAAAGGTGGCCGAGTACGTCTTCAAGGCGCTCGAGCTCGATCCCTATCAGATGAAGTCTCTCCTCTTGGGCGGGGCCGTCGCCTTCGATCAGGGCGACTACGCCAAGGCGGCGATTCTCTGGAACCGCTTCCGCCAGATGGTGCCGCCCGAAGACGAAATCTACGCGACGCTCACCTCGAACATCGAGATGGCGCTTCGCAACGGGAACCTCAAGGAAATTCCGCAGGATCCCGTCCCGCCGCCTCCGGCGGATCCCATGGGGATGATGGGCGCGGGAACGCCGATGGGCGGCAACCCCGACGCGGGCGGTGCGCAGCTCATGGGCGGGACGATGCCCAAGCCCTGATCGACCATCCGATCGACGAAGCGGAAGTTCCCTGGCGGAGCTTCCGCTTTTTTCCTACGGGTTCGATCGACTGGGGCGAGAAGCGTCGGTCGACTATACTGCAACCAATGCGAAATGCATTGTTTTCCGTAAGGAGGAGATCATGACCACGTCTTCGAAAGAAACGGTTGCGGCCGTGCCGGTACCGGTGAAAAAGCCCCGTGCGGCGCGAAAAGTGAAGGCGGTTCGCCCGAAGGTCGACCCGGTGGAAAACGGGGCGACCGTCAAGGCGGAAGTGAGCGACGAAGCCTTCCTCGAGGCGTTTCGCGCCTATCTGCAGGAAGTCTTCCGTCAAAAGGGACAGAAACTTGAAACCGAGCAGCAGCTCGCGAAGCGTTTCGGCGTGACGCGCTACCGCATCCGCAAGGCCCTGCAGGAATTCGACCGCTCCGGCATGCTGAAGCGCGTCAAGCGCGCGGGGTCGCTTGTCACCGACTTCGATCCTGTGAATCTCGCGGGCGATCTTCACTATCGTCTCACGGCCGGGTGCGGCGCGGACGAATTCGCGGACGCGCGTCTCTGGTTCCTCGAAGCGAGCGCCGAACAGTGGGCCGAACGCGTGACGCCCACGGTTCTCACGCAGCTGCAGGAAGTCGTCGACGGCGTCGCCCGGGCCGCGAACGAACGCGAAGCCTCCGAGAAACTCCGCGACTTCTGGACGAAGCTTGTCGCCACGTCCGGGAACCGCATCGTCGAAAGCGTGGCGGGTGCGCTCTTCGTGCCGCCTGAACTTCCCGCCGGGACGGATGCGGCGCTCGTGGCCGAGCGGCTCGCCAAGATCGTGAATGCGCTGCGCAAGCGCGACGACGGCAAATTGAAGAAGGCCGTTTTGCGCTTCTTCCGCGATACGGGCGGTGAAACGCCGGTCGAAGAAGCGGTGACCGAAGAATAAGGTCGTCCGACTCATTGACGCCCTAACGAAAGGCCCGAAAGAGCGTGTGGTGCTCGTTCGGGCCTTGTCCGTATTGAGGCGGCTCAGCTCAGGAGTTCGGGCGGTCGTAGTAGCCCGAAAGCGTCTCGAAGGTCCGCATCGTGAGCCCCTTGAGCGCGTCGGGGAAGGCTTTGAAGAGCGCGAGCGCGATGCGCCCGAGTCTTTCTTCCGTCAGGGCGTCGCTTTTCTCCCAGTGCAGTTCGGGTCGTCCCGCCGGATAGCGCAGGCGATAGCGTAGCCCCGCGGCGTCGGGGAGGGTTTCAAGAAAAGCCTCGACCTCGGCCACCGTGTCGAGGGCTTCGCGCGGGGGAGTGACGCCGTAGGGAAAGCGCGTCAAAAGGCAGGGGCGCGCCGCCTGATCGGGGGCGGGAAGGCCGATTGCCGCGCCGATGCGGCGGATGTCGGCTTTCGAGAGGCCTGCCTCGGCAAGGGGCGAGAGAACGCCCAATTCTTCGAGCGCTTTGCGGCCCGGACGAAAGACCGTGAGGTCGGAGGCGTTCATGCCGTCGCAAAGCGGCAGATCCGGACGGTCTTCCCGAAGTTTCGCGAGAACGGCCGAAAAGAGCGCTTTCTTGCAGACGTAGCAGCGCGCGCGTCCCGCTCGGGCCAAATCAAGGACGCTCGGATCGAAGGGAACGACCGTGACCAGGAAACCCATTTCCCGGGCGTGCGAGAGCGCGCTCTCCGATTCGGCGGGCGCGACGTGCGGGCCCGTCACGTGGTAGAGAAGGGGCGTGAGGCCCGTTTTCTTCGCCGAGAAGGCGAGAAAGCGGCTGTCGAGCCCTCCGGAATAAGCGATCGCGATCTCGCCCGAGCGCGAGGCGCTTCGGAGGGCGTCGACGAGCGCGGCGGGAAGTTCCGCCGTCACGGCACGTCCTCGAAGCGGTAGGAGGTGCCGAGCGCGAAGAGGGCGCCGTTGGGGACGTTTTCGAAGTACTTGTCGGTAAAGACTGTCGCGCGCTTCGTGATCGTCATGGCGGGCCAGCCGCCGAATTCGGCGCCGAGGCCCTTGAGGACCGCCAGCCCCGTGGGGGTCACGGCTTCGCCTTCGCCCGCCCAGGCGCGCACCGGGACGCCGTCGAGCATCGAAAAGAGCGCGGGCGCCGGATAGGGGATCGTTCCGTGGGCGCACTGAATGGCGCCGTCTCCGAGCGGGATGGGGCTCACGACCAGACGGGCGGGACGAAGGGTCGTCATCCATTCGGCGATGAGACCCACGGCGAGAACGTTCGCCATGCGGCCCACTTCGTGGAAGTGGACGTGCTCGACGGGCATGCCGTGCACGCCCGCTTCCCCTTCGCTCAACACCTTCCAGACGGCGGCGGCCTTCTGGCGGGCTTCGTCCGAAAGACGGCTTTCCGCATAGATCGCCGCGATGTCGCCGGGCGTACGGTGAGGGTGTTCGGGCTGGGTGAGGATCTTCGCCGTCACGCCCGCGATGTCGTTGACGTAGCGGTCTTCGAAGCGGATTTCCGCGGGAATGGTCGGAAAGAGACGGCGCAGAAAGAGCGTGGCCGTGCCGCCCGACTGATCGGTGAGCGCCATGAGACCGGCGAGAAAGCTCGCCGCGTTGAAGCCCGCGTGAATGCGGACGGTGAGGATGTCGCAGCCGAAAAGAGCGTTTTGATCCATTGCGAATTCCTTATCGATAGAAGATGGCGCGAAGCGTGCGGGCGGCGGCGCAGGCGGCGCCGTAGCCGTTGTCGATGTTGAAGACGGAGACCCCGGGCGAGCAGGAGGCGAGCATGCTGCGAAGCGCCGTCTTCCCGCCGTCGGCGATGCCGTAGCCCACCGACGTGGGAACGGCGAAGAGGGGCTTCATGGTGAGGCCTCCGAGCACGGTGGGAAGCGCCGCGTCAAGTCCCGCCACGGTGACCACCACGTCGCAGCGGTTGATGTCGGGAAGGGCCTTCTGAATGCGCCAGAGCCCCGCGACGCCGCAGTCTTCGAAAAGCCGGACGGCCCAGCCGAGATAGGTGAGGGTGCGCGCGACTTCATGCGTCACGAACCCGTCGGCGGTGCCCGCCGAGACGACGGCGACGACGCCTTCGGCGTGCTTCGGGCAGGTGCGGTTCCAGGCCGTGCGCGAAAGCGCGTCGTAGTCGTAGGCGGCGCGCAAGTCGTCGGGGAGCGCCGCAAAGACGGATTCCTCGAGGCGCGTGAAGAGGATCGGCTTTTCCGCGGGATCGGCGAAGCGCCGAAAGAGTCCCTCGAGCGCGGCACGGGGTTTTCCCGCGCAGAAGACGGCTTCGGGAAGGCCGATGCGGGTGTCGCGTTCGATGTCGAAACGAACGCCGGGCGTTTCTTCGGTCATAGTGATTCGGAACGGTTCGTATGCGTGGAGAAAATATACCGCAGGATGCTCGCCTTCAAAGGGGACGGGAAGCAATTCGATACGAGCGGGCAAAGGAGCGAGAAAAGCGCTCAAAAGAAACGGGAGGCCGAAGCCTCCCGTAGTCCCTCAGAGGGGATTCACGTCCCGCGATCAGGCCTTGGTGTGGACCTGTTCAAGGGGACCCTCGTCCGTGACGACGGGCGCCACGTAGGGGCGGCCCGGATAGATCACGGGTTCGTAGGCGACCGGACGAATGAATTCGTCGCGGGTGTGCACCTGTTCGAGCCCCGTTTCCTCCGTCGCTTCCGAACGGACGACGCTGCGGCCGGGATAGACCACGGCTTCGTAGCGGACCGGCGTCACGAGCTCGGCGCGCGTTTCCACCTGTTCAAGGTGGGCCGCGGCGAGACGTTCGGCGAGGTCGGCAAGAAGCGTCGACTTCGTACGGACAACCGTGTCGGCAGGAACTTCTTCGACGACCGGCGCTTCGGCGACGGGTTTCGTTTCGATCTGAACGAGAACCTCTTGGGCCTCAGCCGGAGCCGCGGGCTTCGTTTCGACCTGAACGAGGTCTTCTTCGGCTTGCGCCGGAGCCGCGGGCTTCGTTTCTACCTGAACGAGGACCTCTTCGGCTTGCGCCGGAGCGGCGGTCTTCGTTTCGATCTGAACGAGCGGTTCTTCGGCCGCGGCCGCCTTCGTTTCCACCTGTTCGAGCGCTTCGGTTTCGACCGATTCGGTCTTCACCGCTTCACTCGCGCGGGCTTCTTCGGCGTGAGCCTTGCGGGAGCGACGGCCGCCGCGGCGGCTGCGCTTCTTGGGCTCTTCCTCGCCCTGGGGCTGCGTCCCATCTTCGGCCTTGGGCTCCATCGCCGAGTAGTACTGCGTGAGCTGCTCGGAGATTTCGTCCTTGGCGATCTGAAGGATCGCGTCGGCCATGGCGTCCTGCAGAGCGGGTTCGCGGCGGTTTCCGTTGAGGCCGAGATGGCGGTCGGAGGCGTAGCTCTTCGGACCCGTGGAGACGAGCGTGTGCATCATCTCTTCACGGGTGGGCCAGCCGGCTTCCTCAAGGAGCGGGAGAACGCTCGCGCCGTTCTTGGCGCTCTTGCGCTTCTCGGCGGGCTTTTCTTCGACGAGTTCGACTTCGCCCGAGATGAGGCTCTTTTGGAGACCCGCAACGAGGGCTTCGGTCGATTCGGTTTCGTCGACGACGGGCGAGGCCGCGGAGACGGCGTCCACCTTTTCTTCGGCTTCCGGCGCACGAACTTCCGTCACGGACGCTTCAGCGGATTCGACGGATTCGGTCGCCACCGCTTCGGCGGCGCCGGCTTCAACGGCCTTGTCGGCGGGCTTGCGGCGGCGAGGACGGCGGGTGCGCGCGGGCGCGTCCTCGAGCTTGAACTGCACTTCCTTCGGGCGGGAAGCGGGTTCTTCCGAGGCGGCTTCCTGAACCGGCGCCTCTTCGGCCTCGGCCTTCACGGGCGCGGCTTCGGGAGCGGGTTCGGGGGTTTCCGAAGCGACCGTTTCCTCGGTCACTTCCTGCGCGACCTCGGCCGTTTCGCCTTCGGTCGTGCGGCTGCGGCGACGGCGGCGCGGACGGCGGCGACGGGTTTCGCCTTCCTCGGCGGCCGCTTCCGCGGGCGTTTCAGCACCCTGCTGCGCTTCGGTCACAACCGTTTCTTCCGCGGCGACTTCCGTCACGGGCGCTTCGACGCGCTTTTCAGCGGGTGCTTCGACGGGAGCCTTTTCCTCTACAACCGCGGCTTCAGCGGCGACGATTTCGGTCGTGCGAAGTTCTTCGCGCTCCGCGTCCTTCTTCAGGGCCGGACGACGACGCGAGCGGCGGCGGGACTTTTCCATTTCCACGGCCTGCGCGGCGGTTTCGGGCGCGGCGGGCTTGTCCTGACCTTCCTCGGTCGTTTCCGACTTCGGACGGCGGCTGCGGCGCGAGCGGCGTTCGTCCATGCGGGCGCGGTCACCGCGGCGTTCACCCGAGCGGCGGCCGCGGTCCTTGCGGTCGGACTTGGGCTTCTCTTCTTCGCTCTTCTTGGGCTCGGCCTTTTCGGTCGAGTCGCCGCCGAGGTTCTTGAAGAAGTCCATGACGCGGGCGAAGAAGCCCTTTTCGCGCTTTTCGGGCACCGGCGTCATCGGGACGGCGCGCGATTCGGCGCGTTCCGTCTTCTTGGGCTGTTCGACGTGCACGGGCGCGGGATCGCGCGGAAGCACGTTCTTGATGACGGGAACCTGCTTGGGACGAGCGGGCTTTTCTTCGTTGCTCTTCATCGCGTAAGGATCGTCCGCCTTCTTCACTTCAAGTTCGGCGACGCGCTTGAAGCTCTGAATATGGTCGTCGAGACGGTCGTCGTCCTGACGGATGCGTTCGATGTGATAGTGCGGCGTCTCGAGCGACGTGTTCGGGATGAGGACGATCGGCACGCGGTGACGCGCTTCGAGCATCTGGATGTCGCTACGCTTCTCGTTCAAAAGGAAGGTCGCGACGTCGACCGGAATCTGCGCGTGCACGGCGCCCGTGCCTTCCTTCATGGCTTCTTCCTGCAGGATGCGCAGGACCTGAATGGCGCAGGATTCGGTGTCGCGGATGACGCCCACGCCGTTGCAGCGGGGGCAGGTCACGTGGCTCCCTTCGGAGAGCGACGGACGCAGACGCTGGCGCGAGAGTTCCATCAGGCCGAAGCGCGAGATCTTGGCCATCTGCACGCGGGCGCGGTCGTAGTGGAGGGCGTCCTTGAGGCGCTGTTCGACGGCGCGCTGATTTTTCGCGTCGAGCATGTCGATGAAGTCGATCACGATGAGGCCGCCCAGGTCGCGCAGACGCATCTGGCGGGCCACTTCGTCGGCCGCTTCGCAGTTCGTGCGGAAGGCCGTTTCTTCAATGTCGGCGCCGCGCGTGGAGCGCGCCGAGTTGACGTCGATCGCGACGAGCGCTTCGGTGTGGTCGATCACGATCGCGCCGCCCGAGGGCAGCGGAACCGTGCGCGAATAGGCCGATTCGATCTGGTGCTCGATCTGGAAGCGCGTAAAGAGCGGGATGTCCTCGTTGTAGCGCTTGACGCGGTTGATCATGTCGGGCATGACGTGCGCCATGAACTGGCGGGCCTGCTCGTAGATTTCGTCCGTGTCGACGAGGATTTCACCGATTTCGGGCTGGAAGTAGTCGCGGATGGCGCGAACGACGAGATTCGATTCCTCGACGATGAGGAAGGGCGCGGGGTTGGCGCGCTTCAAGGGACGGCCGTTCACGACGGGCGTGTCGACGAGCTGGGTCGTCTTGCGGCCGTTTTCTTCCGTGACGAGTTCGTACTGGGGCTTGGCGGCCTCGGCGATCGCCTCCCAGAGCTTGAGAAGGTAGTTCAGGTCCCACTGCAGCTCTTCGGCGCTGCGGCCGATCCCGGCCGTGCGGGCGATCATGGACATGCCCGACGGGCACTTGAGGCTTTCCATCGTGGCGCGCAGTTCCTGACGCTCTTCGCCTTCGATGCGGCGCGAAACGCCGCCGCCGCGCGGATTGTTCGGCATGAGGACGAGATAGCGCCCGGCGAGGCTGATGAAGGTCGTGAGCGCCGCACCCTTGTTGCCGCGCTCTTCCTTTTCGACCTGAACGATGATTTCCTGGCCTTCTTCGACGGCTTCGCGGATCGTGCAGGTGCGCACGTCGACGCCTTCCTTGAAGTAGGCGCGCGAGATTTCCTTGAAGGGGAGGAAGCCGTGGCGTTCTTCGCCGTAGTTGACGAAGCACGCTTCAAGGCTCGGTTCGATGCGGGTGATGATGCCCTTGTAGATGTTGGACTTGCGGGCTTCGCGGCCTGCCGTCTCGATGTCGATGTCGACGAGACGCTGCCCGTCGACGATGCCCACACGCGTTTCTTCCGCGTGCGTGGCGTTGAAAAGCATACGCTTCATGTTGGCTCTACTCCGATGGTGGGGCGAGCTCTGCACACGACGGATGCCCGACTCCTGCGGGCAACGGCCTTCATTTGAACGCCGACGTCTCCCGACGCCGCGCAGCGGGGCGCAACGGGGAGCCGCGACGTACCATCCTCGACGGGAGGCACGGTCCGGTTCTGTGTCCGCCGATGCAAAAGGGGAGGACCCGCGCATGGCACGGGTTGCGCACGCCCTTTCGTCGGCGCGTGGGGAGAGTCACGGCCCGGCCGCACGGGGCGCCGGGGGCTCCATCCCTCACAAAAATCCGCCTTTTCGTCCGTCAGGACGAATTCCCGTTCGAGACGCTAAGCGGCGGGGAAGGCGAGAAGCGCGTTCGGGGAGGGAAAAGCGGGGGCACGGAAAGGGGGTTCGCCCGGGGACCATCGTCAAAGCGCAGGTCTCTTTACCATCGGACCTGGGGCTTCGGGGTCGCGCACGGGGCTCCTCATCGGGATCGCTCGGATCCATTCGTGCCGATCGGCGCAAGGGGCGTCGGGCCGCTTGCGCGGGGCTTTTCCGCTCGGGCGCGCATCGTCGGCAATTCGACGCCGCTGACAGCCCTTCGGGGCGGAACATCCAAAAATCGTGTTGGCAACAAGCTCGGGCGAAACGACCCGAAGTCGGGCGTCCGCCTGGATGCCGGCGACCCGCGCAAGGACAACTTCCCTGCGCATGGCGTCGGGCATCGGGTTGAAAACCGTTTCCGTTCCGACGAAGTTTGTCGGGAACCGAAACGAACAAATTCATTACGAAACGTGAGAAAATCGCGGCACGACATTCAAACGGGTCGGGCGGGACTTCCCATCGCAACGCACAAGTATAAACCATCGACGTGAATTCGAAGGGTTATCGGGCGGTCGAAGCGGGACGTTTTTCGCATTTGGAAAACCTTTTTTCGTCCCCTCCCGCCCGTCCACCGACTCATGACGACATCCGACATTCATCCCGAAGACTCCGCGCGCCTCGCGTCGCTTCCCTCGGACCGCGTTTCTTTCGTGCGGATCGGTCCCGACGCGGACGGCCAGCGCCTCGACAATTTCCTCGTGCGCGTCGCCAAGGGCGTTCCGAAGAGCCACATCTACCGCATCATCCGCTCGGGCGAAGTGCGCGTGAACAAGGCCCGCGCCAAGGCGGAGACGCGCCTTGCCGAAGGGGACCTCCTGAGGCTTCCGCCCGTGCGCGTCTCCGAGCGCGCCGTCACGAAGGCGCCGCCCGCGGCCTTGGCCGAGGGGACGGTGCCCGTTCTCTTTGAAGACCGTCATCTTCTGATCGTCAACAAGCCCGCGGGCCTCGCCGCCCACGGGGGCTCGGGGATCTCCCACGGCTTGATCGAGCGCATGCGCGCTTCGCGCCCCGACGTTCCCTTCCTGGAACTCGCCCACCGGCTCGACCGCGAAACGAGCGGCGCCATCATCCTCTGCAAGACCCGCAAGGCGCTCGTTCGCTTTCACGACATGATGAAGACGCGCGCCGTCGAGAAGCACTACACGCTGCTCGTCAAAGGCGACTGGACCGACGACCGCCGCCACGTGAAGGCGCCGCTTCTGCGCTACCTCCTCCCTTCGGGCGAGCGCCGAGTCCGGGTGGACGAAAAGGAAGGGATGCCTTCGCACACGATCTTCACGAAGTTGAAGCGTTACGGCGCCGTGACGCTTCTCGACGCCGAGCTCCTTACGGGGCGCACGCACCAGATCCGCGTGCATTCGCTCTCCGTCGGCTTCCCGCTCGTGGGCGACGACAAGTACGGCGACTTCGAATTCAACCGCCAGGTGGCACAGGGGGCCCTGGGCGTCCCTCTGAAGCGCATGTTCCTGCACAGCCGCACGCTCGCCTTCGAGCATCCCGTCACGGGCGAGGCCGTCCGCGTCGAGGCGCCGCTTTGGCCCGACTGCGAGGCGCTTCTCGCCGCCCTGGATAAGAAAGGACAAAAATGACTTCCACTTCCCGAAAGTACGATCTCGTTGTTTTCGACTGGGACGGCACCGTCATGGATACGACGGGCCTCATTGCCGAGGGCATCCGACAGGCGGCCGCCGCGCTCGGCTGCCGCGTTCCCGACCGCAAGACCGCGTCGTCCGTCATCGGTCTCGACTGGCGAAGCGCCATGGCGATCGCGGTGCCCGACTGCCCGGCCGAGCGCCTTGACGAATTCAACGAGGCCTACAAGGCCTGGTACCTCCCGCACGAGCGCGACGTCTGCCTTTTCGAAGGGATCGAAGAGCTGATGCGCCGACTTCACGCCGAGGGTGTGACGCTCGCCGTCGCGACGGGGAAGAGCCGCGCGGGCCTACGCCGCGTCTTTAACCGAACGAACGTCGAGGAACTCTTTTCGATCACCCGCACGGCCGAGGAAACGGCCCCAAAGCCCAATCCCGACATGTTGGAGGAAATCGGGCTCTACACCGACATTCCGAAGGAAAGAACGCTCATGGTGGGCGACACCGTGCACGACGTCGTGATGGCGCAGCGCTACGGCTGCGACGTCGCGGCGATGACCTACGGGGCGCAGCCGCGGCGCGACCTCGTGCTCTCCAATCCGACGTGTCTCTGTGACACCGTCGCGGATCTCGCCCGGTTCATCGGCTGTTGACAAAATCGCCTGCACAAGCCCCATCCTAACCGAGAAGCAGTAGGGTGGGGTCGAGCAGGCCGGGCGAAGCCCGAATCTAAGGAAATTCCTTGTCTGCTAAGGAATTGTGCTAGAGTTACTCGTA
>OOAK01001948.1_pt1 | contig 11544 bp, 8 predicted proteins | sample 1671811 | NCBI WGS metagenome assembly OOAK01 (sample SAMN06348195, study PRJEB24527) | human gut metagenome | biome: human gut; feature: ankylosing spondylitis patient; material: feces | host: Homo sapiens | place: China | collected 2015-10 | reverse complement strand
GACCTCGACAACAATATCAACCTCCGGATCGTTTGCGATCACTTCGTAATCATGTACCAGCACTTTTTCCACTGGATCTCCCGGGAAATCTCTTAAATCCAGAACGTATTTGATATTAATCTCGTTCTCTGCTCTCTTGTTGATGCTGTCATGGTTCGTGTTGATGACTTCTACCACGCCGGAACCAACGGTGCCATATCCTAATACTGCAATCTGAATCATCTCTTTTGTCCCTCTCTTGCTTTTTCTTTTTCAGGACTCCTGTCCTAAGATTTTAAAATAATGAACTCCCTGTCTGGACTCAATCTCGTTGATCATCTCCGAGGCGTCTCCCCGGTGTTCAGATAATGCACTCCATTAATATGCTCAATATTATCCATCATCGCAGCAGCGTCTCCCTCTACTGCGGAAATTGCCACACTCAGCGTAAGACTGGCAATTCCGTTCATGGGAATACTCTGATGTATGGTCAGAATGTTTCCGTGAAACTCGGCGATAATCTTCAGCACATCGGAAAGCAGTCCCGGCTCATCGTCCATCTGCAGAATAAACGTAATCGTTTTTCCTTTTGCATTGTCATGAAACGGAAAAATATCGTCTTTATATTTATAAAAAGAGCTGCGGCTGATGCCGACCATATCTGCTGCTTCCTGTACTGTGGACGCTTTCGCCGACTCCAGCAGCCGTTTCGCCTCTACTACTTTCAGAAGTACTTCCGGAACCGCTTTCTTGGTAACCACATAATATCGATTCTTTTCTTCCACTTCAAAGTCCTCCTGTCTCTTCTATATGCATCTTTTGCTGTATACTCTTTCTATAGTGTACATTTGTGCTTCCCCGAAAGATATTAACACATTTTAACAGGCGGTGCAACCAGAAATTCTTCTGACTATCTTTTGACTGCATTTCCTCAACGTTTTACGTTTTTTCAATTTACTTTAAGCTTTTTATATGCCAAAAAAGCACATATTCAGAACGCAAAAATACCGGAAACCCCTGACTTACTGGATTTCCGGTATTATTTCTGTTAAGCTGCTGACGGGACTCGGACCCGTGACCTCCTCACTACCAATGAGGATAATAGTTACTTACACTGCCCGGTTTTACAATGTTTTATCGTTTGTTTTCTTGATTTGACTACTTTTTTGACTACTTCTTTCCTATAATAATTACACTCTCTCAACTTTCTTTAAGTACACCCAGCCAGCACCGCTTTTCAGCCTTCCGAAACCGTTCTTTTCTTCCACGATCTCATACACTCCAACCGGGCAGCATGCTCTTGCCTTGCTGTATTTTTTTGCTGGTCCTGTCCGGATTGGGACGTTCGTTTTTGTTACTTTTATTTTATACGGAACTTTAGCAGATGTATACAACTTTTTACCGGCATCATTGTAGATATGATAACCGGCATGCTGATCCGCACACTGCTTGGCTTTCTTGAGCGTCTGAAACGCTCCGATCTGGCTGCTGGCGTTCTTCCAGGTCTTGCGAACACGGTACCATGGTTTGTCGGTTGCTGGAAGAATATCGCCACTCTGTCCAGAAATAGCTTTCTTGAACGCAGCCCAAGTGTACGTACCTGTATTGTATACATACGGATTCGGGCAAATCTTTCCAGTTACATCATAGTGGCGAATGACATGATCTGCAGGGATGTTATATTTCTTCATCAGGTATCTGGTCAGCTCAATAGCAGACCGTACTGTTGTCTCTTCGAAGTACCAGTCCTTGTCGGTTGCCCCAAGACTCGCCGCATTCTTCTTTCGCACACACATCTCAATCCCAATGCTATTAGCGTTTCTGCATTCCGGATGTTTGTAACTGCTCGCCCCACAATGCCAGGCAATATTCTGATCTTCCACACACTGCCAGATTTCGCCGGCGAAACCGACAAAATAGTGTGCAGATGCCCCGCGGTTACCACCACCATAGTATGCACAATTTTCCTGTGCTCCGCCCAATGCTCCGACATAATGGATCACAATATATTTGATCCTGGAAATATTGCCGGGATTATAATTGTAATTTGAAATCATTCGGTTAATCTTGTTCATAATCTCTACCGCCTTTCTCAGAGGACGCTCATGCGTCCCCCTTTTTCTCTGCTTTCTGTGTCAGTATGTCGATCGCATTGGCGATCACTGCAGGCAGCGGTATGCCCATCAGTCCGGCATTCTCTACGATGCTGATCAGTTCGTTGGCAATAAACCCGATGATCACCGCATCACGGATGTAATCCACACCGATTGCCAGATCCAGCCGGTACGCCACCAGCACGAACAGCAGTGTCATGCATTTCCTGCACAGACCTTTCCAGCCTGTCCGACTTTCCAATGTCCCTGTTGACGTTTTCTTACTGTTGTGGAATACCCCGGCAACGATCAGACCTGATAAGTAGTCGATTGCCATGAAAATGATTAAAGTTACAATAGCCTGATCCCAGCCTCCAAAAAAATAAGCAATCGTCCCACCGATTGCTCCTGTAATCGTACAAACCATTTCTTTTTTCATCCTCGTTAGTCTTTCCTTTCTTGTTACTCTGTAAGAACATTGATTTTTCGAATCCAGATACCTTCGCCGCTCTCGTTGGCTGATATCAGCATATATTTCACACCATCCGGAACGGTAACGATATAGTCGCAGTCACCTTCTTCTTCGATTTCTACTGCTGAGACCATCACAAAGTTAGAGGTACTGCCGTTGATCGCATAAATAATCGGGTACTTGCCCCGTCCGCTGCCGGATCGCGATACCATGCTCGTATGCACGATATACCGTTCGCCCGGTTTTACATCCAATGTTGTGCACTGGGTTCTGACACCCTCGGCAAATACACACGCATCACCGGATGTCTGTGCCTCCCACAGTTTTCCATCAACAACCGCCACTGTAATTTCCACTGAAAAAATCGCCTGTACATTTCGGATGTCCTTGCGTGTTTTTAATAACAATGCCTCGCACCGCCCTGTAATACCTGCCATCTTCGTTTCCATTTCTTCCACATGCTCATCTGTATAACTTTTGCATGCTTCGATATCATTGTGACAATCCAGGATGCTGTCATGGATCGCCTGCCGGACATCCCGCCCGTAAACTGCCGCCAGTATCTTTTTTAAGTTCTCTGTAATACTTGCCATTTTCGCCCTCCTATTTCAGTTTCAACCCTTCAATACGCTTGATACTTACCTGATTCACTGTCCAACCGGATCCAATGTTGCGGACGTATACGCCTACCTTATTGTTTGATGTATCCCATTTCAGCTGAACGCGTGCATTATAGGATGCTGTAAGATACAGTGTATGCACTGTCTCTGCCGCATCTTTTCTGGTCAGTGTGATCCAGCCTTTTTCACCATCGGCAATTTCCAGCCATACACGAATTTCATCATAATTCGCCAGGGAACTGATTGCTGAAGAATAGTACCAGCTTCCTGTTGCTGATGGAGTTACTGCTGTTGTTGACAGAAGCACTGCTGCATCAATATCCCCGACCACGTACCAATACGATCCGCTGTAGACCAGTTCCAGAACTGTGTACTGCTCGATCAGTTCTGCTGGGATGTTGCTGTTTTTGTAATAAATTGCTTTTGCACCTGTACCGTTTACATTCAATGTTGGTTTTGTGGCCGTGTTGGCGTAGTTGAAACGTACCGTAACCCGTGCACCGGTGTACAATTTGAACTCTGTCAAACTAACTGTTTTGGCGGCGGTCGCACCAGCTGTATAACATATTGCGTAATTTCTGACTAATGCATCTGTATCTACTGCAATACCATCGTGATTGCAGTATGTTTTCCCATTGCCCGCAATTCGTATTTTGGGAGTGTTAATATAGCCATTGTTCAGATCTATAAGAAATCCACTACCTGAAAATGCTTCTCCAGAAGAACCGCTATAATTTCCGGATTTTAGTATACCTTTTTGGAATGTACCGAGATTATCACTGATAGCCGCTATACCGTCATTCTCCAGATCTTTTGCATCTACAGTCTGTACATTTGACACGGAAAATGGGCTTGGTTCTGTATCAAAATTTTCTACCTGTTCGACTTGAATTCCAGAAACTATATACAAAGCACCCTCCATATAACCAAAACCTAATGCTATATATGGAAAATCTTCAACGCACGTGTATTTTATTGTTTTCCTTTCCCATTGCAAACTGCAATAAACATATTCACTTTTCTTAGATGCTAAGGTATTTCCATTATACAAATGACTACGTTCTTTGCTTTCCCATATCAAAAACTCAATTCCTCTGTTTTCTGATTCAGAAAGATAAGGACATCTTATATAGAAAGAAATCAGGTATTTTTTTCCAGGGACTAAAGTTATGAAACCATCATGCTTTTTGCTGCTCCCCAAAATAAATCCATTTTCTGATGGCAATATTTCCTCTCTTCCGTCAAGCCATAGTGCATTGACCCCGGGAACATTAGGTGCTTGTGTAAAAAATGATCCGCCACATTCTTTTACTTCTGCTCTTTGCCTTATTCGATAATCTTCAAGATATGAAAGTAATGTACTTTCCGTGATTGTTGCAAAATTATCATATCCAAGATTATATAAATTACTGTTTAATCCAAAAGTTAATTTATCTACGCTGATTGCACCTGCTGCTATCTTATCTGCACTGATTGCACCTGCTTTGATTTTTTCTGCTGTCACGCTGCCTGATGCCAGTTTGCCTGTGCTAATGGCACCTGTTGCGATTTTATTTGCTGTGATGGTCTTTCCCGCAATTTCATTGGCAGTAATGGCACCCGCCACAATCTTATCTGCAGTTATGCTTCTCTTGGTCAGTACATCACCATCTATCGTATTTACATTCTGAGATACCAGTTCACCTGCATTATTGATCGCATAGATGATTGAATTCTTATCGCCACAGATAATCAGCCTTTCCACTGATAACGTACCGGCAGTGATTTTGTTGGCTGTCAGCTCCACTATTTTCGCATCGGTAATAGATCCGTCTGCAATTTGAGCAGAACCTACAACACCGACGCCTATCATTGCAGTTGTAATACTTCCGTTTTTGATATTTGCAAGATCTATCTTTGCATAATTTGCATCTAACGAACCAAGAACCGCATTTACAGCCTCAAGTCTTCCGGTTATTATCACCTTATAATCAGCTAAATTTCCGGAAATACTATCAATTCTGGCATTCGCTGCATCCAGATCTTTTATATTTGCCTTATCTGTCTTAATAACTTTGATCTCTGCCTCGCCTGCCGTCAAACGCCCACTGATATTTGCATTTTCTGTTTTCAACTGTTCTATGTTTGCTTCTCCGACTTCCAGTCTTTTGGTGGTCAGATCTGCAAATTCACCATAACTCGCACTCATTTTATCGAATGTAGCTTTTGTCGCTTTCAAATCATCAAAGCTTGCCTTCTGTCCTATGATTTCTTTCGCTGCAACCAATTCCATGTTTAGCCGTTCAATCGCCTGTGCTGTTGGTCCTTTACTGCTACTTATGCTCCCGGATTCAATTTCCGTTTTTCCCTGACTTTCAATTTCTGTAATTAATCCACCATCATAATCCATCGACAGCTTCATAATCGGGATCTTACTTTTCCCTCCGTATTTATCGTGAATAGTAACGATATCTCCTATGTCAAGACGTGGATCTCCAAGAAAAGATACCGAAGCAGGCTGAAAAGTAAAATCTTTCAGCTGATTGCAAATTTTATCAAGGACGGGCTGCGTCATAACCGGATTCTCAATCTGTATTCCTACAGTGCCCACACCGGAAAGTAATGTTACGGTTGCCGTATCGCACTGGATTCTGCCAAGCTTGAACAGACTTTCGCTTTTTTTCAGATCATCATAATATCTGGATGCAGATATTTCATAATCCGCCTGTTCATACCAACGAAGTTCAATTTCACCATTTCGATTAATGACACAATATTTTCCATAGAACTGTGCAACATATCCCAGGGCATCCTGCATGGTATATCCGTCGAATGGGTTTACATAATTCCCTTGTGTGATTTCATTGCCTTCGTCATCATACGTTGTTTCCGTTTCTTTCCAACGCTTCGGAATTTTGACACCGGACGGGAGATTATCAATGCTGCTTGCAAGCGGTACACCAGACATGTTACTAATCTCTTTCAGCACTTCTTTTCCGTCTGCCGGGTATTCCAATTTACTTACATATGCTTTTGAAAACTTCACATACATCCTGTCATATGCACAAAAATTGATAATTCCGTCATCATTATTCACTTTTTCCGGTGTGAATTTTCCAAGGTCACAGTATATATACTCCGTGCCGGACAATACTCCGATCTGTAACGTTATTTCTTTACTTTCGAGTGAAATGGATGTAGCTTCCATTTTGACTTGTATACTGGCTGCCACAGCTCCGCCGATACTGATATGATCAGAATTGTTCGAGGCAGCATTAAGTGCAAAACTTTTGATACCCTCAAAAATATCTTTTCCCAGAATGACTCTTGCCTTAAATGTTCTGCTGTCCTGTTCTACTGCATTTTTGAATATTTCATTAACTTGAAGCATTTTGTACCTCCCTCCTGATGATTATTTTTCAATCAGGTTTACCGTGACACCTACATACCGTGGCTTCCCCCCGACATAGGTGTATACCGGACACGTAAGATCGCCTGCATACATATTTACTGTAATGTTCTTTCCGGTCTTAGGGCTTCGGAAAGTTACATTGAAAAATGCTGGTTCAACAGCCGCTTCTACTGTTGCCATCTGTGCATCTGTAAGCGGCAGAAACTCAATTTCCAACTTCCATTTCCGGGCTATAATATCGCCGGTCATTGTTCCATCTGCTCCACGCCCTGCATTTTTCGACCAGATCTTATTTCGTGAAATTTTCAGACCATTTAATTTCGGTTCCGGCATGGCAACGCCGCCGATTGTGATAGATGCGGCCATTTTTTTGTCACCTCATTTCTTCAAAAAGTACCGCCCTTTCGGACGGTACCGGTTAAACCAATATCGGGCATACGCCTGTCGATTTTGTTCTGTGATTAATTTCTTCTACGACTACGTCTGTGACCTTTCGGCCGCCAACGTAGATATTGAATGTAGGGGTTTCATTCTGAGACTTTCCGTTCTTTGCTGACTGCATAGAAAACGCTGCCATAACCGCTTTATATACACCTTGTTCAATACCTGCTATAATTTGCTGCTGGTTTGCGACGGTAGTTTTATTTCCCATCTTTCCTACCAATTCAGGACCAGCTTCATTTGCCATGAACATTTCTCCTGTTTTTGGAAATCCACCGCTTGCATACCATTCAACATCCAGTTTTGGTATCTGAAATGTTTTTCCCAGAAATTTATATGGTGATGTGCTGAATTTCAAATGCGGCAATGCAAAATGAGGTATTGATATTTTCCAGTTCACAACCTTATTTACCAGCCAGTCTTTCGCCTGACCTAAAACACCGGAAACCTTGTCCCAAGCACCTACGGCATTTGCTCGGAAAGTAGCTGTTTTGCTTTTAACGCTGTCATACAATGTACGTGCGTTACGTGCTATACCGCTCCAGTCACCCGAAGCTCTTGCAGTATAATCTGCAGCTCTATTCTTGATACTTCTTCCGAATTCCCCAAGATAATTTTTGATTCTGTCCCAAGCACCGCGTGCGTTCGCAGTATAATCAGCTGACTTACTTTTGATTTTATCAACAACTGTTCTCCCATATGCTTTCAGTTTATTCCATGCACCTACAGCTTTTGCTTTGAATGTGTAAGTGGTATTTTTGGCCTGATTTTTCACTTTGTCCAATGCCGCATCGAGTTTATCCCAGCCGCCTTTTAACGTTGCTGAAACGTTAGCAACGATAGAGTTATTTTTTACTTTATCCCAGGCACCTTGAACGGAATCCCATAAATCTTTTCCGGTACTTAAAACTTTCGCACCTATACCCAATACTTTGTCGCCCAGATTATCCCAGGCATCTTTGATGCCGCTCCAGATTTTTTTTGCAATTTCTGCAATATTTCCTGGAATATCCGCAATGCCTTGCAATAATCCTGCAATACATTGTCTGCCTAAATCCGCAAATACTGTTGAAGGTGAATGAATGCCGAATGCTTTCTTAAATCCATCGACAAATGGATCTAAAATATTTTCCTTTATCCAATTCCCTACGTTTTCGAGTGCGTCCGTAATTCCTTTAAATATGCCTTTTACGAGGCTTCCACCGCACTCGTCTTTTTTCTCCATGAAGTAATTGTAGATTTCACCTGGAATATCCCCCAGCAATCCGGCCACAAAAGCTGCTGCTCCACCTGCAATACTTCCTGCTGCTTCGGCCGCTTTCTGCAAGATTCCTTTCCAGTCAATGGCCAGGATTGCAGTCTTAACAGATTCTCCAAGATTCTTCCAATCTACATTCTGCACTGCTTCGCAGAAAGATGTGAGAAGACCTTTCATCGTGTCAGATGCAGTTTTTCCAAGCATCGACCAGTCTATGTTTTTGATGGTGCTGTCAATAGTTTCTCCGACAGATTTTCCTAATTTACTCCAGTCAAAATTGGTCACAAAGGTAGAGGCTGTCCCTACCGCAGTGTTTATGCCTTCTGCAATTGTCTTTCCTACAAGTCTCCAATCCGTTCCTTCCATGAAACCGTTCAAGAATGTTGCTACTGATTTTGCAATCTTATTGCAGGTCTTTTTGATGTCATCCCATGGGATATTTTCAAGGGCCGCATTAAGCTTCTGTCCGGCAATTTTTCCTATTTCCGTGAAATCTGCGTTTGCCCATGCATCCTTGATCATCTGGGCGAAATTTGCATATTTATTTGTAACTTCGTTCTCTTCGAAACTTCCGCCGTCACTTCCGGATGATCCACCAGAACTGCTTTTGCTGTCATCATCCAGCTTATTGATCTCATCAAACCCCATCAGGGATTTTTTGACCTTATCCGCCGCATTGGCTGCAGAATCACCGGTCTTGTCCAGACTGGCGGCATAATCTTTCTGCACCTTAGAGGCAGTAGTGTATGTCTTCTGCCCGGTAAGAGCTGCAAAGAACTGCCCAACAACATTGCATGCCTGCACCAGATAATTTATCAGCGTTGATAATGCCGGTGTGATCGTATTGAGAATCGGGGAAAATGCAGTCGCAAGGCTGTTTTTCAACTGCTGCAATCCGCCTGATAATTCTGAAAGATTTGCGTTTGTTTCGCTGTTCTTCTTTGCAAGGTTCTTGAAACCATCTACCAGGGCATTTCGAAGCTTGCTGAACAATACATACATACTTCGAATACCAAGACCGTATTTGAGTAATTTTCCAATTCCGCCACTGAGAGCATTGTTTCCTTGCTTGATTCCTCCGGCAAATTTCCGGATTCCTGGCAATCCGGTTGTGAACTTTTTAAGTAATGCCCCGAATGCACCGGATGCTGTTTTTATAGCGGGACCGACACCTTTCATAACAGCACTCATAGCTTTAAATGCTCTCGAGCCGATATATGCAGCACTGGACGCAACCTGACCGACGACCGGAATACTCTGGATTGCAGACACTGCAGCTGCCTGGGCCTGTCTGATGCTTGCTGTCATATCTTCAAATGCTGCTTTTGCTGTCGCTCCCATGGTCGCAAATACACTTCCATCCGCAAGATGCGGTGTCTGGATATCTGTACCACTGTTCTCCATATTCCTTCGTTCTGCATTGTATTCTCGCAGTCGGTTCGTAAGATCTGAAAGTGCAACTCCATCCCTCTGATATTGTTCAGACTCCTGCAAGTTGGAGCCGTCCAGGAACATAGAACTTCTGAGGTCTTTGTATTCTTTCAATTTGTTCCGCATGATAGACAGCTGGTTTGTGTTCTCACGGTACTGATCCGTCGGTATCATTGCTTTTCCGTTATCCTCAAAGTCTTTCATTTCACCTTTTAGATATTTCATTTCCGTTTCAACTTCTTTGATTTGCTCCGTCAGACCAGTCATTGCACCACCGTCGCCAGGCTTAAATCCGAGATCCAACCATTCTCTTTGCTTCGCAATTAACTTCTCAAGTCTTGCCTGTGCATCTTCATAATGAGCCTTCACTTCGCTGTAATCAGCACTCGGAACCGTCGCTTTTCCTGCTGCCTCTAATGCCTTCTGCTTTTCTTCCAGCTTTGCGTAAGCGGATTCGGTCTTTGCAATATTGGCTTCCAGGTCTTTAAACTCCTGTGTTGGCACAAAACGCTTGCTCGCATCCATGCTGTTCATTTTCTGGATCAGTTTTTCCTGTTCCATCTCTGTTTTTGCAATAGTATTGCATAACTGTTCATATTCTGGATTGTATACACGGATGCCAGCTGCGACCTGTGCTTCCCTGACATAGTCTCTTATCTGTCCGGTAGCCTGCTTCCAGATCGTACCATTGACCATATCTTTCCAGGAACTTTTTATAAGGTTCTGCATATTTTGAATCATTTGCATATTTTCGCTCATTGTCTGGCGAACTGGTTCCTGAGTTTCATTCATGCTGTTGTTGATATCTGCGGCTGTACTTCTGACAATATCTTCTGTCTCTTTTGCCGACTGTCTCAGATCATCATTCTGAAACACTGATTGTGACTGCTGCACCGCATCCTGCATATTCTTAATAGCTTTTACGGAACTGTCCGTATTCAATGCATCTTCCGGTGTTTGCAATTCACTCAGGCTCTTTTTAACGTTTCTCATCGCCTCCGACAGTTCGGCACTTGCCGCACTGCCCGGTGTTTCGATTTTTGATGTGCTGGTGTTCATCTGAGAAACTGTGTTATTCACAACGCTTGTAGCTTCTCTCATTGCCTGTTTCAGTTTTGCGTTGTTTGCCTCAATGATGACTTTCATTCTGTGCAGTGTATCACTCAATGTTCACACCTCCTTCCCTTTTCACTATTTCTTATTGATGTCTTCGTCTGTTGAACTCTGCGGCATATAAGCGGCGGTTTTCGGCAGCTGTTACAACCTGTTCTTCTTGCTTGCTTTCCTCGAACTGTTCTCGTTCTTCCCTGAACAGTTCCGGGTAGAAGTCCCATGGTTTGCGTGCTTTGTTTTCTGAATTCAAATACCTGCCGATATGCTCTGCGATGCTTTCCGCCTGTATGAACTGCTGCAGGATCTTAATCTTTGCACGCCGTCCATAACTCCGAATGCAGTCGTGGACTTCCGGGATAGACATAGTCCAGAAGTCCTGCACCTTGATTCCTGCATCCAATGCATCTTCGTATAGTTTCCAGATTTCTTCGGTGACTGTTTCTGTTACAGGATCACATCTGCCTGATCCAGATCTTTCATCAGGCTCTCTGCCATCGCCGGCGTAAAAAAACCGGATACCGCCATAGTTGGCATAATTACTTTTGCCATGAAATCAAACTGATTGCCGCCTTCTTCCAGCCACTTGTCGTACAGCTTTGTTACTTTGTCGAACGTTGTACCGTGTTCCCATGGCTCGATAGCTGCCTGGGCAATCGTCAGCATAACACCAAGCGGCGGAATATCATTCGCCGTTACCAGCGTCATAATATTGGTACGGTATTTGTTTTCCAGTTTTGTGATCATAC
>OOAK01001944.1_pt1 | contig 11574 bp, 8 predicted proteins | sample 1671811 | NCBI WGS metagenome assembly OOAK01 (sample SAMN06348195, study PRJEB24527) | human gut metagenome | biome: human gut; feature: ankylosing spondylitis patient; material: feces | host: Homo sapiens | place: China | collected 2015-10 | reverse complement strand
GCCCAAAAGTATTCAGTTTTGCTTTTCTACGGTTCAGTATCTTCTATCTACGGTTCAGAAACAACAATATTGAAGCCTTACTTACGTTGACTTACTTTTGCATTACTAAATAATCATTCAGAAGAACATTAAGATGAAAAAAGCACTTTTATTTCTCGCATGTATAGGGTGTTTCATATCGTGCGACAACAATTCAAACAAGGAGCAGCAAGCTCCTAATGTAAAAGTTATCCGTGCCGAACAGTCGGATACATCTTCCGAGCGCAGCTATTCATTCATTTCACAACCTTACCGGACTACAGAACTCTCTTTCAGGGTAGGTGGTCCGGTATATACTTTCGATACACAAAGCGGACAGTTCTTCCGTAAAGGAGAGCTAATTGCCGCTATCGACGACCGTGACTTTCTGATTCGCAAACAACGCGCAGAAGCTATCTATAAACAAACGGAGGCTGACTACAAACGTATTTCAAATCTATACGAAAAAGGAAGCATATCAGGAACAAGTTACGAAAAAGCCAAGGCTGACTACGAAAAAGCCAAAGCAGACTATACAACATCCGTCAATGAATTAAAAGATACCAAACTGTATGCACCTTTCGATGGATATATCCAAAAAGTTAACATAGAGCGTTATCAGGACATCAAGGCCTCTGTTCCGGTAGTAACATTTATCGACCTTTCCAAAATCAAGGTTGAAGCCTATATTCCGGAAGATATGGCAGTAAATGCCCGAAAGCTGTCTGCCCTCCCCTGCTCTATCACATTCAATGCTATACAGGAAAAAACATTTATACCGGAAAAGACTTATATCACACAAAGCGCAAGCGACAACAACATATCTTATTTATTTACAGCAATAATCAACAATGCAGACAACAGCTTATTGGGTGGTATGGCAGGCTCTCTTTTAATCCCTAGCTTTAGTTCATCTTCATATTCATACCAGAGCGTGGTCATCCCCCAAACGGCTGTTTGTCATACTGACGAAACGGGTTCTTTCGTTTGGCTCGTGAACGAACAGAACCGGGTTGTAAAAAGGTCTGTAAAAACAGGCAAGCTAAGAAAGAATGACAAAATAGAAATTCTGTCAGGACTTTCTGCCGGTGAAAGAATTGCCGCAACACGGCTGACTTATCTCTCGGAAAATGAAGAAATAACCATTCAAGACTAAAACGAAATACTGATGAAAGGATTAGTAAAATTTTTCCTGACGAACAAAGCCTTAAGCTGGCTGATACTGATACTGATTTTGAGTGGAGGCATATTCGCATATAACAATATGGGAAAGCTTGAAGATGCACCATTCACAATCAAACAGGCACTCGTAACAACTTCTTATCCGGGTGCTTCTCCAATGGAAGTACAACAACAAGTAACCGATGTACTGGAAGAATCGATTCAGTCGCTGGGTGAACTATATTATCTGAAGACGGAAAACCGGGCAGGGCTTTCTAAAATTACCGTTTATGTGAAAAAAGAAATACGTGCCAAAGATATGCAACAGCTTTGGGACAAACTTCGCCGGAAAGTAAACGATGTACAAAACAAGTTACCCGCCGGTGCAGGTCCATCGGTTGTAAATGATGATTTTGGTGATGTCTTGGGAGTATTCTACGGCTTAAGCAGTGAAACACATACTTATCGCGAACTGGAAGACTGTGCCAAAGAAATAAAAAATGAACTGTTGGACGTAAAAGACGTGGCTAAAGTCGAACTGTTCGGTATTCAGAACCGGACAATCGAAGTAACGGTCAACCCCTCACTACTTTCTCAAAGTGGAGTAATGATGGCCGACATAGCCTCAGCCTTTGAAAGACAAAACAAGGTAGTCGATGCAGGTGCGATAGAAACATCCACAAACCGTCTTCGAATTGAAGCCGATGGAAGTTTTACAAGTCTGGAAGAAATAGAGAATCTGACTGTCGTTTCGCGTAAAGGTGAATATTTCCGGCTGGGAGAAATTGCAGAAATCAGAGAAAGCTATTCGCGTCCGGCAAGAAACCTGATGAGAATCGGAAATATTCCAGCTGTAGGTATCGCAATTTCTACAGTATCCGACGGGAATGTAGTAGAGATGGCAGAGCTTGTATCCCAGCAAATTGATAAACTGAAAGCTGATATGCCGGAGGGATATGAACTGGACATTATTTATGATCAAGGATATGAATCGGCTGTAGCTAACGATGGATTTGTAATGAATCTCATTGTTTCTGTACTGACTGTAGTAGCTGTACTATTGTTCTTCATCGGATTCAAAAACGGATTTCTGATAGGTAGCGGACTGATTTTTTCCATTTTCGGAACACTGATCTACATGCAGGCTACTGGAATTGCCCTGCAACGTATGTCGCTTGCAGCCATCATCATTGCAATGGGTATGCTGGTAGACAATGCCATTGTGGTATATGATGCAGCTTTAGTTAATATGCAACGTGGAATGAGAAAGCGTGTTGCCATACTGAACGCCGTATCAAGTACTGCCATGCCTCTTCTCGGAGCTACACTGATAGCAGTACTTACCTTTTTGCCGGTATATCTTTCTCCACATATCACAGGCGAGATTCTTTCATCGCTGTTTATTGTAATAGCGGTGTCTTTGCTGCTCAGCTGGGTACTTGCCATCACACAAAATGTATTTTTCGTTCAAGAGTTTGTAAGACGTCCACGACCGGAAGAACTGAAAAACGAACTATTCACCGGACGTATATACGACTTTTTCCGTAAAGCACTAAGTTTCACGATACGGAAACGATATACAGTAGTAGGATGCATGGTTGTACTGCTGGCTGTGGTCGGATGGGGATTCAGATATATTCCTCAACAATTTATGCCACTATTAAACAAGCAATACTTTTCCGTAGACATGTGGTTGCCCGAAGGTACACGTATCGAAGAAAGTGAAAAACAGGCTGCACAACTGACGGAATACCTGCAAACATTCGATGGAGTAAAGAAGGTTTCGACTTATATCGGACAAACTCCTCCAAGATATTATCTGGCAAATGCTGCTTATGGTCCGCAACCTAATTATGCTCAATGTCTGATAGAGGCAGAAACTCCTGAAAAGTCACGCGAATTACAGGAAATTTTATACCACAAGCTTCCTGAAAAATTTCAGGATGCACTTATACGCGTCAACAGTTTTGAAATCAACAGCATACCTCAGGCTTTAATCGAAGCCCGGTTCTGTGGAGATGATCCGGCTGTATTAGATTCTCTGACAAACATTGCTATCGGTATCATGCGTAAGAATCCGAAAGTGCTGAATGCACGCAACGAGTGGGGAAATATGGCTATGATGATAAAAGCGGGCTACGATCCGGTAAAAGCCGGAAGACTGAATATCGGACGGAGTGATATGATGAATGCTGTCAAATCGGTTAGTGACGGAACGGCCATAGGTATTTACCGCGATAATGACAAAAAGGTTCCTGTACTACTCTGCACTAAAGAAGAGGCATCATGGGATACAGAAAAACTGGAAGACCTGCAGATATGGAATGGATCTAACTCTGCTCCGTTAGGACAAGTAACCGATGGCATCAACATCGCATGGGAATATCCGCTTGTGCGTACATACAACCGACAGCTTTCCATGGCTGCCCAATGTGACGTGAAACGTGGACATACCATGAAAGAAGTACATGCAGAGATACGGGAAGAAATAGAAAACATCAAACTGCCCGAAGGCTATAGTTTTTTCTGGGATTCACAATATAAAGATCAGAAAGAAGCCATGGCAGCATTGACCAAATATTTTCCTTTGGCTATTATCATGCTGATAATCATTCTCGTCATGCTTTTCGGAAATTTCCGGCAGCCACTTATCATTTTCCTTATTCTACCGTTGTCACTCATCGGTATGGTATTCGGATTATGGCTCACAGGATTCCAGTTTGGTTTCTTCTGTATAGCCGGATGGCTCGGATTATTAGGCATGATTATAAAGAATGTTATTGTATTGCTGGATGAAGTAAACGTACAGCAAAGAGCAGGTATCGCACCATATACGGCAGTCATCGAAGCTACAGTTTCCAGAGTACGCCCTGTACTGATGGCTGCACTGACAACTGTTTTCGGAAGTATCCCGCTTTTATTCGATGTCGTATTTGGTGGCATGGCAGCAACAATCGTATTCGGCTTGTCGTTTGCCACACTGCTTACATTATTTGTGACTCCGGCTCTATATGCTATTTTTTACAAAATATAGTGTCTATTGCGTTTTCTCGAAATTTATGTGGAACTTTTTCTTAACTTTACAAATTACAAGAGGATGAATAAATGGATTATATTGTGCCTGATGTGTGTTTCTGCACAAGCTCAGGCACAACACAACAAACTTTTGCAAGAATATCGCGCCAAGGTGAAAGCATATAACCAAGACATAAAGGCAGCAGGATATGCAGCTTCCATACAACAGGAAAAAGAGAAATCGGCAAAAGCCGATTTCCTGCCTTCGCTGTCTGGTAATGCCAACTTCAACTATACCGGTAATCCGGCAGAACTCTCTGTAGCTATCCCTTCACTTAATGAGCCTGTTAGCTTTCAGGGACGAAATGCGAAATATGGGGCATCGCTCACTTTAGCCCAGCCTATCTATTCAGGAGGAGCTCTACAAGCTGGATATGACAAGGCAAAAAAAGAAAATGAATCGTCACGTTATGAGCAGATGCGTGTGACAAACAATATCATATACGATGCTGATGTATATTATTGGAACAAAGTCGCACGTCAGGAAATGGTGACAGTGGCCGAAGAGTTTAAAGAATCGGTCGCAACGTTGGTTGAGGTAGTAAAAGACCGCGTAGAAGAAGAATATTCCGACCGCAACGATTTACTTATGGCAGAAGTTAAACTGAATGACGCTGAATACCGGCTGATACAGTCGCGCAATGACGCAGAAGTAGCACGTTTATCTATGAACTCTTTCTCCGGTGTTCCATTCAACCAAGAACTGGAAACAGACTCCGTCGTTGTGCCACTGACAGAAGTTCAGCACTTTTCGGGAACGGTAGAAACAGCTATGGCATCACGGCCGGAACTGCGAATAGCAACCAATAAAGTCGACATTCAAAGATCAGCTTCGAAAATCGCTAATGCACAATATTTGCCTAAACTATCGGTTGGTATAGATGGAAGTTATTCATCACCGGGATATGATTTCAAATCGGATCTGGATCCTAATTACGCTGTATATGCCAAGTTAAGCGTACCTATATTCGAATGGGGTAAACGTAGACATACCAAAAAATCAGGGAAATATAGTGTAAACATGGCAATCGAGAATCATCATAAGGTAGCCGACAATATTCGTCTGGAAATAGAAACCGCCTTTTATACCTACTCGCAAGCTATAGAAAAAGTTAAACTCACAGAAAGTTCCCTGTCGAAAGCTGCCGACAGCGAAAAGATGGCAATGGACAAATATAAAGAAGGTAATATTTCCATCCTTGAAGTTATCAATGCACAATTATATCATCAGGATGCTAAAATCAATTATATTCAGTCGAAACTAAACGCTCAGATAGCTAAAAGCGGGCTGGACAGAGCCACAGGGAAAATAGACATACAATAACAGAATGATACAAATGAAAAGCAGATTGAAAGACATAAAGCGGTATTTGTGGGATGTACTTTTATTCTCCGGAATAGGATGCTTCTCTTACTTTCTATTGGTATATTATGCAGATATTCCTTCCCAATATCAAGACCGGCTAATGACTTTTCAGGCTTTTTCTGCCGTAGTTGTATTATTTAACGGGGTTGGACTCAGCGTAAAATACATAAACGAGAAACTGATGATGTATTATCAGTTTTTCTTAAAAAATCATCGCATGCTGTCTATCGGATTGATAACAGCTGCAATCATTCTCTTCATATCCAATTACCTGTTGCTGGTTTCTACCAAACTGCTCATAGAGTCACCTCATCCTTTTATGCTGAAAGATAAAGGGTTGTATGTCATGCTTACAGTGTGGTTTATAGAGCTCATCATTGTAGGACAATTCATGCTAAACCGTTTTTACGTAGATCTGGTGAAGCTATATAAACGTGCAGAAGAACTAGAAGAAAAAACAGCACAAGCCCGGTATATGGCGCTACAAAACCAGCTGAATCCGCATTTTTTGCTCAACACCCTGAACAATATTTATGCCCTGACGGCCTTTGATACGGAAAAAGCACAGCAAGCCATCGATGAATGCCATAGAATTTACACGAAACCTCGCCGATACATACAGGTATATTCTCTACTGCCAGGACAAGCATACCATTCCACTCAGAGAAGAACTTGACTTTCTTAATACTTATATCCTACTTCAAAACGTCCGTTTAGGAGATTGCCTAAATATCAACAATAAAATAGATGAGAAATATTGGGACGCACCTGTCCCTCCTTTGACATTACAGCTTTTAATAGAAAATGTCATTAAGCACAATGTCATTAGCCTCAGTAAACCTATGGAAGTAAAACTGACCACCGAAGTACGTGACAAAGAGGTCTGGCTCAGTGTTTCCAATCCTATAAAACTCAAACAAGGGGTTGCCTCATCAGGAAAAGGGCTTATGAATCTCTCCCAACGCTATAAGTTATTATGTAACAGAGAGCTTATCATAGAAAACAACAAGAATAAATTTGTCATTAAAGTACCTTTACTATATGAATAAAATAAAAGCCGTAATCATAGAAGATGAGTTTCCGGCAGCTCGACTGCTGAACAAGATGATACAAAAAGTACGTCCGGAATGGGAGGTAACGGTGCTTCCAGGAACAATCGAAGGAGCAGTAAGCTGGTTTAATGAAAATCCTCATCCGGATATTATATTCCTTGATATTCAACTGAATGACGGCATATCATTTATCTTTATCGAACAGGCACAGCCACAAAGTATGATTGTATTTACAACCGCATACGATGAATATGCTGTACGTGCTTTTACCGTAAACAGTATCGACTATCTGCTAAAACCGATACACGAAGAAAGACTACTTGAAGCAATTCTAAAATTTGAACGCCTTTTCGCTTTAAGCTCGGAACATACGTATAATTTATCAAACATAGAGCAACTGCTTAAGTCATTTGCCGAAAAAAAGGAAAAACAATTTCGTACTCGCTTTCTCATTTCCGGTCCCAAGCACCTATATACAGTCCAGGTAAGTGACATTGCCTATTTTCACTCAGAAGATAAAATAACTTTTGCCGTAACTAAAGATGCAAAAACCCACGTCATCGATTTTCCGCTGAATAAACTGGAGGAGCAGCTGGATGATAGAATGTTCTTCCGTGCCAACAGACAGTTTATTTTATCGGCAGATGCTATTAAAAGTATACAAAACCATTTCAATGGCAAAGCCGTAGTAAGCGTAATTCCTCCTTATAGCGAAACCATATATATCAGTCGCGAAAAAGTGTCTTTATTAAAAATGTGGCTTAATAGTTAAAACTCCTATATCTATGTTTTTTATATAAGACATTGAAAAGTATTTTCTTACTTTTGTGTTTGTAATGAAAATACTGAACCTGTTCATAGTAAGCATTGTGTTACTACTGTTGATGCCGGTCAAGATATTGGCACAAAAGCAAGTAGTAAAAGGGCGTGTTGTTTTATGTAATGCTCTCCAGCAAACTGAAGCTCTACCCTATGCCAATATCGCACTTATACAGTTACCTGACTCTACGTTTGTAACAGGAGCTGTAAGTGACGAACAGGGCAAGTTTACCTGTTCGTTCTCACACAAAAAGAATCACAGCTATCTTTTCAAAGTATCCTATACAGGATGTAGTCCGGTATTTAAAACCATCATATCCCAGTCGGACACAGTGCATCTGGGTACAATTAAGCTAAAAGAAAATGCGCTGCACCTGAAAGAAATTGTGGTCGTTGCTCCACTGAAGGCTATGGAACAGAAAGGTGATACTACTATATATAATGTAGATGCCTACCCTACACCAGAAGGATCCTATTTGCAAGAATTGGTTAAACGCATTCCAGGATTAACTTACGATTCCAAAGAAAAAACCATCACTTACAACGGACATACTATCAAAGAAATAACCGTAAATGGCAAAGACTTTTTTAAAGGTAACCAACAGGTCGTTTTGGAAAACCTTCCGGTCAAGTTTGTCAGCCAGCTGAAAGTATACGACAAACCAACCAAACAGGAAGAAGCTACAGGTATGAAATCGGCGGAAAAAAACTATGTACTCGATCTTCAGACTAAAAAAGAAGTGAACAACGCCATACTTTTATCGGCAGAAGGTGGCTATGGAACTCATAAACGACGGGATATAAACGGAAAAATAATGCGTTTTAATGAAACCGGAGATAATTTCATGATAAACGGACAGTCAACAAACCGCTATTATACTACACCATATGATAAAAATATTTCGAATACGATTGGAGCTAATATCACGAAAGTAAAAGATCAGTTTGAAATTTCAGGAAATGTCAGTTTTTCAAACGACAGGGTTGGAAATGAATCAAGTTCTTATAGTGAACAATACATGGCGACTGGCAACCAGTATGCCATTTCTGAATCAAACATATTAAGTAAAGGAAACAGATTCAATGGAAACGTTGATTTTAAATGGGATATTGATTCACTAACCATGTTCAACATTTCCGGTTGGTTCAATTCCAACCGCAACAACAGTGATGACCACAACCGGGAAGCAACTTTTGATACTAATCCGGAAGTCAGCACCCAAAATCCGTTCGACAGATTTGAAGAAATAGATCCGGCTACTTACATTAATGACAGTAAAAGACAGTCGAAAGAACAGAGCCAATATAGCAATTATAATATAAACACAAGCATTACCCGAAGACTAAACAAGAAAGGAAATAATATCAGTTTTAGCTTTTCCACGGCACAAAACCAGAATAAGAGCAAAACTTACACATTGTCATCCACACGCTATTTCCGTCTGTCGGATATAGCAGGAAAAGATTCTGTGTTATCTCTCAATCAATATCAGTATGCACCGGGAAAAGAGCAAAACTATACGCTGAATCTGGCTTACACACAAGTCTTAACCAAGGAAAGTCGCCTACAGGTATCTTATGGTTTCAATGCCAATAAGGAACATCTGAACAGTAATACATACAACTTGGGAGCGCCGGATGATAAAAATATTCCTATCGGCATTTTGCCAGAAGGATATGAAGCGGGGAATATCGACAGTCTTGCCAATCGCAGCAACAGCCTGACTTCAGGACATAATCTGGCACTACAGTTCACATATAACGGAGAAGTATGGGGAATAAGAAGCAGTCTGACCACGACCTTTCAAAAACGATCAATCAATGAATATACAGGCAGGCATCAGGCAGATACAACGATAAATTCGATTGAATGGCAGCCTAATCTGACCCTCACATACCATAAGGGTGACAATTATGCAATGATAAGCTACAATGGAGGTACTTCACAACCCATGCTGAGAGATCTTATTGCACCTACCGATTATAGTTCACCTTTGAATATTACACGAAGTAACCCCAACCTTCGTGCTTCATATAGTAACTATATATATGCAATGTTCAATAACTTCCGGAAAGGGATTATGGTAGGAATGAGTTGGAATCAGCAAATAAACTCTGTAACCCGTGCTACAATATATAATACAGAGACAGGAGGGAGAGAAACTTTTCCTGTCAACATTAATGGCAACTGGGGACTGTCAGGCAATGCTTCTTATGACAAGCGCTTTAACTTTTTCCGGATTTATCTCACAGGAGCGGGGAATTTCAACCAAAATGTCAGCCTGATAAATGAAGGATATGACAACCAAATGCCTCAACAAAGCAAGACACATACCACAGGCTTAAACAGTGATTTGAGATTATCTTACCTGCCTTCGTGGGGAAATATTGAATTAAACGGAAAATGGACATTTTACCAGTCAAAAAATTCCCTGCAAAACCGTAATACCTATACTCGCATATATACATTAGGGCTAGATAGTTCCATCAATCTGCCCTGGGACTTTATCTTCAAGACAGATGCCAATTATCGTTTCCGGAATGGTACAGGAATATCAGGAGATGATGAAAATGAGATACTGTGGAATATGAAGCTCTCATGGAAATTCTTAAAAGAAAAACAGGCAGAGCTATCTGTCTACTGGGCTGATATATTAAGTCAGCGAAAAAATTTATCACGAAGTGCCACTTCTACCGGATTCTACGAATATTATGAACGGCAACTGAAAGGCTATTTTATGGTATCTCTAAAATATGAATTGAATAACATGAACTGATATCACTATGAAATCTAATAAGAAAGCGATATTGCCTCTTCCAGAAAAGAAGAAACAATATCGCTTTTATCGTACTATTAAATTATACTTATTTAGACAAAGCTTCGCCTGTATTCTTTGTCAAAGACATAACTTCTGTACCATTTTCGTCTAACAGTGATAACTTAGACTTATCTTGATCCAATGTAAAACTAGCTACTTTATTAAGAGCTTCCAAAACAAGTCTTTCAGTATCCATATTCGGACATGCCATCATGGTAGAAATCATCTGAGAGAATTTTAAAGAATTTTCTTTACCTTCTTCCTGCATGAATCCACCATTTACAACATTGCAGCTAGCATTTCCATGTACACGTTTTTCTTCAATATTGAATGCAAGGAAAGGAACATTTTCCTGTTTTTCAAGTTCTGTACCGTTGACAGTAGAAATAATCCACTCTCCAGCCAAATCATTTACAGAGTACTCAGGAAGCTGACGTTTTTCCAGATTCATAAGTGTTTTACCATCGGCATCAGTCAAAGCGATACCTTCCGGAGTTTCAACATAACCATTCACCTTATCCAATACACCAAGAACTTTGGTTTCTACATCCATATCTGGGCACATCATACGTGTAGCACCCACTTGAGTAAAATGTATCACACCGGGCTTCAATGAATCCAGTTCAAGACCTCCCATCATTCTGTTGCATCCAGCATTCCCATAAATACGTTTTCCCTCTACATCCAGACCGATGTACGGCATATTGTCTACATTTATCTTTTCGCCATTTACAGCAACAATATTCCACTCTCCAGCCAAATCAATCTTAGCCACGTTTTTACTACTGCTGCATCCGGCTGTTGTCATCATTAATGCTCCTGCACATACTGCAGCTACTCCCAAAAAAATCTTCTTCATATCAAATTTTATATTAGAACAAATATTTGTTACTTATTTTACATTTACGCTACATAAACAATCACAAACAGTAAATAGTTTATGGATTTGTACATATTACAATACAAAAATACGGATATAATTGGAATACTGCATGACGTTTGAGAAAATTTTCTATCTTTGCATATTGAACGGTAACGTTTACCGGGCATTTAAGATTATTATTTAAGATAAATGAGTAAAGTATTGATTATCGGTGCAGGCGGTGTAGGTACCGTTGTTGCACACAAGGTGGCTCAACATCCCGAAGTATTCAGTGAAGTGATGATTGCTAGCCGCACCCAGTCAAAATGTGACGCGATTGTAAAGGCAATCGGTAACCCTAACATCAAAACCGCTAAGGTAGATGCAGACAATGTAGACGAA
>OOAK01001938.1_pt1 | contig 11608 bp, 10 predicted proteins | sample 1671811 | NCBI WGS metagenome assembly OOAK01 (sample SAMN06348195, study PRJEB24527) | human gut metagenome | biome: human gut; feature: ankylosing spondylitis patient; material: feces | host: Homo sapiens | place: China | collected 2015-10 | reverse complement strand
AATACCAAAACGCCGATTATTATGGTGAATATAAATATGCGGATTTATTATCAAAGCTTTCTAATCTTGCAACTAAAAATGCGATGGAAATAGGTTTGTGGAAGGAAAGTTTTAATGGAAAATATGGTTGGGTATTAGTTAAACAAACAGTTAAATTAAAAAGACCACTATTAGTAGGAGAGGAACTGATAGTTTCTACCCGTGCTAAAGGGGAAAGAAAAATTCAATATTTTAGAACCTATGATTTAAAAATCAATGATGAAGTTGTAGGAGGCATTTATTCTATTTGGACATTAATAGATATTGAAAAAAGAAGAATTGTCAGACCACAAAAAGTAGGAATTACAATTCCTGAATGTGAAGAATATTCGAGTTTTGTAGAAAAATACGAGCCGCTTTTAGATATAGAGACTCAAAAAAGTTCAAACAAGAGAAGTTATGTATAGTGATATTGATTTAAATAAGCATATGAATAATGCAAGATATCTTGAATGGGTCATGGATCTTCTTCCTCAAAACGTATTAGAAAAATATTTTATTGGAGAAATGACAATGCACTATCAAAAAGAAATTGCTCCAGAGAGTATTGTGGATTTATATTATGGGCAAGAAGATGATCATTTTAAAATAGAATTTAAGATTGCAGAACAAATACATTTTGTCATATCAGGAAGATTTAAAGAAAAGAAAGAGTAATGGATAAAGTTATATCATAATATACTAAGAAAAAAGTGATTCTCGTTTAAAACAAGAATCACTTTTCTTATCTATTAATACATTGCAGGAGTTGGAACTTCGTTTTTAGAAGTATCTTTTGCATCGGCAATACCTGCTTCGGTTGTAATGAATAATGAAGCAATACTGCAAGCATTTAATAATGCGCTACGAGTGACTTTAGTTGGATCAATGATTCCTTTTTCAAACATATCGACCCATTGTCCATTTTTAGCATCAAAACCATAATTCTTTTGCGCAGTTTTTTGGCTTTCAACAATGTCTTCTGCATTATATCCAGCATTTTCAGCAATTTGTTGAATTGGAGCAAATAAGGCTTCCATGACAATATGAATACCTTTTTGAACATCTACATTATCAGATTTTAATTGAGGTTTAACTTCTTTATATGCTTCTACTAAAGCAGCACCACCACCAATAACAATACCTTCTTCAACAGCGGCTTTAGTGGCATTTAAAGCATCTTCAATACGTAATTTCTTTTCTTTTAATTCACTTTCAGTTGTTGCGCCAACTTTAATTGTTGCCACACCATTTGATAATTTACCCAAACGTTCTTTTAATTGTTTTTGATCATAAGAAGAAGTTGTTTTCGCTAATTGATTTTCAATACTTTCAATACGTTGTTTTAAACTATCTGATGGATTATTACCAGCAATCATTGTTGTATGATTTTTTGTAACGATTACTTTTTTAATTGTTCCTAATTGATCAAGAGTAACATCTTTTAATTCCATAGAAATATCTTTATTAATAAAGGTACTACCAGTTAAAGCAGCAATATCTTGTAATAATTCTTTTTGGTTATCTCCAAATCCAGGAGCTTTTGTTGCGACAACATTGAATGTTCCTCTTAGTTTATTTAAAACAAGAGTTGAAATGACTTCGTTTTCAAAGTCATCAGCAATTAATAATAATGGTTTATTACTTTGAACGATTTGTTCAAGAATTGGAAGAATTTCTTGTAAATTATTGATTTTATGATTTGTAATAAAGATATAAGGATTTTCCATTTCAACAGTCATTTTATCATGATCTGTGACCATATAAGGAGAAACATATCCTTTATCATATTGCATACCTTCATTGATTTCTAAGACGTTGTCAAAACTATTAGATTCATCAACATTGATAATTCCATTTTTACCAACTTTATCCATTGCTGAAGCAATCAATTGACCAATTTCTTCATTACCAGCTGAAATAGTCGCTACTGAAGCAATATCTTGACTTGTTTCTACTTTATGTGAATTTTTCAAAACAACATCAGCAACTTCTTTGCCTGCTTTTTCAATACCTTCACGCATTAAAACAGGATTAGCTCCTTTATCTACAGCTTTCAATCCATTCACGATCATATTTCGAGCAAGAATAGTTGCTGTGGTTGTACCATCACCTGCTACATCATTAGTTTTATTAGCTACTTCATATACAAGTTTAGCACCCATATTTTCAAATTTATCTTCAAGTTCTATTTCCTTAGCGATACTTACACCATCATTTGTAATTAATGGAGAACCATAACCTTTATCTAAGACCACATTACGTCCTTTAGGACCTAATGTGACACTTACCGCATCCGCTAAAACATTCACACCTTTTAACATTGATTGACGTGCATCATTTGAAAATCTTACTTCTTTACTCATAAATATCTGCCCCCTTATTCAAATTTTGCAATAATATCTTTTTCATCAATAACAATATAATCTTGATCGTCTACAGTTACCTTAGTTCCTGAATATTCTTTATAAATTACACGATTATTTTCTTTTAATGATGAAGTACATTCATCACCAACGGCAATGACACTGGCAATAGATGGAACTTCTTTCTTTTCTGTTGATAAAACAATTCCACTTGCTGTCTTATTTTCTTTTTCTTCTTTTTTTATTAATACAAATTTATGCAATGGTTTAATCATACTATTCACTCCTTTAGCACTCACCATATCCTTGTGCTAATTTGTATTATAGTCTTATATGTTAACTTAATGTGAACTTTTTAGCACTTAAATCAATTAAGTGCTAAATCGAGGTTACAAAAAAGCGCCTACTTTACCAAATAAAAAAGCTACTTTATGATGTTAGTGAAAGGAAGGATAAGAAATGATTAATAAAGAAAATTGGAAAGAAAACTATACACATATTTCAAATGAAGCGATTGATAATGAAAAGGTTTTAAGAGTTGTTAAAAGTGGAAAAATTAATGAATATGATGAAAATACATACGCTAAATTAGTTGATTCATCATTTCATAATGGAATTATTGAAGTGAAGATGTTAAGTCGTTTATTAAAAGATGCTCCTGATTTTGCCAGAGGGTTTATTGGTATTGCTTATCGTATTAATGAAGATGATACAAAGTTTGAATCATTTTATGTAAGACCAACAAATGGTAGACAATGTGATGATTCAGTAAGAAAGCAGCATGGTTGTCAATATTTTTCTTATCCAACCTATACATTTGCTTATTTTAGAGAACGTGGTATTACAAAATATGAAAATCAAGTAGATATTGATTTAAATGAATGGATCAGTTTAAAAGCTGTGATTGAAGATGAAAAAGCTACATTTTATTTAAATGATGATCCTCAACCATTATTGGTAGTGGATCAAATGATTCATGGTAAATCTATGAGAGGAAATATTGGTTTCTTTGTAGATATTGGAACAGAAGCTTTTTTTAAAGATTTAAAAATTACTTATTTTGATTAAAAGATAATTTCTAGAAGTCTAACGCTGTTAGACTTCTTTTTTTATGGCTTTTATATTTTGTAATATTTAACCGTTTAAATGGTAGAGATGTTAAAATTATATTCAATATCTTTTTTTGATGAGATTAGGAAAATTATTGCATTTTTAAATGTAGAAGGTTTCCTTTTGACAAAATTTTAATTTGATATAATAAAGACAGAGGAAGGTGGAAATACCAATGAGAATGTATCTAATTATGAAAGATTTTATAAATTCAAATATATATCTCTCACTAGATTACTTTGTTCAAAAGTATGATGTTTCAAAAAGAACGATTCAAAATGACTTATCATACTTAATGCGTATTTCTCCTCGAAAAGGTTTTACATTTCATAACAAAAGAGGTTCTGGATATCTCTTAGAAATAACAAATGAAGAATTGTTTAAAGATTTTATGGAAAGCTTAAATGAAGGTATTTATTTTCAGGTTAAAGAAAGACCAGCACAAATTTTAGCTTATCTTGCTATTCAAACTGGATATATTTCAATGGATAACATTGCAGATACTTTTCAAGTATCTAAGACTGTTATAAAGCATGATATGAATGATGTTGAAAATCTAGCAAAGAGTTATCATTTTGAATTAGAAAGAAAAACACATTATGGTATTTTGTTACGTTATGAATTGACATCTTTTAAAAAGTACTTAGTTGAAGAATATTTAAATCAAAATGTTTTTATTCAAACGGCAGTAAATGATGTTATTGAAGAATTTAATGACATTGAACAAAAGTTAATTAGACAGTTGAATAAAGAAGGATTGAAAATCAACTATAATGAACTTTTAAATGTGATTGAGTATTTAAAAATTGTTATTTATATTGCACATAGACAAGATGAACAAAAAGAGGAATTTATTTTTGATAAAAATAATGAAATTCATCGAATTGTTGAATTCTTAGTTGGAATATTAGAAAAGAAATATGCTATAGGATTAAGTAAAAAAAGCATAGAAGAGATTTTAAAAGTTTTACAAAAAAATATAAAAAGAGAAATAGGTTCAATATCTTCTTTTACAAATTATTTAAAAGAAGACATTGAAGAATTTATAAAACAAATAGATGAAAAATATGATACGAAATTTCTTGAAGATGAAGACTTTAAGAAAATGTTGTTAACACATGTTTCATTATTAATAGATAGATTACATAATAAAATTTCATATCAAAATCCATTAGCCAATGAGCTAAATATTACATACCCAATGATGTTTAATATCGCTCTTCAATTTTGTAGCATGTTACATGAAAAATACAACGTTGAAGTGACATTTGATGAAATTGGTTTTGTAGCGATGCATTTTGCATCGCATATGGAAAAGGAAAAACAAGGTAAATTGTTATCTTATAATCATATTGGAATTGTTTGTTCATCAGGTGGTGGAAGTGCTTATATGATCAAGATACAAATTGAATCATTATTTCCTCAAGCAGAGGTACAAACATTTTCATTTTTACAACAAGATGAATTGAAAACATTTCAACCTGATTTAATTTTTACAATCATGCCTTTATCTCAAGAAATCAAGACACCAATTATTTATATTAAAGAACTACTTGATGATAGAGATTTAGTTAAGATTAAACAAATTTTACAATGTGAAGAATATGATCCTTATACTTTGATTCAAGATAATCCTATGTATTATTCATTTTTTTCTAAAGATTTTTTTAAATTTATAGAAGCAGATAGTTATGAAAATATTATTCGGATGATGGGACAAGAATTAGAGGAAAAAGGTTATGGTAAAAAAGGCTATACTGATTTGATTTTTGAACGTGAATCGTATGTAAGTACTATTTATACAAATGGAGTTTGTATACCCCATCCACTTGAAACAGACGCACTTAAAAATATGATTTCTGTAGCTATTTTAAAGAAACCATTTGTACAAAATGGCAAAGAAATAAAAATAGTTTTTATGATTTGTTTAAAGAAAGATCAAGTTGAAATATATAAAGTAATAACTAAAAAGTTATATCGTTTAATGCAAAAGAGTAATTATGTTGAAATGTTAACGAAGGTTGATTCTTTTGAAGAAATGATGAGTTTAATGAAAGAAATAGGAGGTGGAAATAATGAATAGTGAATTGTTAAAAGAATTGAGTAATGCTGATAGTGTAGCATCAGTGGAAGATGAAGTAAGATCGATTCTCTATCGAGAATTAGCAAAACATAGTGATGAAGTTTTTAGTGATTGTTTAGGAAGTATTATCTTTCATAAGAAAGGAACTTCACCCAATCCTTTAAAAATTATGTTTTGTGCTCATATAGATGAAGTAGGTTTTATGGTAAGACATATTTCTGATATTGGTTTTGTATATTTAGTGGCTTTAGGTTCAGTTTTAAATAAAAGCAAAGAAATGCAAATGGTTAGAATTACGACGCAAGATGGTAAAAAAGTGGAAGGCTTATTAAATGTGACTAAAGATAGCAACGGTAACGTTAAAGAAATGTACGTTGATATTGGAGTTGATAGTGCAGATGAAGTAAAAGCTTTAGGAATTGATGTTGGTGACATGGTTTGTTTTGCTAGTGAAGCAAGACAGATTCAAGATAAAGTGATTGCTGGCAAGGCAATGGACGATCGAACAGGATGCTATGTCATGATAGAAGCGATGAAAAGAATTCATGGAGATGTTGAAAATGATATTTATTTTGTAGGAACAAGTAGTGAAGAAGTTGGTGTAAGAGGTGGTAAAACAGCGACTCATCTTATTGATCCTGATATTGTTTTTGCACTTGATGTTGCAAATAATCCAGAACTTGTTAAAAACTATACGAATCATCGTTTAATTGGTAAAGGACCAATGATTGTTCATTATGACAAAACTCTTTCACCAAATAAAAAATTGATTAAATATGTTAAAGAATTAGCCAGTAAACATGGAATACCTTATCAAAGCGATATGTTCGGTGGAGGAGGAACAGATGCTGGAAATGCACACTTAGAAAAAGGTGGACGTTTGGCACTTGTTTTAGGAATACCACTTAGATATTGTCATGGATCTTATTCATTTGTTCATAGTGATGATTTAGAAAGTTTGACACAGTTAGTTAACTGCTTAATAGATCATTTGACATATCAAGATTATCAAAATTTTATTAATTTTATTGGAGGATAAACAAATGACAGAAACGGAACAAATTATTGTAGGATTAATTTCTTCAGCTGGACAAAGCAAATCTTTAGCTTTTGAAGCATTGAAGAAAGTAAAAACAGGTGAATATGATGAAGCAAGAAAGATATTAGAACAAGCTAAAGAAGCTGATTTACAAGCTCACACTGTTCAAACAAAGCTTATTCAAGCCGAAATGTCAGGCTCTGGAAATAAGCCAGAAGTTGGGTTATTAATGGTTCATGCACAAGACCATTATATGACTTCTCAATTAGCAAGAGATCTAATTGAAGAACTAATAAATGTATTTGAAGCAAAGGAGGGTAAATAATGAGAATTGTATTATGCTGTGCAGGTGGACTTTCTACAACAATGCTTATGAATAGTATGAAAGATACAGTACATAACAGTGCAAAATTAAATGATGATGATTTTGATTTTATCGCTATTCCAATTGATATTCTACAATCTGAAGCAGACAATTGTGATGTTTTAGTTTTAGGACCACAAGTTGCACATAAATTAGATGCAGTAAAACCTATCATCGAACCTCGTAAGATTCCTTATGTTATTGTTGATCAAGAAACATATGGAAAAATGGATGGGGCAACTGTCATGAAACAAGCGTTAATTGCGCGTAGAAAAGCAGATTTAAAAAAATAATTTTATGGGGAGGAAAAAAACGATGTACTCAAAATTTGAGAACTTTATGAAAAAGTATTTAGCACCGCTTGCTGATAAAATGGATAAAGAAGTTCATTTGAGCGCTGTTAAAAAAGCAATGGTTGCAATGACGCCATTGTTAATTATCGGTAGTTTTTGTTTGATTCCAGAAGCAATTCCAAATATGATTGGAGAAAAACATGTAATTTCTCAATGGATATTAACAAATTTGGATATTATCTATATTCCTTATAATGTAGGTATGGCTTTAATGTCAGTTTATGTTACTGTAATTATTGCATATCAATTAGCTAACTCTTATAAGTTAGATATTCCAGGATGTGTGACAATGGGATTAGTATCATTCTTAATGTTAGTTGTAGAATTCACAGAAGATGGGGGAATTTCTAAAACTTATTTAGGACCTAAAGGTTTATTCTGTGCAATGTTTGCAGGATTTATCGCTGTTGAATTATTCCGTTGGTGTAAAAAGAAAAACTTTACAATCAAGATGCCAGATACAGTACCTGATTTCGTATCTCGTTCTTTTGAAATGATTCCTATTTCAGTAATCATTATTGGGTTCTTCTTAATTGTACGTATTGTTTGTGTCAATGTATTAAATACAATGCCACCATTAATCTTTACAGCAATCTTTGCACCATTAGTAGGGTCTATGGATAATCCAATTGCTTATACTTTCTTAAAAATGTTACAAGCTTTAATATTCTTCTTTGGTATTCATCCATCAGTATTAAGCCCAATTACAAGTCCAATTTCGACTCAATTCTTAGCAGAAAATATTGCTGCTGTTCAAGCTGGTCATGTAGCAACTCACTTCTATGCTCCTGGACCTGAATCAGCATTTGGTAACTTTACAGGTAGTGGTGTTACTATTGGTTGTGTATTCTGGTGCTTAATGAGTAAGAATAAAGCTTTAAAACAAGTTGGTAGATTATCATTTATTCCAGCATTATTTGGAATTAATGAACCAATTCTATTTGGTGCGCCAATCGTATTAAATCCAATGTTCTTTATTCCATTTGTTATTTGTGGTGGTATTATTGGTTCATTAGGTGGATGGGCGATGTATTTAGGTATTATGAAATGTTCAACCTTTACACCACCATATGTAGGAGTATTTTTAGAAGGATTCTTAACGAATATGGATCCTATGTCTATAGTTGTTAATGCAGTACAATTAATACTATCTATTTTAATATGGTATCCATTTGTTAAATCATATGAAAAGACTTATGGTAATAAAGAAGAAGAAACTAATGCTATCAGTGCAGAAGATGCAGCTATCTTAGATGATTTAGACTTAGACTTCTAATTAATAGGCAAGTTTCGACTTGCCTTTATTTGTAGGAGGATTAAAAATGGCAAAAAGAATAAATAAAATACAAGAATTTTTAGATGAAAAAGATATAGATGCTTTATTAATTAAAAGTAAAACAGTAAAAAAATGGATGAATACTATGACTGGTAGTGGTTGTCAAGTATTGATTACAAAAGAACATGGCTATTTAATTGTAGATGGGCGTTATATTACAGAAGCCAAAGAAAAAGAACATGATTTAGAAATTATATTACATAATCCACATTTAACGGGACGTAATTATTTAGGGGCAGTAGAAGAAATATTAAAAAAAGAAAATTGTAAAACGCTAGGGGTAGAAGCGTATCAAGTATTAGTTAAGGAATATCAAGAAATAGAAAAATTAGGGATAGAAGTTCTTTTATTGGATCAAGAAATTGCTCATCTTCGTATTGTTAAAGAAGATGAAGAAGTTGAAGCTATGAAAAAATCAATTGCAATTACCGATGAAATTTATCAAAAAGTAATTGATCACATTCATGTAGGAATGAGTGAATATGAAATTAGTGCTTTAGTTCAATATTATTCAATAGCTGCTGGTGCACAACAAATGTCTTTTGATACAATAGTAGCAACAGGTGAAAGAACAGCTTTACCACATGGGCGTCCAACTTCAAGAAAAGTAAAAGCACATGAACCTATTATGATTGATTTTGGTATTCAATATCAAAATTATCAATCAGATATGACACGTATGTGTTTTATTGGTGAACCTGATCCAAAAATTAAAGAAATCTATGATGTTGTTTTAAAAGCACAGCTCGCTGGTCTTGGTGCTATTAAAGCAGGAGCTAAGGGAAAAGATGTTGATAAAGCAGCTAGAGATGTGATTGAGGCTGCAGGTTATGGTGAATATTTTAATCATGGTTTAGGACATGGATTAGGAATTGGTGAAGATGGTGAAGGACCAACTTTAAATTCAAAGAGTGAAACAGTTTTACAAGAACATATGATGATGTCTTGTGAACCAGGTGTTTATGTTCCTGGTGTTGGTGGTGTTCGTATTGAAGATGATGTTGTTATTATTGATGGTGTAGGTGTACCATTAAATAAAACAACAAAGGATTATATTATTTTGGAGGAAAAATAAATGAAGTATGATTTTAATGAGGTTCATAATCGTTTAGGTACTTATTGTACACAATGGGATTATATACAAGATCGTTTTAATAAAAAGGATTTAATACCATTTTCAATATCTGATACAGATTTTATTATTCCTAAACCTATTACTGAAAAAATATTTGAGGTGGCACATCATCAAATTTATGGATATACAAGATGGAATCATCATGATTTTAAATCTTCTATTACAGGATATTTTGAAAGAAGACATCATACACATATTGAAGAAGATTGGATTTTATATAGTCCAACAGTCATGTATTCAGTTTCTTTATTGATTCGTTTATTAAGTCAACCTCATGATAAAGTTCTAACATTTGAACCAATGTATGATTCATTTTATACAGTTATTCAAGATAATGATAGACAATTAGTTGCTCATCGTTTAATATCAAAAGATGGATCCTTTGAAATAGATTTTGATCTTTTTGAAAAACAAGCACAAGAATGTCAATTATTATTACTTTGTTCACCACATAATCCAACAGGAAGAATTTGGACAAAAGAAGAAATGGATCAAATAATAAAGATATGTAAAAAATATCAAGTAAAAATACAATAAATGGATTATTTCTGATGAAATTCATATGGATATTCAATTAAGAGATAGAAAACATATCCCTTTATTATCTTATATTCATGAATATGATGAACTTTATACAGCAGCTTCATCTAGTAAAACATTTAATACACCAGGATTAATTGGTTCATATTTAATGATACCAAATGAAGAAGTTAGAGAAAAATTCTTGATGCATACAAGAAGAAAAGATTTCTTAAATTCTGTAAGTATTTTTGGTATGTATGCGACAATGATAGGTTATACACAATGCGATGATTATATTGATCAACTTAATGATTATATTAAAGAAAATATGAAAATTGTAGAAGAATTTATAAAAGAAGAGTTGCCTGATTTTAAATTTAAAACACCAGATGGAACTTATTTAGCTTGGATTGATGCAAGAGATGTTCCATATACTGCTGAAGAAATACAAGATGCTTTAGTGAATGTTGGTGGAATTGGGATTATGAAAGGTGAAATTTATGGTGGCCCAAAATATTTAAGAATGAATATAGGGTGTCCACAATCTAAATTAAAAGAAGGATTGCGAAGATTTAAAATAGCAATGGATGCATTATATTCAAAATAGGAGGTATTTATTATGCATTATTTATTAATTAAAATTCAATTACTGTGGGCTAAACATACAAAATGGCTAGATAGAAATCCTGTAAAAGTTCCAGTAAGTAAACGTGTTATAGCTTATGCTATTGATTGGGCAGTTGGCGGTATTATTAGTGGTTTTCCTGCTGTTTTATTCTATGGGGGAGTTACTGGTAGATCAGATATGTTTAGTGATCTTTATGTTTTTCCTAGCTTAGGTTTTCCAACGTATTGGTCCTATCTTGCAGGTATATTATGTATTGTTGTGGCTTTTGTTTATTATATTTATATTCCTTATAAGAAATATCCAGGACAAACACTCGCAAAACATTGGTTAAAAATAAAGATTGTAAATAATGATGATTATAGTGATGTGAGTTTAAAAACTTTGATTATTAGACAAGGGGTTGGATTATTCTTATTAGAAGGTTCGGCTATTGTTGTTACTAATTATTTAAGACAAATGCTTACACTAGCAACAGGTTTCTATTTTGACTATTATTTAAAAATGATTGGTATGGTTATTACAATGATTTCAGGAGTTTTTGTTCTAGGATCAGCTTCTCAAAGAAGTATCCATGATTATCTTGCTAAGACAAGAGTTGTGGGTGAAGATGAAAAACCAGCAAAAATAAAAGAAAAAAAGAATAAAAAAAATAAA
>OOAK01001925.1_pt1 | contig 11702 bp, 12 predicted proteins | sample 1671811 | NCBI WGS metagenome assembly OOAK01 (sample SAMN06348195, study PRJEB24527) | human gut metagenome | biome: human gut; feature: ankylosing spondylitis patient; material: feces | host: Homo sapiens | place: China | collected 2015-10 | reverse complement strand
CTCACTTCTAAAAAAGGGGGTTGACAAAAGGATGAAAGTGTGCTATAGTCATATCAATAGGTTTAAATGCTATGACGGAAATAAGTAGCCTTTTGCGAAATTTCAGAGAGCTTTCGGTCGGTGCGAGAAAGCATTTCTACAAAGTGTGAATACATTCCTGAGCTGTTCGCTGAGAAAGCTTTTGCGTAAGGCGAAACGGTTTGCACACGTTACAGTGCTATGGCTTCGCTTTCTGCTGAGCCTGTAAGGTCGGGAGTTTCCCGATAAACTGAGGTGGTACCACGATGATTCGTCCTCTGACAGATATTCTGTCAGAGGATTTTTTATTTATGTACCGCAAAAAAAATTATACGGAGGTATGAAAAATGACAGTATTTGAAGAACTGAAAAGAAGAGGTCTTCTCGCTCAGCTTACTGACGAGGAGGAGATAAAGGAGCTTATCAACGCCGGCAAAGCTACTTTCTACATTGGTTTTGACCCAACTGCTGATTCACTCCACGTTGGTCACTTTATGGCGCTTTGCCTTATGAAGCGTTTGCAAATGGCAGGCAACAAGCCTATCGTTCTTATCGGAGGCGGTACGGCTATGATAGGCGACCCGTCAGGCAAAACAGATATGAGAAAAATGATGACAAAGGAAACTATCAACCACAATGTTGAATGTTTCAAAAAGCAGATGTCACACTTCATTGATTTTTCTGATGACAAGGCTATTATCGTAAACAATGGCGATTGGCTGCTTGACCTTAATTATGTTGACGTACTTCGTGACGTTGGTGCTTGCTTCTCTGTAAACAAGATGCTCACATTCGAGTGCTACAAGCAGAGAATGGAAAGGGGTCTTACTTTCCTTGAATTTAACTATATGATAATGCAGTCCTACGATTTCTACAGACTTTTCCAGGATTACGGCTGTAATATGCAGTTCGGCGGTGACGACCAGTGGGCTAATATGCTGGGCGGCACTGAGCTTATCAGAAAGAAGCTTGGCAAGGACGCTTATGCAATGACTATCACTCTGCTTCTTAACTCCGAGGGCAAGAAAATGGGCAAAACAGAAAAGGGCGCTGTATGGCTCGACCCTGAAAAAACTTCTCCATACGAGTTCTATCAGTATTGGAGAAACGTTGGCGACGCTGACGTTATCAAGTGCCTGAAGATGCTCACATTCGTTCCTATCGAGGAGATAGAGGAAATGGAGAAGCACATGGAGGGTGCTGAATACAACAAGGCTAAGGAGCTTTTGGCTTACGAGCTGACAAAGCTTGTTCACGGCAAGGAGGAAGCTGACAAGGCTGACGCTGCGGCAAAGGCTATTTTTGCAGGCGGTGGAAACAGCGACGATATGCCTAGCACGACTATTGCGTCGGCTGATCTGACTGACGGCAAGATAGGTATTCTTACGCTTCTTGTTAAATGCGGACTTTGCCCTTCAAACGGTGAGGCTAGACGTCTTGTTACTCAGAACGGCATTGCGGTGAATGGCGAGAAATTCACTGACCCTAAGGGTCTTGTTGATCTCTCTGAGCCTGTTGTTATCAAAAAGGGTAAGAAGATCTTCCACAAGGCTATTGCGGAATAATATAGTACAAAATAATTTCCACGGGTGGACAGAAGTTCACCCGTTTTTTTATATAAATATAAGGTATTTTGCAATATTCATAAACTTTCACACAAAATACATATAAGGTTTAGCTATATTTAAAGTTATTCATATATACTTTTAATCAAAGGAAAGTTTACACGAAGCATACGAAAAAATCACGAAAAGAGGCGTGGATATGAATGGCAATCAGGAAGTGTTCAGACGGATAGAGAAAAAATATATCGTTGATGAACCGACTTATGAAAAGCTTATAAAAAAGCTCGATGGGCATTTCGTCAGAGATAGATATTACAAAAGCACTATCTGCAACATATATTATGACACACCAAGTCATCAGCTTGTGAGAAACTCCATTGAAAAGCCTGTTTACAAGGAAAAGTTGAGAGTGAGGAGCTACGGTGTACCTAATGATGAAGACATGGTCTTTGTGGAGCTTAAAAAGAAATACAAGGGTGTGGTCTACAAGAGGCGTATCGAGATGACCCTTGCACAGTCCCGTGACTTCTTTGCAGGCAGAGATATACCTCACAGAAATCCGCAGATAGAGAACGAGCTGAAATATTTTCTCAAATTCTATGAGGGCATTGCTCCTGCAATGTATCTAAGTTATGACAGGCTTGCTTACTGCGGTGCAGAAGACACGTCCCTTAGGCTGACCTTTGACACGCACATTCTTTACCGTGAGGAGCAAAAGGAGCTTGACAAGGGCATTTGGGGAAAAGAGCTTCTGCCTGCTGGCGTGAGGGTAATGGAGATAAAGATACCGAACGCTATGCCTCTTTGGTTATCGGCTATACTTGATGAACTGGAGATATATCCTGCGTCATTCTCAAAATACGGAACTGCGTATCTTAATGAATTTTCTGAAAAAATACATAAAGGTAAGGTGATAAGCTGTGCTTAATTCAACTACTCTTGCGGCTACTACTGTGACCACCACTGAAACGACTGTGGCGGCAATAACTACAAACGAATTTATTATCTGCACTGCGGCTTCATTGGTGCTTGGTCTTATAATAGCGTTTGCATTCAACTTCAGGCAGAAAAAAACAAAGAGCTTTATGATGACGCTTGCTTTGCTGCCTGTTATAGTACAGGTAGTGATAATGCTGGTAAACGGAAACATCGGTACTGGTGTGGCTGTTATGGGTGCATTCAGCTTGGTAAGATTCCGTTCTGTACCGGGAAGCGCAATGGACATATGCGCTATATTCCTTTCAATGGCTGTCGGTCTTGCGACGGGCACGAACCACCTTGCGTTGGCTCTTATGCTTGCTGTGTGCGTGAGCCTGCTGAACATTATTTACACGCTTCTGCCTATTGGCAAAAAGAAGTCGGGTCACAAGGATCTTAGTATCACTATCCCTGAAAGCCTTGATTACACTGAGGTATTTGACGATATATTTGAAAAGTATCTTTCAGAATGTGAGCTTGTTTCGGTAAAGACCACAAATATGGGAAGCCTTTTCAAGCTGAGATACCGCATCGAGCTAAAGAGTGACGCTAACGAAAAGCAGCTTATTGACGAGCTAAGATGCAGGAACGGCAACCTTGAGATAATGTGTGCTGTGGCAGCAGACATTGAGGAACAATCATTCTGACAAAATAACAAAAGTATCCATAAGCAAAACCGCACAAGGCTAAAGCGGTCTTGTGCGGCTTTTTTCAACCTTTTTTACCATACAAGGGGGTATTTTTCATGAAAATTTCGGACACTAAAAAGCTGGCAGCTATCACGGCGGCGTTTTTTATCACGGTCACAGCTTTTTCGGGCTGTTCAGAGAGTGCAAATTCTTCTCAGACCACAAGCAGTGTTTCTCAGGTGGCAAAGTCTGACATTGACGCAAGCATTGCGGCAGAGGACATTGACGTTGGATATGACGAGGAAAGCTCGGTGGGGATAACTTTTTCTGACGGCAGTGCGACCATAAGCGGTGAGGGTGCGACCGCTGAGGGAGAAACTGTTACCATTTCGCAGGCAGGCACTTACATTCTTTCAGGCACGGCGACAAACGGCAGGATAATCGTTTCAGCGGACAAGACGGCTGAAATAAAGCTTATTTTCAATGGAGTTGACATAACTTGTGCTGACAACGCTCCCCTGCTTGTGAGCAAAGCTAAAAAAGTTTATATCGTGCTGGAGGACGGTACAGAGAACGTTTTGACGGACAGTGCAAGCTACTCTTTAGGAGAAGATGACAGCAACACCGACGGTGCTATTTTCTCCAAAGCCGACCTTACTATAAACGGCAGCGGTACACTTACTGTGAATGCAAACTACAAGCATGGCATAGTTTCAAAGGACGATCTTGTTATCACTGACGGAAATATCAATGTGACCTCGGCTTCAACCGCTATGGAGGGCAAGGACAGCGTTAAGATATCTGGCGGAACATTCAACATTTCCGCAGGCACGAACGGCATAAAATCCACTAACACAGAGGCTTCTGACAAAGGCTTTATAAGCGTAACAGGCGGTAGCTTTACGGTGGTCGCAAACAATGACGCATTTGAGGCGGAAACCGTGCTTTCTATCGAGGGCGGAAGCTTTGACATCACCACAGGCGGTGGAAGTGCAAACGCTTCAATGAAGTCTGACGGCACACCAAACAGCGATTGGCATAACAACATGGGAAACGGTGGTGGCGGTCCGAACGGCGGAATGGGCAGACCTGACGATAACAGAAACGGCATGGGCGGTGACCCTCCTACAATGCCTACAGCTGACGACACAGGGCTGACTATCGAGGCTGCGGCTAACACCACTACAGACAGTGACAGCACTTCAACATCTGCAAAGGCTTTAAAGGCAGGCAACGAGGTGAACATAAGCGACGGTGAATTTAAGATAGACTCGGCAGATGATTCTGTACACAGCAATGGAAGCATTGTGATAACAGGAGGAAATATTTCTGCGGTGTCAGGTGATGACGGTATGCACGCTAGCGGAAACCTGACCATATCCGATGGCACTGTAGACATCACAAAGAGCTACGAGGGTATCGAGGGATCTATCGTGACAATAGACGGCGGCACCATATCAGTAACAGCAAGCGATGACGGAATAAACTGCGCAGGCGGAAGCGATACTGGATCAACAAACAGAATGGGCGCTGACCAATTCTCGGCACAAGAAGGCGTTGAGCTTAACATTAACGGAGGAACTATAACCATTGACGCTGACGGCGACGGACTTGACTCAAACGGCAACTTCACAATGGCAGGCGGTACAGTTTACGTTTGCGGACCTACTAACGGTGGAAACGGCGCACTTGACTACAACGGCACTGCAACTGTAACAGGAGGAACGCTCATCGCCTGTGGTGCAGAATGGAAGAAGGCTTCGGTGACAACTTCACACAATACAGTGTTCTGCACGATCTTGGTTCGACAGTTTCAGCAAACGAAAAACTGACTATCACTGACAGTGACGGCAAGGAGATCTTAAGCTTTACCCCTACAAAGACTTGGCAGAGCGTTGTATTCACAAGCACTGACCTGAAGGAAGGCGAAACCTACACCATTACGGCAGGGTCGCAGTCGGAAACCGTGACTATTAACGGCATTGTTACTTCTAATTCCACGGGAATGAGCTTTGGCAGAGGTCATGGCGGAGGACGTGGTTTCTGATATGAACGAAAAAAGGACGAGCTTGGGGTTCGTCCTTTTTTATTTGGATGATTTATCGTTCATAGTATGCGGGACGTCGAGGGCGCCGTCCCCTACATTTGTGTAATATAAATAGTAGGGACTAACAGTGTTTACCCATATTTGCTCACCTTTGTTGTATCCATACGCAAAAAAAGACCGCCTCATGATGAAGCGGTCTTTAGTAAGCAATTTAGTTTTGGCTGTGCAGATTATGCAAGCTCAGCAAAGTACTTGATTGTTCTTACCATCTGTGATGTGTAAGAGTTCTCGTTGTCGTACCAAGAAACTACCTGTACCTCATAGAGGTCATCAGCGATCTTAGATACCATTGTCTGAGTAGCATCGAAGAGTGAACCAAATCTCATGCCGATAACGTCAGAAGAAACGATTGGATCCTCGTTGTAGCCAAATGACTCAGAAGATGCAGCCTTCATAGCAGCGTTGATGCCTTCAACTGTTACGTCAGCACCCTTTACAACTGCTGTAAGGATTGTTGTTGAACCAGTTGGAACTGGAACTCTCTGTGCTTGCCGTTAAGTTCTGGGATTACAAGACCGATAGCCTTTGCAGCACCTGTTGAGTTAGGAACGATGTTTGCAGCACCAGCTCTTGCTCTTCTCAGGTCACCCTTTCTGTGAGGACCGTCAAGGATCATCTGGTCGCCTGTGTAAGCATGGATAGTGCTCATGATACCGCTCTGGATAGGAGCATACTTGTTAAGAGCATTAGCCATAGGAGCAAGACAGTTTGTTGTGCAAGATGCAGCTGAAATGATTGTATCGTCAGCTGTAAGTGTCTTCTCGTTTACTGAGTAAACGATAGTCTTGAGGTCGTTACCAGCAGGAGCTGAGATAACTACTTTCTTAGCACCAGCATCGAGGTGAGCCTGGCTCTTAGCCTTTGATGTATAGAAGCCTGTGCACTCGAGAACTACGTCTACACCAAGCTTGCCCCAAGGACAATCTTTAGCGTCCTTTTCTGCATAAATCTGAAGAGTCTTGCCGTCAACAGTGATAGTATTAGCCTCATCGTCAGCTGATACTGTGTGGAGATTTTCACCGATCTTACCACAGTAACCGCCCTGAGCTGTATCATACTTAAGAAGATCAGCGAGCATTGAAGGCTTTGTCAGGTCGTTGATTGCAACTACCTCGTAGCCCTCTGCGCCAAACATCTGTCTGAATGCAAGACGTCCAATACGTCCAAAACCATTAATTGCGACTTTAACTGCCATAATTAATTTACCTCCTAAAAATTTTTCTGTATTTATTATACTACATTTTTCTATACATTGCAAGTGTTTTTACAAAAAACTTAGAACTTTTTTTCTTTAAGGCAATACCGCAAAGCCACCTGCGTCCTGATTCGTCAAAGCACTGCTAAATTCTTTAAAATGTGATCAAATATTGATGATTTTTTATTGACTACCCCGACAGTTTAGGTTATAATATTTACATGAGATCTTTATGAAAGGCAGGCTAACAAAGTGGAACTGACATCTTCTGTGAAAGAGATATACGCTCAGTCTGAGGAAAACATTATCCTCACTGACGCTGAACTTAATGTCATTTGGAAAAATCATGGCGATCTGCCTGATGTTATAGATATTTCTGCTTTATGCGATACTCCGGAAAACGCTTTCATTCTGCCTGTTGAAAAGACAGCTACCTTTGAATATAAGGGCAGGTTTGCAGACTCGGCGGCAATGCGGTTTGAACCACTGAGAGATAATGGCATTATAACGAATTATCTCATACACTATTACTCCTGCATGGACATAGAACGTCTTTCGGACAAGTCTGGATATTTACGCTTCAAATCGAATTTTCTCGGCAACATAAGGATGGAGCTTTCTAAAATGTTAGCGATGCTTGACAGCCAAAAGAAATCCTTCTCTTCAAAAGCCGGCACTGAATATGAGCATTTTGACCATGAGGCGAGGCTTCGTATACTGAAGACATTTTCCGCAACGGTGAACATGACAGAACTTGCAAAATATTTCAGTGGCAATTTCACAACTGAATATCAGAGTCTATCAGACATATGTGGTGAGGTGTGCGACGAAGAAGGCAATTTGCTTGAAGAGGACGGCTGTATTTTCAGATACTCCATTGACCCGTGCATTTATTTTGAAACAAACAAAAGCCTTATTAAAAATGTGCTTGTAAATCTGCTTGTGAACGCATATATGTACAATGACAAGGAACAGCGGCAGGTGGAGCTTATCCTAAAAACTGAGGACGGCAGGATAATACTGTCAGTAAGTGATAACGGCAACGGCATGACAGACGATGTATGGCAGGCGGCTATCACGCCTTTTGGCACATTCCAGAAATACAGTAGCAGCGAGGCGTTGGGGCTTGCGCTGGCAAAATGCTTTTGCGACCGTTTTGACGGTGAACTAAGTTATCGCAGCGAGATCGGCAAAGGCACTTGTGTGACCATGAATTTCCCATGTGACAGCCGTGGTTTGCCGAAAGAGTTCCATGTGAGCAGAATGCCACCCATACCGAACCCATACGGCAGTACCTACTGCATAATGGCTAAAGGGCTTGACCCGCTGAAATAGGGTTTGGGCAATATACAGAGCAAGTGAATAGATGGGATACAAAAAAGGCAGTGCCGATTTTCTCGGTACTGCCTTGATTATTTTATGGAAATTAGTCCTTGATGATAGACTTACCTGTCATTTCCTTTGGCTGCTCAAGACCCATAAGTTTGAGCATTGTTGGTGAAAGGTCAGCAAGCACGCCGCCCTCTCTGATAAGAACATTGCCTGCGCCTGCGATAATAAGAGGTACAAGGTTTGTTGTGTGGGCTGTGAACGGAGAGCCGTCATCTTCCATCATCTTATCTGCGTTGCCGTGGTCTGCTGTGATAAGTGCTATACCGCCCTTTGCAAGAACTGCGTCAACCGTTTTGCCTACGCACTCGTCAACTGCTTCTACTGCTGCTACGGCTGCGTCGAACACGCCTGTGTGACCTACCATGTCGCAGTTTGCATAGTTGAGGATAATTGCGTCATACTTGTCAGACTCTATTCTCTTGAGAACTTCGTCGCAAACAAGATATGCGCTCATTTCAGGCTGGAGGTCATAAGTTGCTACCTTTGGTGAATTGATGAGGGCTCTGTCCTCGTTCTCAAAAGGAGCTTCTACGCCACCGTTGAAGAAGAATGTAACGTGTGCATACTTCTCTGTTTCGGCGATTCTAAGCTGTGAAAGACCCTTCTTTGCGATATACTCGCCGAAAGTATTTTCAAGGCTTGCTGGCTTGAATGCAACGTCAACGTTTGGCATTGTTGCGTCATACTGTGTCATGCAGACATAGTAAAGTGGGAATCTGCCATTTCTTCTCTCAAAGCCTGTGAAATCATCGTCAACGAGAGTTCTTGTTATCTCTCTTGCTCTGTCAGGACGGAAGTTGAAGAAGATAACGCTGTCGTTTGCGGATATCTTGCCGTTCTCATCGATAACTGTAGGAACAACGAACTCGTCTGTAACGTCAGCGGCATAGGAAGCCTTGATAGCGTCAACTGCGTTATCAGCCTTATTGCCCTCGCCGTATACCATTGCGTCATAAGCCTTGCCTACACGCTCCCAACGGTTATCTCTGTCCATTGCATAGTAACGTCCCATTACTGTTGCTATCTTGCCGACACCAATTTCCTTGAGCTTTTCTTCAAGCTCAGCTACGAAGTCAACTCCGCTTGTAGGAGGAACATCTCTGCCGTCCATGAAGCAATGAACGTATACATTTGTAAGACCTGCTTTCTTAGCAAGCTCCAAAAGACCATAGAGGTGTGAATTATGTGAGTGAACGCCGCCGTTTGAAAGAAGTCCGAACAGGTGGAGTGCGCTGTCATTCTTCTTGCAGTTCTCAACGGCTGCTGTGAAAGCTTCGTTTGAGAAGAATTCGCCGTCCTTGATAGACTTTGTAATTCTTGTAAGTTCCTGATAAACTATTCTTCCTGCGCCGATATTTGTATGGCCTACCTCTGAGTTACCCATTTGTCCCTCAGGAAGTCCAACGTCCATGCCGCTTGCACCGATAAGAGTGTGCGGATAGTTGGCAAGAAGTCTGTCGATATTAGGTGTTTTGGCAGCTCTGATAGCGTTGCCGTAATCCTTGTGATTATAGCCGAAGCCGTCCATAATGATAAGTGCTATGGGTTTCTTTGACATATTTCTTAGTCCTTTCAACATCATTTGTATTCGTATTATCCCCAATAACCGCCATTTTCAAGGAAGCTCAGGACATATTCCTTAAATTCCTTGGCTGTATCGTCGCTTGTGTAATAGGTCTTTGAGCCGATACGGACATAGTTGCTCTCTCCTGCTTCATAGTAGATAGAAGTGCCGTCTGAACATTTCATATCAAGCCAGCTACCTCCGATGACATCTTCATGTGAGTCAGGCTCTTTTTCCTCTCCGTCCTCAGTTACTTTTTTGGTGAACTCTGCGGTTTTGTCGAGAAGCTCGCTGTCTGTGAACTCAACGCCGCTAAGGAGCTTACTAGAGTCCATTTTGATAGTTACATTTTCAAGCTTAGCTTCAGATGTTGTCTGAGAGCTTTCTGCCGCAGGTGCGCTGCTTTCGTCAGTGCTTCCGCAGGCTGCAAATGACATACACATGGATAATACTAATGCTGCAAATATTAATTTTTTCATAGTTGCGTCCCCCTGTTCAAAAAAAGCAGAGGACAGCCGCAGCCGTCCCCTGCGGAACTTTTTATTTGTTTGTTCTTGTGACGAATGATATTTTGCCCCTAGATATCCGTCTGTTAATTAGCCCTCAACAGCAGCCTGAACGATAGTGTTGAAGTCAGCAGCCTTCAGTGAAGCGCCGCCGATAAGACCGCCGTCTACGTTCTCCTTAGAAAGAAGCTCTGCGCAGTTCTTAGCGTTCATTGAGCCGCCGTACTGAATTGTAACTGCCTCTGCTGTAGCCTCGTCATAGATCTTAGCAAGTGTTGCTCTGATGAATGCGCAAACTTCCTCTGCCTGATCTGCTGTAGCTGTCTTGCCTGTGCCGATAGCCCAAACTGGCTCGTAAGCGATAACGGACTTCTTAACGTCCTCTGCTGATACGCCGAAGAAATCAAGCTTTACCTGTCTTGCGATAACTTCCTCTGTGATGTTGCACTCACGCTCCCAGAGAAGCTCGCCAACGCAAACGATAGGCTTAAGACCAGCTGCAAGAGCTGCCTTTGTTCTCTTGTTTACTGTTTCGTCTGTTTCACCGAAATACTGTCTTCTCTCTGAGTGACCGATAACAACGTACTCAACGCCAAGCTCAACGAGCATATCTGCTGAGATCTCGCCTGTGAAAGCGCCGCTCTTCTCAAAGTGAACGTTCTCTGCACCGATCTTTACGTTTGAGCCTGCTGTTGCGTTGATAGCAGTTTCAAGGTTTGTGAAAGGTACGCAAGCGATAACTTCTACCTTGCGCTCAGCGTTTGCAACCAGTGGCTTGATAGCTTCGAGAAGCTCCTTAGCCTCAGGTCTTGTCTTGTTCATTTTCCAGTTTCCTGCAATAATTGCTTTTCTTACAGCTTTTTTCATGATAAAAAACTCCTTTATTTTTTATAGGGAACAGAAAAACTGCTCCTGCTAGTTTTCCAAGTCTATTATACAACATTCCCTCGTATTTGTCAACTAATTAACAAAGGCTTGGACTTATTTTATCTGTTTATTACAGCTTATCTATAAGCATAACGACACCGAAAACGCCAAGCAGGACTCCAATAGCGATAGCCGCATAGCCGAAAGGAGTTTTCTCCTCTTTTTCCTCGGCTTCCTTTTCCTCCTCAGTGACTTCTACCTTTGATTTTTCATCGTCAAGGTAAAATTCCTGCGGGTTTGCGGGGTTATACTTTATGTCTATCATGTCGCCCTTTTCATAGCCGTTGTCTGTGACTATTTGTGTATACTTCTCGCCGTCAATGGTATAGCCTATTTTCCACTCGGTAAAAACTCTGTCCTCGCCGCCGTTGAAATCAGGCATTGTGGTCTTGATCTTCTGCAAGGCTTTTGCCTGAGTTGGTTCGTAGTGATCCTCCTCAGGGATATTATGTTCCTGTTCAGGGAAAAAGCGATAGCCCTGCAAGGCTTTTATACCGAAATAGATAAGTCCAAAGCCTGTGAGCAGAAGAATTATTCCGCCTATGCCCTGCCAGCCTAATCCGCTTTTTGCAAGTAGTGTTATTTCATTCATTTTTACTACCTCGATTTCTGCATAAAAAAGGGACAGGCAAAACCTGCCTGCCCCTAGCTTATAGCCTAGTAAGATATATTACTTGTCAGCGATTACGTCGATACCTGGGAGAACCTTGCCCTCGAGGTATTCAAGTGAAGCTCCGCCGCCTGTTGAGATGTGTGACATCTTATCAGCAAAGCCAAGCTTTGTAACAGCAGCAACACTGTCACCGCCGCCGATGATTGTT
>OOAK01001924.1_pt1 | contig 11706 bp, 9 predicted proteins | sample 1671811 | NCBI WGS metagenome assembly OOAK01 (sample SAMN06348195, study PRJEB24527) | human gut metagenome | biome: human gut; feature: ankylosing spondylitis patient; material: feces | host: Homo sapiens | place: China | collected 2015-10 | reverse complement strand
CTATAACGCTCTAAACTCACTTCGTTCAAACAGTAGAGCTAAATTCATAGATATGATTTTATAATTCCCAATAGCTTTCAGCTACCAAAAAATTGCTAACGTGAGGAATATTTGCTTATTATTTTTTATTTAAAAACTAATAATAAAAAATCCTCATAATATAAATCTTATACAATAAATATAATATCTATACTATGAGGAAATTTTTCTAATAATACGTAATCTATTTCCGCATTATAAAATTTAGCGGTAATCGCAAGATTATTGAAAAACATTATCATTGAATACGCCTTTTGCTTAACTGTCTGAGCAAAGCGAGTTTTAAGCATTGTATGAAATGATAATGTTTTTCAAAGCTAAAATTTTATCTGCGGTGGTTTTCTTTTTGGTTCATTTTTCTTTTACACAAAAGAAAAACGAACATTAACCATTATTTATCTAATTTTTCCATAACGCCTTTAATTAATTTTACATGAGGAACTAATGTTTTTAATTCCAATCTTTCATTTGGGCTATGAATATCTATGTTGTTTGGTCCAATAGAAATTATATCTAAGTTTGGATTTTTAGCATAGAAATAGCTACATTCAAGACCTGCATGAATGGATTTTGCTTTCATATCAAAACCATTTTGTTCTTTGAAAGTTTCTAATACTACATGTTTTAATTGGCTATCTGAATTTGCAGGCCAACCAGGAGCAGGTTCTCCACTTACAACGCGAATACCACAGCGTTTACCTAATTGAATATAAATATTTGCAATTTCTCTAGTCAATGCATCTACAGCACTTCTTGGGAATACAGATATTTCCACTGCATTTTCTTTAGTAACAACAGGACCGATATTTGCAGATAATTCTACTAAGCCTTCTTCAACTTGAGACATCTTGAGCACGCCAGTCATGCTCAAATTAATGAAGTCCACAATACTGCTTGCATCTTCTTCAGACATTACACGTTCTGGAAGCTCACAAGGAACACAAGTAACTGTGAAATTCTTTTCTACATTGCCATAAGCAGCTTTTAAATAATCTGTGATTTCAGCTACTACTACATCAAATACCTTCACATTGGAAAGTGGGGAAGTGAATACAAATTCAGCTTCTGATGGAATTACATTTCTTGCTTTTAAACTGCTGATACTTGCAAGTTCAATTTCTGTTTTTTTCATAATGCTATTAATTGCTTGAGCAATAATTTTTACAGCATTAGCATAACCACAATTAATAGCTTCACCAGAATGACCACCATGTAAATCTTTGACTACAAATTTATAAGCAGAACGATGTTCTGGTTTATGCCATGTAATACGACGCTCTGCATCGACATTTACACTGCCTGCACTAGATAAAGTGAGCATATCAAAAGCTTCAGAATCACAGTTTATAAGATATTTTGCATCTAATAAATATTTAGCATCTAATGCTTTTGCCCCAGTCATACCCTGTTCTTCATCTACAGTGAAAATAGCACGAATAGGACCATGATTGAAATCTTGTTGTAATAAATACATAGCTGCTGCTACACCGATACCATCATCAGCACCAAGACTAGTACCATCAGCACGTAAAAATTCACCATCATTGATAATTTTAATAGGGCTTGTAAGTGGATCATATTGCACACCTTCAGCTGCTACGCATACCATATCCATATGACCTTGAATGATTACACGTGGCCAAGCTTCACAGCCTTTTGCTGCATCTTTATCAATGATTAAATTAAATTTTTCATCTTGAACTACCTTGCAACCAAAAGATAAAGCACGTTCTTTCAAAAAATTACTTACTGCTTCTTCATGATTTGATTTACGTGGAATAGCTGCTAAATTGCTAAATTCAGCTAATACGCCATCCATAATTTCTTTATCAGTTAAAGACATAAGCTACACCTCGATTTTGATAATATATTATATTATAGCATAAAATATATTTATTTTAACTTTATACAAGATAAAAAAAAGAAGTTAGGCAATACCTAACTTCTCTTTCGTATATTCATTTATAAGTTATTTAATAAGCTAAAAAATATCCAAGAAATATCTCTATTTATCTATAGAGATATTTCTTGTTTGTGTATAAAGATATTTCTTTCATTATACTATATAGTCAAATTGACTACGCTTATTATAATGAAGGAAATTAATCATGCTTCATCATCTGTGATAGCTTTATCACCCATTGTTCCTGTGCGAATACGCATAGCATTCTCTACATCATAAACAAAGATTTTACCATCACCAATATGACCTGTCTGCAAAGCTTTGCGTGCTGTTTCTAAAACTAATTCTACAGGAACTGCACAAACAATTGTCTCAATCTTTACTTTTGGTACAAGATTTACGCTATATTGTTTGCCACGATATACTTCAGTATGACCTTTTTGTAAGCCACAGCCGTATACTTGACTTACAGTCATGCCCTGAACACCGATTTTATTCAAAGCTTCTTTTAATTCTTCTAATTTACTAGCACGAGTTATAATTTCTATTTTCGTTATTTTGCGCATAAAATCTACCCCTTACTAATGAAAATTTATAAATTCTTTTTCTTATAATAATACCACTAAAATTTTTAAATTTTAATTTTATTATTTTAAATCAACAGGTTTTGTAAAATTTTCACTAGCAAAAGCTTCTGCATTACTGGAAAGCAATGTATTGGCGCTCATAATAGATTGATTGTATGCTCGTTCACCATGTTCACAGATATCAATACCAGAAACTTCTTCATTTTCACTTGCACGAACCTGCATAAAGCAACTAACAACTTTAAATAAGATATAAGAACCTACAATAGCAAGTACATAAGCTACTACTATAGAAATCAACTGAGCGATTAAAGTATCTGCACTACCATAGAATAAACCATCTGCACCAGCTGGATTTATTTCTGTAGAACACCATAAACCTGTAGCTACAGCCCCCCATGTACCACCGATACCATGAACACCGAAAGCATCTAAGGAATCATCATAACCGAATTTTTCTTTAACAACTGCTACTGCAAAGTAACAAACAATACCACCGATTAAGCCGATAAATACAGCTGGAAGTGGAGCAACAAAACCTGCTGCTGGAGTGATGGCTACAAGACCTGCAACACAACCAGAAGCTGCACCTAAGATAGTAGGTTTGCCATGATGCATCCATTCACATGCTACCCAAGATACAGTCGCCATAGCTGCTGCTGCCTGTGTAGTAACAAAAGCATTTGCAGCAAGTGCATTAGCACCGAGAGCAGAACCTGCATTGAATCCGAACCAACCAAACCATAAAAGTGCTGCACCAAGTACAGTCATTGGTAAATGATGTGGAAGCATTGGAACTTTGCCATAACCATGGCGTTTGCCAAGTAAAATACATACTGTAAGACCAGATACACCAGATAAAATATGAATTACTAATCCCCCTGCAAAATCTAAGGCACCGAGTTTAGCTAAGAAGCCACCACCCCATACCCAATGAGCCATAGGGTTATAGATTAAGATTGCCCATAATAAGATGAATACTACAAAAGCACCAAATTTCATTCTTTCTGCGAAAGCACCAGTAATAAGTGCAGGTGTAATAATAGCAAACATACACTGAAAGGCTACAAAAGCAAGTTCAGGAATTGTACCATTTGCCATTACCTGCATGCCCACACCAGTCAAACCAACTTTGTCTAAGCTACCAATAAAACCACCAATATCACTGCCAAAAGTCATTGCATAACCAATAAGAACCCATTCCACAGAAATCATCGCTACAATGAAGAAACTGTGCATTATGGTACTCAATACGTTTTTACTTCTTACCATACCACCATAGAAAAATGCAAGACCTGGTGTCATGATAAATACAAGTGCTGCACTGATTAAAACCCATGCTGTATCACCTGTATCTATTGCTGCTGTAGTATCGTCAGCGGCGAAAGCCACAGATGCCATCATCGCTATGAACATAGCAGTCATAGATAATATAGACGCTAATTTTTTCATAAATTACACCCTTTCTTCATCACAAAATAAGCCAAAAATATATAATAATTGCTAAAATAAAAAACGCCTTGTCAAAGGATATACTGCTTTGTATATCTTTTAACAAGACGTCTTTGTCTTATTTTGCTATTAAATTACAAGATAATATCAACAATTTTTTATTTAATTCTGATGTACATCACTGTTGATGTTTTTTATTATATGACTGGACATTATATTTGTCAATTAAAAATACAAAAAAATTTTGTATACAATCCACAAAGTAAATCTCCCTTATATTTATTGCAATATTTTTCTTATTTATAGTATATTTGTATTATTTGTAGTATACACATTTACATATGTACATATTTTGCTTATCATGATACAATATTAACCATATAATTAAACATCAAAATTAAATAGGAGGTATCTTATGTCTGATAATATATCTATTATCGTCGCTTTTTTACTTTATTTGCTATTCATGATGGCAATCGGTGTTTATTTTTATTATCGCACTCATAATATGTCCGATTACATCTTAGGTGGCAGAAAACTTGGTGCTTGGGTAACTTCCATGAGTGCCGAAGCTTCTGATATGAGTGGTTGGATGCTCATGGGCCTTCCTGGATTTGCTTATCTGGCTGGTCTAAATGCTGGCTGGATTGCCGTAGGACTTGCACTTGGTACATGGGCAAATTGGCAGTTTATCGCTCGCCGATTACGCAAATATACAGAACTTGCCAATAACTCTCTTACTTTGCCAGATTTCTTGCAAAATCGCTATCACGATAAAAGCCCTTTAATTCGTGTTGTCATGGCAATCTTTATTTTAATCTTCTTCATCATCTACACTTCTTCTGGATTTGTAGCTGGCGGTAAATTATTTAACACCATTTTTGGCATTCCTTATGAATATGCTCTTTGTCTTGGTGCTTTCGTTATCGTCTTTTATACCTTTGTAGGGGGATTTTTAGCCGTTTGTTGGACTGACTTTATCCAAGGCGTAATGATGTTCTTCGCTATCTTAATCGTCCCTATTGCTGCAGCTTTCACATTAGGGGGATTTGGTGATACATATACTGCTATCAGCATCACTAATCCAGAATTTTTCAATCCATTCACAAAACCAGATGGTTCTTATACTACAGTATTAGAATTGATTTCTCTACTTGCTTGGGGTCTTGGTTATTTTGGTCAGCCTCATATCTTAGTGCGTTTCATGGCTATCACTTCTTCTAGTGAATTGAAAAAAGCTACTCGCATTGCTATGACTTGGGTAGTAATCTCTCTTACTGCTGCTGTATGTGTAGGTATGGTTGGTAGTGTTTATTTGACTACACCACTCAATGGCACTAATTCTGAAACAGTATTCCTCGTTATGACTGACCATTTATTTAGTCCATTCTGGGCAGGTATCGTGCTTTCCGCTGTACTTGCAGCTATCATGAGTACAGCTTCCGCTCAATTATTAGTAGGTGCTTCTGCTGTAGCTCAAGACTTATATAAACAATTCATTCATAAAGATATCAAGCCTCGTGAATTAGTACTTGTTACTCGTTTATCTGTAATCGGTATCGCCTTGATAGCTATCGCTCTTGGTCTTGACCCTAATAACTCCATTTTAAATATCGTTGCTTACGCTTGGGCAGGTTTTGGTGCTACTTTCGGCCCTGCTTTATTATTCTCTCTCTTCTGGCGTCGCACTACAAGAAATGGTATCTTAGCAGGTATGATTGTCGGCGGTATCACTGTTCTTGTTTGGAAACAAATCACCTTATTAGATATCGCAACTGTATATCCAATCTTACAACTCTATGAAATCGTTCCAGGCTTTATCTTATCCTCTTTAGCTATCATTATCGGTAGCAAACTTGATAAAGCACCATCTAAAGAAATCACAGATATCTTTGATTCTATAAAACATAGCAATATTTAAATAAATGTTCATTTCTTTGATGTCATAGAGATGTTCATTTCTTTGATGGCAAAGAAATGAACCAAAGAAACCACCCGCTCACGCACTTTTTACTTTGGCAAAGATAAAAATATGTCAACAACGTTCTAAACTCGCTTCGCTCAAACAGTAGAACTAACACCGTAGTCCTATTTTTATCTTTACCAATAGCCTATGGCTACCGTAAAAAATACTAAAATGCGGGAAATATTTGGTATTATATTTTTCCGCATTATAAAATTTTAGTGATAACCTAAGGTTATTGAAAATAATTATCGCTGAATACGTTTTTAGTCTGAATGTTTGAGCGAAGCGAGTTTCTAAGCGTTGTATGAAGTGATAATTATTTTCAAAACTAAAATTTTATCTGCGGTGGGTATTCTTTTGTTACTTTTCTTTGCCCACCAAAGAAAAGTAACAAAAGATTTATGAACATAAAAAGCCCTTTACTATGTTAAATGATAATAACTTAGTAAAGGGCTTTTTATTTTAATATTTTTGTTAAATTATAGATAGAATAAATATAAGTAAATGCTACTTATAATAATAGATAAAATCATAATTGGGAAAGCTACCATAAAGTATTTAGCAAAGGAGATTTTTTCTCCATGGATTGCTGCCATACTTGCTACTACTACGTTAGCACTTGCACCTATTAGTGTTCCATTTCCACCAAGACATGCGCCTAATGATAATGCCCACCATAATGGTTCTAGATTTGTCATTCCCATTGCTCCCATGTCTTTGATCATCGGTATGAGAGTTGCTACGAATGGTATATTATCAATAAATGCAGAAGCTATTGCACTTAACCATAAAATGAGCATTGTTGTACTTGTTAAATCTCCTGCTGTTATTTCTAATACTTTTTCTGCTAATAATTTGATTACGCCTGTTTCTACTAATCCACCTACTAAGATGAATAAGCCTGCAAAGAAGAAGATTGCTAACCATTCTATATGACTTAATACATTGGCAATTTTCTTTTCATATCTAGCCATACTGATGAGCATCAAAATACATGCACCTGTGAGTGCTACTGTTGCAGATTCTAAATGCAATTGAGCATGCATTGTGAATGTAACGATGATCATAGCTAATACTACTAAACATTTTTTAAGCAATGTAGAATCTTTGATTTCTTGGCGTTCGTCCATAGCCATTACTTTTGCTCTTAATTCATCTGTTGTAACTAATTGTTTACGATAGAGGAATAATAATATTGCAATTGTAACAATAAAAGTAACTATACATACACCAGATAAGTTTGTAAGAAATGCCATAAAGTCCATTTCTGGTACGGCACTACCAATCATGATGTTTGGTGGGTCACCGATGAGTGTTGATGTACCACCGATATTAGAAGCCAAAATTTGTGCTACTAAGAATGGTTTTACTGGTACATTTAACTGTCTTGTAATACTGAAAGTAAGTGGCACTGTCAATAATACTGTTGTTACGTTATCTAAGAATGCAGAACAGATTGCAGTTAAAAAAGATAATGCTACTAATAATTTTAGTGGCTCTGCTTTTACTTTTTTAGCTGACCAAACTGCTAGATAATTAAATAAACCAGTTTCACCTGTGATATTTACAACTACCATCATACCAGCTAAAAGACCGATAGTATTAAAGTCGATATGGTGAATAGCCATCTCCTGAGTTAAAATACCACATACAATCATGAGCATTGCACCAGTTAGGGCAATTACAGTTCGGTGAATTTTCTCCGAAACGATGAACACGTACACTACCATGAAAATGGCAAGTGCAATCCAAGCTGTTGAATCCATGAATAAACCTCACTTTATTTTTTTATTTTCCCCTTTTTTATTATCTCTATCTATAATTAATTATAATTATCCTTTTTTAGCAACTTTGGACCATGTATCACGAAGACCTACTACACGATTGAATACTAAATTATCCATTGTGCTATCTTTATCTACGCAGAAATAGCCTTGACGTAAGAACTGGAATTTTGTACCAGGTGCTGCCCATTTTACACTTGGTTCTACTTTACAATTATCTAATACTACTAAAGAGTTTGGATTTAAAGAAGCGATGAAATCTCCATTTACTGCTCCTTCTTCATCATTTAATAAATAATCATAAAGGCGAACTTGTGCATCTAAAGCTGTAGAAGCATTTACCCAATGAATAGTACCTTTGATTTTACGTCCTGCTGTTTTACCACCAGTTTTGGAATCTGGGTCATATGAACAATGAAGTTCTACGATATTTCCTTGTTCGTCTTTTATAACTTCTTCACATTTAATGATATAAGCATTTTTCAAACGAACTTCGCCTTCTGGTTTTAAGCGGAAGAATTTCTTTGGTGCTTCTTCCATGAAGTCTTCACGTTCAATATAAATTTCACGGCTAAATGGCATATAATGTTTAGCATCTGTATTTGGTAAGTTTTCACAAGCAAGCATTTCTGTTTTATCTTCTGGATAATTTGTGATTACTACTTTAATAGGGTCAAGCACTGCCATGATACGGTTTGCATGAGCATTTAAATCTTCACGCACACAATGTTCAAGCATTGCTACATCTACTAAGCTATTTGCCTTAGCTACGCCAATGCGTTCACAAAAATCGCGAATTGCTGCTGCTGTATAACCACGACGACGAAGACCAGAGATAGTCGGCATACGTGGGTCGTCCCAGCCAGATACATAACCACCTTCTACTAATTGGCGAAGTTTACGTTTACTCATAACCATTTTTGTGATATTCAAACGAGCAAACTCAATCTGACGTGGACGTGTATTTACGTCAAAACCAAGACTATCTAAAAGCCAATCGTAAAGTGGACGATGATCTTCAAATTCTAAAGTACAGATGGAATGTGTAATACCTTCGATAGCATCAGATAATGGATGAGCAAAGTCATACATTGGATAAATGCACCATGCATCACCTGTACGATGATGAGAAATATGCGCTATACGATAGATAACTGGGTCACGCATAGTAATATTAGGTGAAGCCATATCGATTTTTGCACGTAAAACTTTTTCGCCATCAGCGAATTCACCATTTTTCATGCGTGTAAATAAATCTAAGTTTTCTTCTACACTACGATTGCGATATGGAGATTCTTTACCAGCTTCAGTCAAATTACCACGATATTCGCGGATTTCATCAGCAGTTAAATCATCTACATAAGCTTTACCTCTTTTGATTAACTCTACTGCATAATCATAGAGTTTTTCAAAATAATCAGAAGCGTAATATTTTCTATCCTTCCATGTAAAACCTAACCATTTTACATCTTCTTGAATAGAATCTACATATTCTACATCTTCTTTTACTGGATTAGTATCGTCAAAACGAAGGTTACAAAGACCATTATATTTTTGAGCTGTACCGAAATTTAAGCATATGGATTTTGCATGTCCAATATGTAAATATCCATTTGGTTCTGGAGGAAAACGTGTATGTATTCCTTCAGTATATTTACCTTCTTTTAAATCTTCATCAATAGCATTATGCACAAAATTAGAAGCCATTAATTCTGCCATTATTTTTTCCCCTTCTTTTATCAAATTATAGTTTATCTTATATGATATCATGATAAACTATTATTTGTCAGCTTTAACCTTGCCAAATATCTTTCATTTGTAGTTTTTCTTGGATATAATTGCGCAAACGAGTAATACCTTGCATCATTTTTTCATCTTGAACTAGATTGTTGATTATATCTTCAATATAATTTTGTTCTACAATCTGCTGTAATGACCATGCAAAATATACATCATATACCCACATCAAACGCACAAGTTTTCTATCATCTTGTGTTCTCATTTTTGTGTAATCACATTGCTTGCCTGCTACAAATAAATCCACAAAGTCAGGGCTACAACCTGTACCATCTGTAGGTCCTAAAAATGGTTTTAATACGCGATAAATATCTATTTTATCAGCATCGCGAATTAATTTAGCAAAAGCTAAATGCCTTTGATTTTCTGTAGGCGCTATTTCTTTAGCATTATGATTACCTATGGCAAATTTTAAAGTCGCTAAATCTTCTTTATCTAATTTAGTCATAAAAGGTAAATCCTTTATAACTTTTAGACCTAATTTAGCATGATTTTCAGATAAGGCATCATTAAAGGTGCGATATACTGTGAACTGATAAAAGCGACCTACATCATGGAATAAACCTATCATTTTAGCTAACAAACTATCATGTTCATTTAAATTCAAATGCTTAGCCAAATTTTCGCAGTTTTTTACTACTTTCCATGTATGTTTTTCTTTTAATATTATGCCATCTACGATTTGAGCATCGTCAAAAAATATCGTTTTGGCCGATTTTATCTCCAAATGAGATTTTGCTGTCTTTGCTGCTTCTGGCGAATAAAAAGATTTCATATATGTTGTCATCCATGAACTCATTTCTTGCCAAAGGTCTTGCATTTTTGCTATATCGTTCATCATATCACCCCAAAATCTTCAAAATTTCAAAATACAATATGATATTTTTTAAGCTTTAAAATTAAAGAAAGTAACTTCTGGTGGGCAACCAATGCGATAAGGGAACCAACTGCCTGCACCATTGCTTACATAACCAATGGAGTTATTCTGCTCAAATCTTCCACGCATGTACTTAAACATAGGAATAATAGGTATACCTAAAAAAGCAAATTGTCCTCCATGTGTATGACCTGTTAAAGTCAAATTTATATTATGTTTAAAAGCCTCATCTATAAAAATAGAATGATGAGCAAGCAATATCTTATAAGCATCTTCTGGTACATCTTTTAAAGCTTTTTGTAAATACTGTTCTCGCATATTAGCAGACTCTTGTCCGCCTCTTTCATCTACATAATCCACGCCTAAAAGATATAAAGGTTTATCTCCACTTAAAATCTTTACGGACTGATTATTTAAGATTTTGATATTTGTCTTACTTAAAGCTTCTTGTAGATGTTCTATACCACGTATATGTTCATGATTACCCCAGCAAAAATAAACGCCAAAAGGAAAATACGGTGTAAAAGCATTTAATATCTTGATAGCTTCATCATTTATCTTGCCACTATCAAAAACATCACCCGTGATGACGAGCATATCTGGAGCTTTATGTGCTATTTCATTTAAAATCTCATAAAACTGTCTAACTGAGAAGAAATTTCCCAAATGTACATCCGTTAAATGAGCTATTTTCAAGCCATTTAATTTAGGAAATGCACTACAATCTATATCTTGTTCTACAAATTCTATATTACGGCTTTCGTATAAACCACCATATAAAGTAGCTGAAATAGCAGGCACCCAAACAACGCCATGTAAAAATCTACGTCTGCTTTCATCAACTTTAGTGCCACTTGTTTTTTCATAAATTAAGCGGAAAATCTTCACCAATAAAGCTATAATGGATAAAAAGACTTGCAATACATACCACATTACAACTAATTTTATGAGAATTGAAGTATATTCAAAATCTAATATTTTAGGATATAATACTGCAAAACCCACAATAGCTACTAAATTAATAATGATTAATTTTTTTCTCGCGGATTTATAAACATTAGCGGAAATATATTCCTTTGCTAATAAAATACTACTACAAGCGATAACAGCCATTACTAAAGCCATCATTATAGTAAAACTCATGTGCAAATATATCACACTCCTAACAATCTCTAAATTAAAATATTAGCTAATCAATAAATTTTATTAATAAAATTTATTACAAATCTACATTATTTCTAAATTATATCATATCTACCAAAAATTTTAAAAGAGACAGTTTTCATATATTATATAATTAT
>OOAK01001917.1_pt1 | contig 11747 bp, 9 predicted proteins | sample 1671811 | NCBI WGS metagenome assembly OOAK01 (sample SAMN06348195, study PRJEB24527) | human gut metagenome | biome: human gut; feature: ankylosing spondylitis patient; material: feces | host: Homo sapiens | place: China | collected 2015-10 | reverse complement strand
TGCTTTCAAGTGCCTCATATATCATCTTGATATTGTAGACGCCTGTTTCAGGAATGTTCACCGTCCAGGAAACTGAACCCTCCTGATTTGCCCACTGCATAACGTCGTTCTCTCCATCTACTGTAGTTACAGTGATCTGAGCGTCTGTTACTGAAGCAGGATCGTAATCCTTTCCCAAGACCTCGACTGTCTGGTCAGGTCTTGCAGCGTCGGCATACTTCTTTACATAGTTAGTATAAGAAGTCTGACGGATCGAATCGGTACCCGTCGTAGCAGCGGAACTTCCGTTGCCTGTTGCAGAATCATCAGCAGTTGCCTGCGTGCCTAGAGTGCTGTCGTCCGCCGCTTCACTGTCTGCAAATGCCGGAACTGATGCGCTTGCACACAGAGCAAGTGCCAATGCGGAAGCAATAACACGCCTAAACATTGTGTCTTTCACTATGAATCCACCTTTCTAAATAAATTGCTTTTGGTTTTGCGAGAATCAAGCCTACTTAATTACATTCTAATATAAATAGTATAGAACCTCTTCATTATGTGATCCCCCACGGGAAATAAAGAAAATAAAGCTTAAGTCCCCCCCGATCTGAACAGCACGAGCTTTTCGCCGTTCTCATCAAGTTCGACCTTGACCTTATCGCCGCCTTTTATCTCAAGAGCGTCCATAAAGTCCTTCGGGAGCTGCAGCCGTCCGGATCTGTCGAGGACGATAAGCTCTTCATGAGCCGTTTCCTCGCTGTTCTCCACCAGCACGATATCTCCCATTTCATCAAGCTCCTCCACATAAGAACGCTTTCTTACGATCTCAGAGCTTGTTCTTCCATCTCTGATAGCCACCACTCTGTCGATATGATCGGCAAGCTTAAGGTCATGGGTAACGATCACTATAGTGATCTTCTCATCTTTATTAAGCTCCTTGAATATATCAAGTATCATATTGGAAGTCTTTGTATCCACCGAGCCTGTAGGTTCATCAGCCAACAGTAATCTCGGATCGTTTGCCAATGCAATAGCTATTGCAACTCTTTGCTGTTCGCCTCCCGACATCTGGTCAAGCCTGCTGTTTTTTCTTTTCAGCAGTCCCACTCTGTCAAGCAGCTCCAGTGCTTTCTGCCGTCTTTTATGCTCGCCGTTGAGCAGCATAGGAAGCTCGACATTCTGCACAGCCGTAAGATACGGCACAAGATTTCTTGCATTATTCTGCCACACAAAGCCTACGGTGTTCCTTTTATACTCCATATAATCCTTATCAGTAAACTTCAGAAGATCCTTACCGTCCACATAAAGGTTTCCCGCCGAAGGCTTATCAAGTCCTCCAAGCATATTGAGCAGCGTCGATTTACCACTTCCTGAGTTTCCGACGATCGCCATAAGCTCTCCACGCTCGACATCCAGGTCAAGTCCTTGGAGCGCCACCACCTCAACATCAGAAGTTTTGTAGATCTTCACCAGATTTTCACACCGTATCATATATTTATCATTGTCGGCAGCTACAATAGTATCAAGTTCATCACTCAACTATCTCACCGTCCTCTAATGTATAAACCTTATCAGCTATATCGATCATGCTGGGGTCGTGAGTGGTCATTATGATAGTCATCTCATCTCTCGCCACCAGCTCTTTGAAAAGCTTTACAACGTGGAGCGCAGTTGCCGTATCAAGCTCGGCAGTAGGCTCGTCCGCAAAAATTATGTCAGGCTTATGTGCAATAGCTCTTGCTATAGCAACTCTCTGCTGTTCACCACCGGACATTTCCCCCGGTCGGTGGAACATTCGCTTTTCAAGTCCCACGCTTCGCAGACATTCCCTTGTGCGCTTATCCCTTTCTTCATATGGATATTTCGCAAGTCTTAGACCAAAGTCAACGTTTTCATAAGCGGTCATTCCCGACATGAGTGCCACAGATTGGAACACGAACGCCATTTTATACCGTCGTATATCATCTCTGGCTCTTTCAGAAAGCCTTGTAATATCCCGTCCGCCAAACATGACCTTGCCCTTTGTTGGCTTGTCAAGCGCTCCAAGAATATTGATAAGAGTAGTCTTACCGCTTCCTGAACGTCCTCTAAGGATCGTCAGCTTGCCTTTTTCTATTTCAATGTTGATATTTTTCAGCGCATTCACAACGCTTCCGTCGCCGATCTTAAAGTCACGGCACAGATCTTCAGTTGAAAGTATAGTGTCCATACCGTATGGCTCCTTTATCACATCAAACAGGATCATCGCCCTCATCTAATCCACTGTATTGGTCATTTTGACCTATGTAATATACTCAAACAAAGGTTAAAATATTTGTGCATTATTCACATATCGTGTCAGAAGCACACAACGACCACAACATATTGTATTTCTTGTACAATATGTTCAAATTTCGGGCAATAAATTATGCAAATCAGCCCACAATTTTATGTAAAATGCCAAAATGGGCTTATTTAGCTAATCTTAATTATATCAATTTCTCTGTATTTTGTCAAGGATATTAAACGTTTAAGATAACATAAAAACGAGGCTTGCGGAGGATTTAGTCACCTTAAACAAACTATAAAATCATTTTTTGTGCATTTCGCAATAAATCTTGTCAAAAAAGGTTGAAAACTCTGTAGCCGTCAAGATTTTAGCTTTCAATTAATAAAAATTTTACATTTTGAAGAATAAAATCCGAAAAATTTCTACCGATATGCACAAAAAACATTTGATATATTTATTTAAAATATGCAAAAGCAAAACTGTTCTTAACATTATGTAAAAGGAGGCAAAAAAAACTATACAAAAAGGCATTTGTGCAATTTGAACCTATAAAAAAAGCCAAATGTGAAAGAAATAAGCCTGCAATATGACGCAATATTCCCGTAAAAAACATTAAACATTGTCCTATTTATCATACAGTTTTCACATAAACAAGTATAATATTAGATAACGAAACAAGAAAGCCCCACAAGGGGCGGTTAAAATTGACTACCACGGCTCACGCCGCTGACATACCAGGAGGTTTTCATCATGAATGAATACAGAAACAACAACTTCAATGATAACAATAATAGCAATTTTGAGAATAGCTATACACAGCAAAACGGATATAATCAATATCAGGCTCAGGCAGGCAGCGTGAATGAGTTCACATACAATCCTAATAAGAAAAAGTCAAAGGGCAAGAAGGTGCTTTCAGGCATTATCGCAGTGCTTTGCGTTGCAGCTATCGGAACCACTTCCATTGTAGGCTACAATCTTGTTACAGGAAAGAACGCTGTAGGCTCTTCAAACAACGGCACCGTTGTTTCAAAGGACGACAGCTCATCAAACAGTGCAAAAAGCACTGTTGACCGTTCAAATCTGCCAACTATCCAGCAGCTCTCAACTCCGTCCGACGCACTGACTATCCCTGAGATAGTAGAGAAAGTTTCACCTTCTGTTGTAGGCATCTCCTGTATCCTTTCAAACGGCACTGCAACAGGTTCAGGTATCGTAATGAGCGAGGACGGCTACATCGTAACCAACGCACACGTTGTTGACGGTGCACAGTCTATTTCAGTTGTGCTTCCTGACAGCTACAACGATACTTCAAGCAAATCAGATGACAGCAAATCAAGCTCTGACAGCAGCTCTGAGGACGATGAGGACAACCTCACATACACAGCTACCCTTGTAGGCAAAGACACTCAGACTGATATCGCAGTTTTGAAGATAGACGCAAAGGGACTTACAGCCGCTGAGTTCGGCACATCTGCAGATCTTCAGGTAGGTGAAGCTTCTATAGTAATAGGCAACCCACTTGGCTTCTCACTTGCAAACTCTGTAACAGCAGGTATAATCTCCGCAACAGACAGAACGCTCACTGTTGAGGACAGGACAATGAATCTTATCCAGACAGACGCTTCTATCAACAGCGGTAACTCAGGCGGACCGCTCATCAACGCATATGGTCAGGTAATAGGCATCACCTCTGCAAAGGTATCATCATCTGTGGGCGAAGGACTTGGTTTCGCTATCCCTATCGACGAGGCGCTCCCTATTGTTGAGGATCTTATGAAGAACGGTTACGTTACAGGCAGACCTAGCCTTGGAATTTCAGGCACAGACATCACAAGTGCATATTCTTCATACTATGGTATCCCACAGGGCTTCCTTGTAAAGAGCGTTACTGAGGGAAGCGGCTCTGAAAAGGCTGGTATTCAGGAAAATGATATCGTTATAGGCATAAACGGAACTGTTATATCAAACATCAGCGAGCTGAATGAGATAAAGAACAAGTGCAAAGTCGGTGACACTGTTCAGCTTACTATATACAGAAACAAGAAAATGATAAATGTTGACGTTGTTCTCGGCGAGTCCACAGAGGACACTTCTGAGTCAAATGACAACGACCAGAACAACAATAACAATAATAATAACAATAACAACGACGGCTACAACGGCTACTATGGAAACGGTCTTGGCGGATACGACTACGGCTATGGTTTCTAAATAACAAAGCTTTCTTCATATTTTTCATATTCTTTTACTTCAGGGAAAGAGCTGTTCCGAGAGATCGGGACAGCTTTTTTCTTGACTTTCTTCTTGACAGAGGGTCAAAGCAGTGTTATTATAATAAGGTATACTATTAAGGCAACACCGCACAAGGCCCGCCTGACGGTATTGCCTTAAACGAGTACACTTCTTTATTTTGCAAAGGTCGGTGATTTTATGACAAAAGAAGAATATCTTGACTTTTGCGGCTCTATTGCAGGTGCGACATATGACCAGCCTTTCAACGAGGACTTTCAGACCACTGCACTGCGCCACTGGGACACGAAAAAGTGGTTCGGGCTTTTGATGCTCCACAATGACAGGTGGATAGTAAACTTAAAGCTAAAACCCGAAGAAGTGCTGTTTTACAGGGATATCTACAAGGGCGTGACGGAAGCTTATCACATGAACAAGGTCCACTGGATAACATTGTATCTCGACAGCGATGTGCCGACAGAGGAGATAGAAGATCTTACCCTCAGAAGCTTTGAGCTTACAAAGAGTAAAGATAAAAAGAAAACCAAAAAGCGAAAGGAAGCTTTATAAAATGAGAACTTTTTCAAAATCAAGCAAGCTTGATAACGTGTGTTATGATATAAGAGGTCCTGTTATGGACGAAGCAAATGAAATGATAGCAAAGGGAGAGAAGATATTCAAGCTCAATATCGGAAACCCTGCTCCGTTCGCATTCAATGCCCCTGACGAGATAATACAGGCAATGACAGACAATCTGAGAAACGCTCAGGGCTATTCCGACTCAAAGGGCATAACAGAAGCAAGACAGGCTATTTATGATTATGCACACTTTAAGGGCATACCTGTTGAGAGCCTTAACGATATCTACACCGGAAACGGCGTTTCCGAGCTTATCACAATGGTAATGCAGGGTCTTCTCAACAACGGTGACGAGGTCCTTGTTCCTGCCCCTGACTATCCGCTGTGGACAGCTTCCGTTACTCTTGCAGGCGGTACTGCCGTTCACTATATTTGTGATGAAAACTCCGAATGGTATCCTGACCTTGAGGACATGGAAAAGAAGATAACAGACAAGACAAAGGCTATCGTTATCATCAACCCTAACAACCCGACAGGTGCGGTATATCCAAAAGAGATACTTGAAAAGATAGCAGACATGGCCAGACGTCATGAGCTTATCATATTCTCAGACGAGATATATGACAGACTTCTTATGGACGGCGTTGAGCATACTTCTATCGCTTCACTTTGCCCTGACGTTTTCTGCATCACTCTTAACGGACTTTCAAAGTCACATCGTATCGCAGGCTTCCGTGTAGGCTGGATGACCCTTAGCGGTGATAAGAGCAGAGTAAAAGGCTACATAGAGGGTCTTAATATGCTTTCAAGCATGAGGCTTTGTTCAAATGTACCGAGCCAGTATATAATCAAATATGCTCTTGGTGATTACACAAAAACTGACGATCTGCTCCTGCCGGGGGGACGTATCTACGATCAGAGAGAGTATATCTACAACGCACTTAACAGCATTGACGGTCTGTCGGCTGTAAAGCCTAAGGCGGCATTCTATATCTTCCCTAAGATAGACGCAAAGCGTTTCAACATCACAAATGACGAGCAGTTCGTGCTTGATTTTCTCCGTGAGAAGAAGATACTTCTTGTTCATGGCGGCGGCTTCCACTGGGAACAGCCTGACCATTTCAGGATAGTTTATCTTCCTAAGCTTGAGGATCTTGAATACTCCATGAATGAAATGAGAGATTTCCTCAAAGACTACAAGCAGAAGTAAAACTGTAGAGCGGACAGTGTTCGCCCAATATGCTTTTATGCTCATACCATACATCTACAAACACAGACACGAGGTACAAAAATGTCAAAACTTTGCAAATCATGTGGAAACTATTATGAGGGAGATCACTGCGACAAGTGCGGCTATGGCGACCCAAACTTAAAGACCCACGCCGCCGACAAATACAAAAAGCCCACAAAGCCTGAACGTTTCAGGACGGAGGAGGAAAAAGAGCTTTACGCCCAGTGGGAAAAGGAGAAAAAAGAGGACACTGAGATAAAGCGTCACTATGATCCCAACGCAGGCAAAAAGACCCTTGCCATTGTGGCGGTAGTTGTTATAGGCGTTATCGTGGCTGTGCTATACAAAAGCGGAGTTATTTTCAGCTCCACAAAGACAGATGTAATAGAAAAATACTTCAAGTCCATACAGACAAGCGATTTCGACTCATTCGTGGAGTGCTTTCCGAAAGAGATGAAGAACGAATACGAACAGCAGCGAACCGAAGGCGGATATGGCAAAGAGCAGGTTATGAAAGAAGTCCTTTACGGTGATTTCATTGAAAGCTATGGCTCTGATTACACTATCGACGTATCTTTCGGCAGAGAAACAAAGCTTAAAGAATCTGAATATGACCTGAGCGAATACAAAAGCTTTTACGGCTCTGCACCGAATGTTTCAGAGGCTTATGAGATAGTAACGAACGTGACTTTCAAAGGCTCAAAGGGCAGTGAGGACGCAAAGCTTTACATCTACGTTGGAAAATGCAGCGGAAAATGGTGCATTTTCAATATCACTCAGGATAACGGCATTGTTGACGAGGACACTGGGCTTAAAACTTCAGATAATTAAATAGCACAAAGCAAAACCGCCACGGAGAAAAATCCGCAGCGGTTTTTTTGTTTTGCGATAAAACCTATATGGTGGGACGTCGTATTTCTGTTAAACAGAAATTGAGTCGCTCCCCTACATATAAGTAGCGTAATTATACGCTTTTATGTGATATTATCTCTTCTTAAAAGCAAATGACTTTCTTGTTCTCTGCTTTCCGCCTATTGACATTGTGAATATCTTGTCGCTCATGAAGATTTTCAGCGCGACAGTCATGCACACTACAAGAAGCACTATCTGATAGATAAGTCCCCCTGCATAAAGGCTGTAGTTGCCAAACATTACGTTCTCGCTTGCCATAAAGGTATGGGTGAACGGTATAGCATAGACGATATACTTTATAACAGGTGAAAGCGTTCTGATATCAACTACCATTGCAAGAATATATGGTATCATTGCGGAGAAGGTTATAGGCAGAAGCATTGTCTGGGCAGATTTTGCGTCTTTTGCAAGTGCTCCTAATACCATTGAGAGTGACAATGAGATAAGGATAGACACAAACATCTGTATTCCCACAAGAGCATACTGTCCGACGCTCATAGTAAGACCAAGGTTTTCCATTGCAGATTCATATGCTGAGGTATCTCCCATGCCCTCAGTAAGACCGCCTGTCATTTTGCTCATACCGAACATATAGACCACAGCCTGCAAAGCCGCAACAACACCTGCGGCAAGCATTTTTGACGCAAGGACTGAAAGTCTTGAAACAGGTGCGGAAAGGAGCGTTTCAAGGGTCTTGTCTATTTTCTCGGTAGAGATCGCGCTAAGTATCATCTGAGCCGAGAACATTATAAGAACGAACATTATTATAGGCACTACCATGCTCTGTGCCGAGCAAAGCGACATCACTACAGAACTGCTCACTTTATCTGCTTTGTCGCCAACAACCGTTGTTTCAGAAAGCAGTACAGGGTCTTCAAGCTGATTCATTTCGTCCTCTGTCATTGCACCGCTTGAAAGCTTATCCTGATAGATAGTTGATTTTACTGCCTGCTGTATAACTGCAAGGGCAGTGTCTGAGCCTGTGTTTATATTTGACATGGTCGCAAGAGAGGTCATTCTCTGAACATATCCAACGTCCGCCTTTTTATGCTGTTTTACCTGCTCTGTAAAGCCTTTTGGTATTATCACAACGCTGTCCTGATCGAGCCTTTTAAGCTCTGCGGCATAGTCGTCAGACTTTATATCTACAACTGTTATCTTGCCGTCACTAGCCTTTGCAGTAGCTTTCAGAGAGTTTAAAACGTTTTCTGTGAACTCTGTTTTGTCAAGGTCGCAGATAGTAAGGTCGGAGGCCTTTTCGGAACTGTCGCTTATTGCCCCTGACATTGCCTGACCCGCCATAACAAGCACCACTACTGTGACTATCATTGTTATAATAGTTTGCAGGCTGAGCATTTCCTTTAATTCCTTGCGGAAAAGACTATAAAACTTCACGGTCAAGCACCACCCTTTCAAAGACTTCTTCAAGGTTCTGAGCGCCATATTTTTCAATAAGCTCCGCAGGCTTGCCGACCTCCAGCAACTCGCCCTTTGCAATTATACCCACTCTGTCTGAAACATACTCTATTTCAAGCATATTGTGGGAAGAAAGCAGAAAGCTCATGCCCTCAGAAGCAAGCTTTCTTATCATTCTTCTTATTTCAAGGGCGTTTATTATATCAAGTCCCGAAGTCGGCTCGTCAAGAATAGCCAGCGCAGGAAGCGGCATTATCGCCCTTGCAAGGAGAAGCTTTCTTGCCATACCACGGGAATAATTTGATATTTTATCATTAAGCCTGTCACCAAGCTCGCATATCTCACAGCCACGCTTAACAAACTCGTAAGCCTGTTCTCCGTTGTCGGCATAGATAGAAGCCATGAACTCCAGATATTCTCTGCCTGTCATGGTCTTATACGCACCAGCCTCGTCAGGGAGGTATGTAATGCTTTTTCTTACCATATCAGGTTCAGTGAGAATACTATGACCTGCCACGATAGCGTCGCCCTCTGTTGCCTGCAAAAGTGTTGATATCATTCTTATTGTTGTTGTCTTTCCTGCACCGTTTGGACCTATCAGTGCAAATATCTCGCCCTTTCCAACGTCAAAAGTGACGTTATGGGAGGCGTAAATGCCTTTTTTGTACTGCTTTGAAAGCCCTTTGACCTGTAAAACGGTTTCCATCGTTTTCCCATTCCTTTCTTTGTCTGTATCATTGTATTTTTTGTGAATAAATCAAGTATAGCACACCACGTTCCAACTGTCAATTGACATTTGTCATGCACTGTTATGTAAATATGATTTACTAATAGTATACACTGTCTATGACACGATGTCAATAGCGGTTTTCACCAAAACAGGCATAATTTTTATTATTTATGCGTTAGAATGTAAAAGTCACTTGCTTTGTGAGATAAAGTAAACCACGTTACACAATGATTACAAATCAAATAATATTCTGTACATTTTCAACTCTTTCAAGTACGTTTTTTTGGATATCACAATGTAATGATTTGATTACATTTTGGTTACAGACAAGGGTAAAAAAACGGACGATTGTTGAAAACTTTATAATTTTCAACACCAAATTGCTGTTATAGCATGAGTTTTAAACATTTTCAACATAGTTTTCAACATTTTCAAAAGTTTTCAACTGTAGTTTTCAACTGTCCAAAAAAGCTCTTGTTACCGTTTTTTAATCATTTGTAATTTATTCATTTTTCGTACTTCTATAGTAAATAGGGAGGATTTATTACATTTTCACCAATGAACGAATTTAAAATTTGTGAAGTATTTAAGTTTTAAAATAGGCTTTTGCTGTTTACAAATGAATGAAAATATGTTAAACTTATAATAAATATGAATGAAAAGTTACAATATTCATTATAGGAGGAAGATTATGGGAAAATTAATCGACCTGAAGAAAGCCGCCGCTGTGCTGCTGACTTCGGTAACACTCATGTCGGCTGCGGCGGCACTGCCTGTTGTGGACGAAACACCGCTTCTTTCGCAGACGGCGATAACTGTTGAGGCGGCAAGCATCGGAAAAGTCACAGGGCTTACTTCAAAAACACTTAGCAACAGCGAGATAAAGCTTAGCTGGAAAAAGGTCAGCGGAGCTTCGGGATACTCAGTTTGTATGAGAAAAAGCGGTAAATATCCGCAGATCGCAGACGTAAAAAGTGGCTCGACCCTCACATACACAGTGAAAAATCTGCCAAATGCTACCCGTGAAAACTTCAAGGTAAGAGCCTACAAGACCGTGAAAGGAAAAAAGGTATACGGCGCATATTCAGACAACTGGAACACCGCCACGAACCCACAGCCTGCAAAGGGTCTTAAAGTATCAAGCGTTTCCTATAACAGCGTAAAGCTTTCATGGACAAAGATAGGATGCACAAATTACAGAGTATTTCAGCTTAAAAATGGTCAGTGGAAAGAGATCGCGAAGACCACAGGCACAAGCTACACTGTAAAAAATCTCAGCCAGAAGACCACATACAAGTTCAAGATAAGAGCCTGCAAGACAGACGACAAGAAAGCTAACCACTACGGAAAATATTCTGCAGAGGTATCGGCTACCACATCTAAAGCTCCTGCTGTTTTGACCCCAGTTTCACAGCATGGTCAGCTTTCTGTAAAGGGTGCGAATATTGTTGACAAGAACGGCAAGGTATTCAAGATAAAGGGTATGTCAACTCACGGCATCATGTGGGAAGATTTCTCCGATATCCTTACAAAGGACTCTCTTAAAGTGCTGAGAGATGACTGGAAGGTCAACACTATAAGAATTGCAATGTACACAGAAGAATGGGGTGGCTACTGCACCGAGAACGGCAAGTATCAGGCACAGGCAAAGCAGAAAGTCAAGACAGGCGTTGAGAATGCAAAATCTCTTGGTATGTATGCTATAATCGACTGGCACGTTCTCAACGACAGAAACCCAAACACCTACAAAGCTGACGCTATAAAGTTCTTCACGGAAATGGCTCAGACTTATAAGGATTATGACAACGTTATTTACGAGATCTGCAACGAGCCTAACGGCGGAATCACATGGACAGGCGGAATAAAGAGTTATTGTCAGAGCGTTGTAAGCACTATCAGAAAATACGACAGTGACGCTATCATAATTTGCGGTACAGGCACATGGAGTCAGGACATAGATCAGGTGCTTGGCAACAAGCTTTCAGACAAAAACTGCGTTTATGCTCTTCACTTCTATGCAAACAGTCACACTGATTGGCTGAGAAACAGACTTCAGAACTGCTACAAAAAGGGACTTCCTGTTCTTGTATCTGAGTTCGGAACTTGCGATGCAAGCGGAAACGGCGGATATAACTCAACAGAAAGCACAAAATGGCTCAAGCTTCTCGACTCACTAAAAGTAGGCTACATAAACTGGTCAGCCTGCGGAAAGAGCGAAACGGCTTCCGCATTCAATAGCGGTACGAACCTTAAAGCTATAAAGAGCGGCACTTCACAGCTCACAGCAAGCGGCAAGTTCGTTCGTGATTGGTACAGAAACCACTGATAACACAAAAGACCTCTCTTGGTGGGAGGTCTTTTTTTTGCACAGAAACTAACGATAAGCGGGCGACCCAAGG
>OOAK01001910.1_pt1 | contig 11791 bp, 10 predicted proteins | sample 1671811 | NCBI WGS metagenome assembly OOAK01 (sample SAMN06348195, study PRJEB24527) | human gut metagenome | biome: human gut; feature: ankylosing spondylitis patient; material: feces | host: Homo sapiens | place: China | collected 2015-10 | reverse complement strand
AGGCCGTGGAAAAGGGCGGCAACCGTCAGGAGCTGCACGAGCGCCTGCGCCAGCACGCCATTGCCGCCGGCAAGCAGGTCAAGGAAGAAGGCCTGCCCAACGACATGGTGGACCGCATTGCTGCCGACCCCGCCTTTGGCCTGACCAAGGAGGAGATCGTGGCAGGTCTGGTGCCGGAGAACTTTGTGGGCCGTGCACCCCAGCAGGTGGAAGAGTTTGTGGCCAACGTGCTGCAGCCCATCTTTGACGCCAACCCCGATGCCGTGGAGCAGCACGCATCCCTGAGCGTCTGATGACAGTATAAATTGCAAAAAGGAGAAGCCCACGGGCTTCTCCTTTTTGCGTTTGCGCCTTGCACGATTTTGTCTGCCATGCTACACTGGGAGCAGAACATAAAAAGGAGTACCGCAGATGCGATTGGATAAATATCTGGCCGAGACGGCCCAGTGCACCCGCAGCGAGGCAAAGGCTCTGCTGGCCAAGGGCCGGGTGCAGGTGAACGGTGCCGTCTGCAAAAAAGGGGACACCCAGCTCAAAGAAACCGACACCGTGGCCGTGGACGGCAAGGCCCTGAACTACCGGCAGTTCGTCTATCTCATGCTCAACAAGCCGGAAGGCGTGGTGAGCGCCTCTACCGATAAGCGGGACACCACGGTGGTGGACCTGGTGGGGGATGCCTACCCCCGGCGGGAGCTGTTCCCGGCGGGCCGTCTGGACAAGACCAGCACCGGCTTTGTGCTGCTGACCGATGACGGCGGATTTGCCCATGATATCCTTGCCCCGAAGCGCCATGTCTCCAAGACCTATACCGTCACGCTGGACACCCCCCTCACCGAGGAGATGCGCACCGGCTTTGCCGCGGGGGTCACGCTGGCCGACGGCACGGCCCTGTCCCCGGCCGAGGTGACCGCCCTTTCTCCGGACGGCCTGACCGTGCGGGTGGTGCTGAAGCAGGGGGTGTACCACCAGATCAAACGGATGTTTGGCGTGTACGGGGCCGGGGTGAACGGCCTGCACCGGGACGCCATCGGCGGGCTTGCACTGGACGAGAACCTTGCGCCGGGCCAGTGGCGGGAACTTTCGGACGATGAGGTGGCAGAAATTACCAGAGGATGAGGGCCGCTTTTCACCCGGATTTCAAAAAAACATCACATTTTAAAGCTAAAATAGTGCCAAGAACCACGCAAAAAAGCACTTTTTTGGCCTGCAAACGCCCCGAAAGATAATTTCAACAAGAAAGAATTATCTTTTTTGTTGAAATATGTTGCAAAAGTAAATTCTTTTGTGTAAAATATAGATTGTAATGCAGCGAAATTGGTAAAAATCACAGTCGCTGCCGCTGCGGTTTGCACAAACGAGGAAAAGGGGTAACCAGTATGGCCAATAGAGTATTTCAAAGCGTGATCTACCAGATGAAAGATGCGATCAACCGGGTGGTCGGCGTGGTGGATGAGACCGGCGCTGTCATTTCCTGCTCGGAACTGAACCTGATCGGGGAAGTGCGCGACGGCTTTGTGGCGGAGCGCCTGACCGCAGGGGACCGCTTTGTGCGCGATGGTTACACCTACCAGCAGTTCTCCAGCGCAAAGCACAACGATTACGCGGTGTTCGTGGAAGGTGCCGACGAGACGGCCGGCCAGTTTGCCGCCGTGCTGTCCATCAGCCTGCAGAGCATCAAGCAGTATCATGACGAAAAGTTCGACAAGTCCAACTTCATCAAGAACGTGGTGCTGGACAACATCCTGCCCGGCGATATCTACGCCAAGGCCCGCGAGCTGCACTTTGCCACCGACGTTTCCCGCGTGGTGTTCATCGTGCGCGTGACTTCCGGCGGCGACATCTCGGCTTATGATGTGGTCAGCAGCCTGTTCCCGGACAAGCAGAAGGACTTTGTGTTCAACATCAGCGAGACGGATACCGTGCTGGTCAAGGAGATCCGCAAGGGCATCGACCGCACCGACATGGAAAAGCTGGCCGCCAGCATCGTGGATACCCTGTCCGGCGAGCATTACATCAAGGCCGTGGTCGGCATCGGCACCCCCATTTCCAACGTGAAGGATCTGGCCACCTCCTTCAAGGAGGCCCAGATCGCCATGGAAGTGAGCAAGGTGTTCGACACCGAGAAGCAGATCATCCGCTACGACAACCTCGGCATCGCCCGCCTGATCTACCAGCTGCCCACCACCGTGTGCGAGATGTTCCTGCGCGAGGTGTTCAAGCAGGGCAGCATCGAGAGCCTGGATCAGGAGACCCTGTTCACCATCCAGCGCTTCTTTGAGAACAACCTGAACGTTTCGGAAACCAGCCGTGGTCTGTTCGTGCACCGCAACACGCTGGTGTATCGTCTGGAAAAGATCAAAAAGCTGACCGGCCTGGACCTGCGTGAGTTCGACGACGCTATCGTCTTTAAGGTAGCGCTGATGGTCAAGAAGTACCTGTCCAACAACCCGGCCAAATATTGATGCAACCGCCGCACAGGGTTCCCTGTCCGGCACAGGAACCGGCCGCTCGACCCCGATGCTGGCCGGTTCTTTTTGCCTGTGGAAATGACCCCTTGCAGGCAGAACAGGCTGCAGGGGTCTTGACCATCAAAAAACTTTGATGTCAGGAGTAAAAGCGTTCTATGATTGATTTTGAACACGTCTCCAAAGAGTACAAAAAGGGCGGACGCCTGGCCCTGGAGGACATCAACCTCCATGTGGACGACGGCGAATTCGTCTTTCTGCTGGGCCATTCCGGTGCCGGCAAATCCACGCTGCTCAAGCTCATCCTGCGCGAGGAGCTGCCCACCTCCGGCAAGGTGACGGTGCTGGGCAAGGATGTTGCCCACCTGCGCCGCCGCAAGGTGCCCTACCTGCGCCGTCAGATGGGCATCATCTTCCAGGACTTCCGCCTCATCCCTTCCATGACGGTGTACGAGAACATCGCCTTTGCCATGCATGTGACCAACGTCAAGCGCAGCGTCATCCGGGAGCGGGTGGAATACATGCTGGAGCTGGTGCATCTGGAGGATAAGGCCAAGGTCTACCCGGACACCCTGTCCGGCGGTGAGCAGCAGCGCGTGGCCGTGGCCCGGGCCCTGGCCCACAGCCCCAAACTGGTGATCGCCGACGAGCCCACCGGCAACATCGACCCGGAGCTGAGCTTGGAAATGATGGAGCTGCTGGAGCGGGTGAGCCAGACGGGCATCACCGTGCTGGTGGTCACCCATGAGCACGAGCTGGTGCACCGCTTCCATCAGCGGGTGGTCACCCTGAAAAATGGCCGCATCATCTCGGATATCCCGGCAGACCCGGAGGCCATTGCGGCCCGCTCTGCCGAGCTGAATGCCTGGAAGGAGCTCACCGAACCGGTGGACGACGAACCGGATGAGCAAAACGATGAAACGAAGGAAAAGGAGGCGGCGACGGTATGAGGATCTCGACCTTTTTCTTTCTGACCCGGCGCGGCCTGCGCAATTTGGGCAAGCACTGGGCCATGACCATTGCCTGCATCGCGTCCCTGAGTGTCTGCATGACCCTGAACAGCTTTGCCAGTCTGGCAGAGGTGAACGTGGACAGCATGGTCAGCTATCTGGGCAGCCAGAACGAGACCGTGGTGTACCTGGACCCTGACTGCGACGACGCCACCGCCACCCAGGTGGGAGAAAAGCTCTCCACCATGCCGGGGGTCAGTGGGGTGCAGTATGTGTCCAAACAGGACGTGCTGAACATCTACCGGGGCTATATGGAGGACTATTCCTCCCTGTGGGACGAATTTGAGACCGACAACCCCTTTAAGGCAAACTACCGGGTCACCATTTCGGACCTGAGCCAGATGGCTGCCATGAGCAAAAAGATGCAGGCCATCCCGGGCGTGTACAGCGTGGCTGCTCCGGTGGAGATGACCAACGTGTTCGTGGAAGTGCAGCAGGCGGTCACCAAGGGCGGGCGGCTCATTGTACTGGTGCTGATGATCGTCAGCATCATCACCGTGGGCAGCACCATCCGCCTGAGCGTGTTTGCCCGTCGGCGTGAGATCGAGATCATGAAGTATGTGGGTGCCACCAATGCGCTGGTCACCCTGCCCTTTGTGGTCGAGGGCCTGGCCATGGGCCTGATCTCCGGCGCCCTGACGGCGGGCGTGAGCCTTGCCGCCTACTCCTATACCGTCAGTGCTGCCAGCACCCTGGGCGGCCTGTGGCAGATGATCATGGGCCATGCCCTGGTGCCGGTGGCCAACGTCTGGCCCACCGTCGTGATCTACAGCCTGGCGGGCGGCGCTCTGGTGGGCGGCCTGGGCAGCATGTTCTCCATCCGCAAGCATCTGAATGTCTGACCGAAAGGAGACGTCCATGAAAAAAGCAATGCACGCAAAACCTTTCCGGCTCCACGCACCGGGCCACAAAGCCCGTCATGCCCGGCCGGAAAGCCCCCGCACCCGCGTGGTGCGTGCGGTGAGCCTGTGCCTGGCCTGCATCTGTCTGCTGGTCACGGCCACGGTATACCCGGCTTCGGCGGCCACGGGCAGCAGCAGTATGTCCAGCCTGCAGAACAAGCTGAACAAGCTGTCGCAGTCCATCAAGCTGCATGAGCAGGAACTGAACGATGCCAAAAAGAAAGAAGCTGCCGCCAAGGCGCTGGAAGGCGAACTGAAGGAGCGCGTCAGCGTCATTCAGGACCAGATCAGTGTGCTCAGCGGGCAGATCGCCTCGGTGCAGAACAGCATCGGCCAGAAGGAACAGGAGATCAGCGCCAAGGAGACCGAGATCGCCGAAAAGGAAACGGAGATCGAGGAAAAGGAGCTGGAGATCCAGGACCAGTGGAGCGACTTCAAAAAGCACATGGCCGCCATGCAGGAGCTGCGGGACGGCGGCAGCGTGGCCATGCTCAGCGCGGTGAACGACCTGTATGAGCTGCTGACCTTCAACGAGGTCATGCAGGACATCTCGGTGAAGGACACCGAGATCATGGACAACATGAAAACCGCCAAGGCCGGGCTGGAAGCCGACAAGACCGCGCTGGAAAGCGACCGTGCCGAGCTGGTGAGCCAGAAGGCCGACCTGCAGAGCCAGAAGAAAGAGCTGGACAGCCAGAACAGCCAGATGCAGTCCAAGCAGAGCGAGCTGAACAGCAGCATCTCGGCGGCCCGGATGTCGGCGGCTGATGCCAAGAAGGCCCAGGCTGCCGCACAGGCCGCCATCGAGTCGGACGAGCTGAACTACGAGGCCGTGAAGAGCCAGATCCAGAAACTCATTGCGCAGGCGGCTTCCAGCCAGCCTCAGCTGAGCTTTACCGGCTTTATCTGCCCGCTGAAGAGCTACAGCCGCATTTCCAGTGAGTACGGCTGGCGCAAGAACCCGGTGTCCGGCGTGAACAAGCTGCATGCCGGCATCGACCTGGCTGCCGGCGGCGGCACCCCCATCTACGCAGCCGCCAGCGGCTATGTGCAGGTGGCAGGCTGGTCCAGCGGCGGCTACGGCAACTATGTCATCATCTACCACGGCAAAATGTCCGACGGCAACACCTACAGCACCCTGTACGGCCATATGCGGTCGGTGGCCACTAGTGCCGGCAAGTACGTCAAGCAGGGCGAGCTCATCGGCTATGTGGGCAGCACCGGCAATTCCACCGGCAACCACCTGCATCTGGAGGTGTGGAAGGGCGGCAGCAAGGCCAACGCCGTCAACCCCCGCGGCTACATCCCGTTCCCGCACAATTGATCCATCGTGAAGGAGTCTGGTTTTTATGAACGAACAAAAACGTAAGCGGATGCTGCGCATCGCCTGCCTGCTGCTGGCAGGGGTGTTTGTGCTCTCGCTGCTAGGCAGTATTTTCATGATGCTGCTGTTCTGACAGGGAGGAAGCTGACATGAACCGTAAAATCTCCATCGGCATGGCGGTCACCATCGTGATCCTTGCCATGACGGTCACTTTTTCCATCACCATGCTGGTGGCCATGCGTCTGTTTGACAGCACGGTGAGCAGCGTCAAGGAAAAAGAAAGCATGTACAACAAGATCGCAGAGGTGGACCGCTACGTCCGCAGCAACGATTATTACACCATTGACGAAAACACGCTGTACGACCGCCTGACCGCAGGCTACCTGCTGGGCACCGGCGACAAGTACGCCCGCTACTACAACGCTACCGCCTACACCGAGCTGGTCAATGTGCAGAACGGCACCATCCTGGGCATCGGCGTGGAGCTGGGTCTGGACCAGACCGGCTACGCCAAGGTGACCAAGGTATACGACGGCTCGCCTGCCCAGGAAGCCGGCATCGTGGTGGGTGACTACATCACCGCCGTGGGCGACACCGACGTCAAGAGCCTGACCACCGTGGATGCGGTGCAGTCCCGCCTGCAGGGCGAGGCCGGCACCACCGTCACCGTGACCTGGCTGGACAGCGCGGCATCCTCCCATACGGCAGACCTGACCCACTCTGGCTACACCAGCACCACGGTGGACTACCAGATGCTGGGCGATGTGGGTTATATCAAGATCCGTCAGTTCGACGGCAGCACCCCCAGTGAGCTGGACTACGCCATCCGCGCCCTGAGCGCCAATGGTGCCGCCAGCCTGGTGTTTGACCTGCGTGACAACGGCGGCGGCGTTCTGGATGACGCCATCAGCTGCATCAATCTGATCGTGCCGGAGGGCACGGTGGCCTACGCCGAGGATAAAAACGGCAACCGCACCGTGGTGGGCAGCAGCGACAGCGAGACCGAGACGGCCCTGCCTCTGGTGTGTCTGGTAAATGGCAGCACCGCCAGCGCAGCGGAGCTGTTCGCCGCCAGCCTGCGCACCATGAGCGGTGCCCGTCTGGTGGGCACCACCACCATGGGCAAGGGCACCATCCAGAGCAGCCCGCAGCGTCTGTCGGACGGCAGCGCCGTGAGCATCACGGTGGCAAAACTGCTCTGCGGCGACGGCACCAGCTTTGACGGCACGGGCCTGAGCGTGGATGTGGAGCGCGCCCTGAGCGCGGATGAAGCCAACTCCTATCTGGACTACACCCCGACCACGGACCCGCAGGTCCAGCGCGCCGTGAGCGCAGCCCAGCAGCTCAGCGGCACCACCACCGTGGCCGGTGCCAACGACAGTGCTTCTTCCGCCGCTGCTTCGGAGGCTGCCGACAGCACCGCCGCTGACGCCGAGACTGCACCGGAGACGGATGCACCGGAAGGATCGGCAGACACTGCACAGAGCGAAGCGGCGGCCGATTCTGCGGCACAGTAAATAATTAGAACACCCCCAAAGGCTGCTGCATACCCTGCAACAGCCTTTTTCTGAGAAAGGATGGCCTCCATGCCCGAACTGACCGACATTTCCGTGATCCGTGCCCTGTGCGAAAAATACGATTTTGCGCTCTCCAAGGGCTTTGGACAGAACTTCATCATCAATCCGGGCATCCCCACCAAGATCGTGGATGCCAGTGGGGTGGACAAGCGCTACGGCGTCATCGAGATCGGCCCCGGCATCGGTGTGCTGACCAAGGAGCTGGCCAAGCGTGCCGCCAAGGTGGTGTCCATTGAGGTGGACGAGCGCCTGCCGCCGCTGCTGGCCGAGACCATGGCCGGGGTGGACAACTTCAAGCTGGTGCTGCAGGACGTGCTGAAGGTGGACCTGAAGGCCCTCATTGCGGCAGAGTTTCCGGGCATGCCGGTGGCCGTGTGCGCCAACCTGCCCTATTACATCACCAGCCCCATCGTCATGAAGCTGCTGGGGGACCGCCTGCCCATCGAGAGCCTGACCGTGATGGTGCAGAAGGAAGCCGCCGACCGCTTGGCCGCCGTGCCCGGCACCCGGGCTTCCAGTGCCATCAGCTGTGCAGTGAACTACTACGCCACCTCCAGGCTGATGTTCACCGCTGCGCCGGGCAGCTTTTACCCGGCCCCCAAGGTCACCAGCGCCGTGGTGCGCATGGACATCCGCCCCACCCCCGCCGTGCAGGTGGAGGACGAGGAAGGCTACTTTGCACTGATCCGTGCGGCCTTTGGCCAGCGCCGCAAGACTGCGGCCAACGCCATTGCAGGCGGCCTGAACCTGCCCAAGGAAAAGGTCATTGCCGCCATCGAGGCGTCCGGGTTCGACGCCCGCATCCGCCCCGAGGCCCTTACCCTGTCCGACTTTGCAAAGATCCAGCAGGCCCTTGCCTGACCGGACTGCAAACAGAAAGCCCTGCCGCTGAAAATCAAGCGGCAGGGCTTTTATGCTGTCGGTTATTGCGGCTGCTCCGCAGACGGTTCGTAGCGGAAGCGCTGCAGGGTCTGCTCCAGTGCGTTCAGGTCCACCGGCTTGGACAGGTGGGCGTTCATACCGGCGTCCAGGCTCTTCTTGACGTCCTCGGCAAAAGCGTTGGCTGTCATGGCGATGATGGGAATGGTCCGACCCAGCGGGTTTGCACCGCTGCGGATCGTCCGGGTGGCTTCGTAGCCGTCCATGCCGGGCATCTGCACGTCCATCAGGATGGCGTCGTACTCGCCGGGGGCCACGGTCCGGAATTTCTCCACGACCTCGACACCGTCGCGGCAGATGGTGCAGGAAGCGCCCTGCATCTCCAGCAGGGACTGCAGGATCTCGGCGTTGATCTCGTTGTCCTCGGCGCAGAGGAAGCGCATCCCGTGCAGCGACGGGCTGTCCTGCGCCGGGGCAGGGCAGACGGCGGGTGCTGCCTGCACCGTTTCCTCGCAGATCTTGAAGTCCAGCACCACCTCGAAGCGGGTGCCCTTGCCCAGCTGGCTTTGCAGCGTGATGACACCGCCCATCATGTCCACGATGTTCTTGGTGATGGCCATGCCCAGGCCGGTGCCCTGCACCTTGTTGGTCACCGAATTCTCGGCCCGGCTGAAGGACTCGTAAATGTGCTTCTGGAACTCTTCGCTCATGCCGATGCCGTTGTCGGTAACGGTGAACTTGTAGCGGGCATAGTGGCCGCTGCGGAGGATCTCCTCCACATTCAGCGAGATGCTGCCGCCATGGCCGGTGTACTTGACCGCATTGGACAGGATGTTGAGCAGTACCTGCCGCAGGCGGGTGGCGTCGCCTTCCACATTCTCGTGGAGCAGGTCGTGGACCTGTACGGTGAACTGCTGGTCCCGCAGCACGGCCTGCTGGCGGATCACGCTGTCCACCTGCGCGATCTGCTCGGCCATGCGGAAGGGCTGGATGTTCAGGGTGGCCTTGCCGCTTTCGATCTTGCTCATGTCCAGGATCTCGTTGATGAGGTTCAGCAGATGCCAGCTGGCGGTCTTCAACTTGTCAATGTAGCCCTGCAGCTTGCCCGGGTTTTGCAGGTCGTTTTCCATCAGGCTGGCCAGGCCCACGATGGCGTTCATCGGGGTACGGATGTCGTGAGACACGTTGCTCAGAAAGGTGGTCTTGGCCGAGCTGGCGCTCTCCGCCTGCTGCAGGGCCGCCCGCAGCTCTCGCTGGCTTTCCTGCAATTTCTGGTTCAGCTTCCGGGCCTGCCGGGCGGCTTCCTTGGCGTTTGCCTCAGCGATGCGCGACCGGCGCAGCGAGACAAGGATGACCGCCAGGATCATCCCGAAGAAGGTGATCAGCATCACGGAGGCGACAAGAAAATTATCCTTTACAAAGTCGATCACGGTCACCTTATCCAGCGAGGTCTCGTACATGGGCAGCGCACCCGTCAGCATGGAGGCCGGGATCGTGCGCAGGGTCTTGTTCAGGATCGACATCAGGGTGACATCTCCGCGTGCCACGGCAAAAGAGACATTGCCGTCCTGCGTGAGGAAAACGCTGTGGAGTCTTTTGTCCTCACGGTACTTCGCGACCTCGCCCGATTCGGCAAGCAGGCAGTCGTTTTCGCCGCTGCGCACGGCTGCCTCGGCATCCTTTAGGGAATCGTACTCGACGATGTTCCAGTCCGGATAGCAGTAAGAAACGTACCATTTCAGCAGCAGGTCATCCTTCAGCAGAGCAACGGTGTTCTCATGGTTCTCGTTGAAGGAATTCTGCGCCGTGACCGCCGCCATGTTCAGGGTCAGGACCGTGTTGGACAGAACGAAGTTGTTCTCTTCCGCTACATAGGGGTTCTGGGCAAAATGGAAAATGAGGTCGATCTGGCCGTCTTTCAAGGCCTGGACCTCCTCTTCCATGGAATCATACCCGACCAGTGAAAAATCCAGCTTCTGGTTGCTGATGCTGTCGGATGCAAAGGCGATGTAGTCGTTGATCACCCCCACCAGCTGCCCGCTCTCCGGCACATAGGTACTGATGCCGGCATCGCTGGTCAGAAAACCGATCCGGATGTCTCCATGCTGCGTGACCCAGTCCTGTTCCTCACGGGACAGCACAGGCGTATAGGAGGCAGAAAGATACCGCTGGTACAGCTCGTCGGCGTAAAACGGCTTGTCGAATTCCATCTTGCGCATGGCGTGATCCAGTTCTTCCTTCAGGTCCTGCCGGGTCCTGCTGATGGCAAAGTAGATGTCGGAGCCGCCGGTCTGGGCAATGGCAGACATGCCGTATTCCACCCAGCCAGGCGTCTCGGTGGAAATGACGCAGTCGATCTCGCGGTCCTGCGCCTGCTGCTTGTCCTGCTCGAAGCTGTTGGACCACACATATTGCAGATGCAGGCCGTGATCCTCCTCCCACTGATAGAACTGGGCGGCCTCCACGCTGGTTTTCATCAGGGCGATGCGTTTGCCGTTCAGAGTGCGCAGGTTCGAGGCCGAAATGTCCGTGTGGGCCAGGTCGGCATACAGGTAATAGATTTCCCGGCCCATCGGCAGCTCACTGAACAGCATGTCCTGTGCACGGTCCTCAGTGTAGGAAACACCTGCCATCAGGTCGATCTCGCCGTTTTTCATCATCTGGAGCAGGTCCGACCGGCCTTGATATATTCATAGGTCCAGCCGGTGTATGCCGCGACCGACTGCTCGTATTCGTAGGCATAGCCGCTGCGCTCGCCGTTCTTGCCCGTGATATTGTAGGCGTCCTCATACCAGCCCACACGCACCACTTTTGACGCGGCTTGCGCTGCGTGTGCAGGAAGCGGCAGCAGCGCAAGCAGGCACGCCAGACACACCAGAAGGCAGGCCCATCGGCGCAGATTCACCCTGATCTGACACATAAACAACTCTCCTCACAGAAATCCTCTGGGTTTGTCCGCCGTTAAGGCTGCTGCCGCAGGCTCCGCACCGGGAAGCAGACGGCATTTCTGCATAATATCCCAATTGATTATAGCGCTGCAAACCCCGCCTTGCAAGCGGTTTTATCGGTTTGATACGGCCAAAACGCTGCCGGCGGGGCGCTGTGCCCGCAGCCCGCACCGGCGCGGCATGGCTCTGCCTGCCGGAACATGCCTGCTGCTGCACAGCCCGGGAAACGAACCGTTGAACGAACAGGAAAAAAGTGCTCACGCTGCCCGACGCTTCCCATCCGAGAACACGAGTGGATATTGACAATTTGCGTGGTTTCTGCTATCCTATAAACCAGTGATTTGTCACAGGCGGAAGGCATTATCAATCGGCAGACCGCCCTTCGGAAAACAATAAAATAAGCTGGTGTGGCGCAATGGCAGCGCAACTGATTTGTAATCAGTGGGTTGCAGGTTCAACTCCTGTCACCAGCTCCAAGAAAAACCGCTCGGGAACATTGATTTCCGGGCGGTTTTTCCATGGGGCGAGTTTGTTGGAGAGATTGGTGCAGAAATTGCGATAAAATATGTTGCAGATGGTTGACAAACTGCTTTGCGCGTGGTAATATATACAGGCAGTCCGCGCGGCGGATACAAAAGAATATGGGCGTGTTCCCGAGTGGCCAATGGGGACAGACTGTAAATCTG
>OOAK01001906.1_pt1 | contig 11795 bp, 7 predicted proteins | sample 1671811 | NCBI WGS metagenome assembly OOAK01 (sample SAMN06348195, study PRJEB24527) | human gut metagenome | biome: human gut; feature: ankylosing spondylitis patient; material: feces | host: Homo sapiens | place: China | collected 2015-10 | reverse complement strand
TTTAAAAACTATGGCCGTTCAAAAACGTACAGCAATGTGCAAAATGAACAATTCCAGGGAAGGCACTTTTACGTGCCCTTCGGGGAATTTGTTCATTTGCACATTTACACAAATCTCCGCCTTATCCCTCGATCACTTTCTTAATTGCATCATAAAGTTCATCATAGGTCTCAAATGCCGGCAGCTGTGGATATTCTGCTTTGATTGCATCGGTACTTCTGAATAAGAAGCCTGCCTTACTTGCCTGGATCATGCCAAGGTCGTTATGGCTGTCGCCGCTTGCGATGGTGTCATAACCGATGGACTGCAGAGCTTTGACGGTTGTGTATTTGGATTTCTCACAACGCATTTTGAAATCAACGATTTCTCCGTTGTCAGCAACGACAAGAGAGTTGCAGAAAATAGTCGGATAACCCAGTTTTTTCATCAGCGGACCTGCAAACTGTGAGAAAGTATCGCTGATAATGATAACCTGTGTCAGTTCTCTTAATTTATCCAGAAATTCTTTTGCTCCCGGGAGCGGATCGATTTTGGCGATGGTTTCCTGGATTTCTTTCAGTCCCAGATTATGTTCTTTTAAAATATTAAGACGATATTTCATCAGTTTATCGTAGTCCGGTTCGTCCCTGGTGGTTTTTTTTAATTCCGGGATGCCTGTTTCTTCTGCAAAAGCAATCCAGATTTCCGGTACCAGTACACCTTCCAGGTCTAAGCATACGATTTCCATTTTGTCCTCCATTCTGATACAGTGATAACGCTGTATCGCTTCAAATATATTTTCCTGTCTATTATAGTCGAAAACAAAAAAAACTACCACTGTAAATTTTAAAAACAGACAATAATTTGTAAAAATTACCAATATAAGCGTTGATTTTTATATGTGAGTCAGATTATAATAAATATAAAAAACAAGGGAGGACACATGATGAAGAAAACAGCATTCTTACTGGTACTGGCACTTCTGCTGCAGATCCTGCTCCCGCCTTCTATGGCAGGAAATGTCTATGCGGCATCTACAGAAGAGGTTGCACAGACACAGGCGGCAGACGGCGATCAGCTGAAAAGTCTGTATGACACGTATTATTTAGGAGCTTGCAAGAAAACAGGTGATTACGATCATCTGTACGATGGATATGAGGTAAAACTGTATCTGAAAACATCCGATGATTCTCTGCAGAGCCAGGAGGCGGATGCATTTAAAGCAACGATTGGCGGGAAAGAATATGCGGTCGGCGAGGTAGCACAGGATTATACTTTATATGACAAAGATGATTATGCCTATTATGAAATTTCCGTTCCGATTTTGGATGATGTGAGCGGAACAAAAGAGGTTTCACTGACCTATCCGGGCAAATCTGGCAGCAAAACCGTTGGCGGTCTGAGTATCACACTGAAAAAGGAAGATTATTTTACAACAAAGGGTTCAAAAGAAGTCAAAGTTGAAAATACAAAAAATCCGATCTACACTTCCAGCATCACAGGAAATGCACAGGTGACTGCTTACTGGGTTTCTGCATTCTGCGAAAAAGAAGATCAGACGATCAAGAAATCTTATCTTGTTAATGCAGACGGAAAAGACAGCAAACAGTATGGTCTGAATACAAAAATTATGCAGATTTATCAGGATACAGATTCCGGAAGAGTGCAGGATGACCGTTATCCGGCAAAGAAAATGCCATTTGATGAAAACGGAGGCAGTGATGTTTACAACACGCAGTATACTTACGGAATCATGGCAGGTTTCCAGAACGGAGCGATCATTGAAGAGGCAATCCCGAACGGAACTTATAATATGGTTCTTGAGACAGAAAACGGTTATAAAACAATCATTAAAAATGCAGTGATCTCCACCGATCAGCCGATCATTCTTGGCATGATGGATTCGGAAGCTTCACAGGGAAATGCTTCCAATGAATCCAATTTATATGGTAATGACAAAGAAATCCATACAGACAAACATGGAAATTATGTGGCAGCTTATGTATATGGCTTAAATCTGAATGATGAAGTTGCAAAATATGTAAAACCGTACTTTGCAGAGAGAAGTTATGATTTTACCGATGGAAATGTAAGTTATAATGATACAATCGTTGGAACTTACAGCAAAGAAAATGGTTATGAAGTAGCCAATGACGGTATTTTTTATGTGATCAATACAAAATCTGGCGAAAAGAGATTTCTCTGTTCCCTTGATCTGTCTGAGTACGAAGCAAAATATGGTACGGGATCTGTTGTCATCGCAAATGAAAACCTGGCAAAAGGTCTCAATATCAGCTTCCAGAGACCGGTTTTATATGCACGCCAGCTGGATGCTTTCTCTCAGACAAACTGTGTCTATATTGCAGATGATATTGCAAATGCCGGCGATACGGTAAGCGTGACTGTCAAAGCGGATGATAATGGGAATCGTAAGGAACTGAACTGCAAGGTGCAGGAGGATGCTTCCGGCGTGAAAAAGCAGAAGTATTTTAAAATCACAAGAGCAGATATTGAAAGTCTTGGAAGTGAAAATGGATATTTTTCCATTACAGAAATTTCGGTCAATGGCAAAACTTATGAGGCTCCTGGAACAAAGAATCTAAATGGTCTGTTTCCGGTTTATGTGGACATGGAGTATCAACCGGGAAATCAGACAGGCAGCACTTCCAACGGTGTGTTTTATGTCGGAAACTACACGAAAGATCAGGATGTCGTTCTGGAGTTCCATCATAAAAATGAGATCCAGACGGTATTAGAGATCTCAATCCCGAAAGGAACCCAGAAGTATCTGCTGACGGAAGAAGATATGAAGTCTCTCACAGAAGGAGAAGAATACAGCTATTGTATCCGTCAGGCGGGGGATCGCCATGCAGTCCTGCTTCGAAGCAAGCAGAGAGTCGAGGCAGGTTTTGAAGCGGCAGGTATTTCTATGACGGGATATCCGGCGACACCATCAACGACTGTAACGCTGGAATATGGTGACAGCACTGCGAAATTGTTCTATTGTGTGATGACAGAGCAGAATTTCCAGAGTAAATATGATTATCAGACAGAACTGGTACCGGATAATCAGTGGATCGCCTATGCAGGTGCCTTTACGCCATTCGCAGGAATGACAAAATCCGGTACGATGATGATTCTGACAAAAGTAGTCAATGCAGCCGGAACAAAAGCAAAATATGCATATTATGATGTGGAAGTTCGGGCAGATGCAGGAAATGATCAGGATGATGATCATAAAGACGATAACGGAGATAAGGGAAACAGCAACGGCACAAATAGCGGAAACCAGGGCAACAACGGAAACCAGAATACAAACAATGGAAACCAGAACACGGACGGAACGCTTGCAGTCGGTACGGTAAAAGAAGTAAAGGGACAGAAATATAAAGTACTGTCCGCATCTACGGTGGCATTTGTCGGAGTGATCAACGGCAAAACGAAAAAAGTCAATATTCCAAAGACGGTTCAGATCAATAAGAAAACTTACAAAGTTGTACAGATCGCAAAAAATGCCCTCAAAGGAAGCGATGTACAGACGGTTGTGATCGGAGCGAACGTTACCGCAATCCAGGATCAGGCATTTGCCGGATGCAAGAAACTGAAAAAGGTAACCGTCGGAGCGAATGTGAAAAGCATCGGAAAAGCAGCGTTTAAGGACTGCAAAAACCTGAAAAACATTACCGTAAAAAGCACGAAACTGAAGACCGTCAAAGCAAAGGCACTCAAGGGTATTAACAAAAAAGCGACGATCAAGGTTCCGGCAAAGAAACTCAAAAATTACCAGAAACTGTTCCGCAAAAAAGGACAGAGCAGTTCGGTAAAAATTAAAAAATAATAACAGGATCGTAACGGTTTTGCACAGGGCGAAGCCGTTACGGAGGATTTTATATGGCACAGCAAAATTCAAAGAAAAAGACAAAACATCAAATACAATGGAAGAGCAGTCCATATAAAAGAACGAAAGAAGAGGCAGCTGTTTTTACAGTGCTTCTTCTTTCTGCATTTTTGTATGGAGGATTTTATGAATTTTCAGGAGCGATGCTTGCGGCAGTGCTTGGTATACTGCTTATCGTCTGCCGCGTAAAATATTCGTTTCAGATCAAAGGGAAAAAACAGCTGGCAGTGTTGCTGTCTGTGTTTTTATGGTTCGGTATTACCTGTTTTTATGCAATCGATCGGGCAATGGCTTTTGTGGGCGTGATCAAAATGTTGCCACTGCCTCTCGGCTATCTGTTTTTCATGCAGTTTTCGGATGAAACCAGACAGAAAGCAACAGGCTATATCGCACACATCGGCTGCTTTATGGTACTGGCCGGGATTCTGGCACTGCCATTTTCGGCTCTGAAAGAGCAGGTCTGGCAGGCCGGGCGTCTTGGCGGATTTTTCCAGTATTCTAATACCTGTGCACTCTATCTGCTGGCAGGATTGGTTGTGATCTGCAATCGATGGATTGAAAACAAAAGCAGAGAACAGGAATCGGGCATCAAAAGAGACAAAATGCAGATTCTGGAAGGAATTGTACTTTTGGCAGGATTGCTTCTGACTGGGAGCCGCGGCGTGATGCTTCTGTTTTTCGAATATCTGATCTGGTTTATCCGGCATCTGTCGTCACAAAAAGCAAAGAAATACGGGATTTTTTGCATTGTCGCTGTGTTTGCACTACTTGCAGTTGTTATGGTTGTGACAAACGGGGCAGGTGAGCAGAATATCGGCAGGATCTTCACAGTGTTCCGCTATTCCAGTACCTGGAAAGGACGTATTCTTTATGATCTGGATGCATTAAAAATGATCGCAAAGTATCCGTTTGGAATGGGTTACCATGGCTATGCTTATGTTCAAGGACGGATGCAGACCGGAGTTTACAAGACGCTCTTTGTGCATAACGACTGGTTACAGGCTGCGTTGGATCTGGGTATTCTTCCGGCTGTTCTGTTTGCGGCTGTGATGCTGCGTCAGCTTTTAAAAGGCAGTCAGAGCAGTATGCAGAAACAGATTTTGCTTCTTATCATGCTGCATATGCTGGTTGATTTTGATCTGCAGTTTACTGCGATTGGGCTTTTGGGACTTCTGTGTCTGGATTACGGTAAAGCAGAGGGTAGTTTAAAGAAAAAGACAAAAATCGAAGACTGTATTTTTCTGACAGTTATAAGTGTGGGCTGTATTTATTTCTGCATACCGTTCCTGCTCGATTATGTCGGAGAACATCAGAAGGCACTGAGCTTTTATGGTGCTTATACGCCGGCACAGCTTGCGGTGATGGAAGGAAGTCGGAGTGCAGAGGAAGCAACTTCGGCGGCAGAGCAGATCCTCACGCACAATACACATCTGGCAGAAGTTTATCAATATCTGGCATATGGTGCTCTGGAAAAAGAAAATTATGAAGAAAGCTTTATCAATATGGAAAAAGCCATTTCCTGTGATATTTATGCGAAAGAATTATATGACGAGTACGAAGAAATTTTAAGTCAGGCAGAAAAAGTGCAGGGCAGTGATCAGAGTGAACGGCGTGCCTGGATCCGGAATAAAAAGCAGGAAGTGTTAAAGAAGAGCAGCAGTCTCGCATATGAATTAAATGAGAGACCTCAGTTATAAATTCAAGTTGCCCTGGCTGTCAAAGAGGACTATAATATCTGATAAGAAAAGATACCATGGTCGGAAGAATTCTGGCTTCTGGTATCTGAGAAAGGATCAGGAGGCAGAAATCATGCGTGCATATGAAAGATTATTGGAATATGTCAAAGTAAAAACACCGAGCAGCGAAGAAAATATGGAAACACCGAGCAGTTCCTGTCAGTTTGAACTGGCAGAGCGTCTGGTGGGAGAAATGAAGGAACTGGGCATCGAGGATGCAGCCGTTGACGGAAAATGCTATGTCTATGGAACAATTCCGGCAACGGAAGGTTATGAGAACAGTCCATCTCTTGGATTTATCGCACATATGGACACCGTTTCAGAATTTACGGAAAATCCGATCCATCCGGTTCTTCATGAAAATTATGACGGACAGAATCTTGTTTTTGATGAAGGCGGCAGAGTTTTAGATACCGTACTTTTTCCGCATCTGAAAAATCTGAAGGGACGTACGCTGATCACGTCAGACGGAACGACGATTCTCGGAGCAGATGACAAAGCAGGTATTGCAGAAATTATGACGATGGCAGAATACGTTCTGCGAAGTGATGTGCCGCATGGAAAGATCTGTCTTGCATTTACGCCGGACGAAGAGATCGGCAGAGGAGCAGATCATTTTGATGTAGAAGGATTTGCAGCAGATTTTGCCTATACCGTGGACGGCGGTGCGGAAGGCGAGATCGAATACGAAAATTTCAATGCCTGCGAAGCTGTTTTTAAGATTCAGGGGGTCAACGTGCATCCGGGCAGTGCCAAAGGCATCATGATCAATGCCGGAGCCGTCGGATGTGAGATCCAGATGATGCTGCCTCAGGAAGAGACACCGGAGCAGACAGAAGGCTATGAAGGATTTTATCATCTGATCAAAATAAACGGCAGCTGTGAAAGAGCAGAACTTGTATATATTGTGCGTGACCACGATGCGGACAAGTTTGCACAGAAACAGCAGAAACTGAAAGAAATCGCAGATGCCATGAATCAGAAATACGGTGAGGGAACGGTTGATCTTCAGATCAAAGAACAATATCGAAACATGGCAGAGAAGATCCGCCCTTGTTATCATCTGATCGAGAATGCGAAAAAAGCCTGTGAGAACGTGGGTATTGTGCCGAAAATTCAGCCGATCCGCGGCGGTACGGATGGGGCAAGACTGAGTTTTATGGGACTGCCGTGCCCGAATCTCGGAACCGGCGGCTATGCATTCCATGGACCGTATGAACATATAACAGTTGAGGGAATGGATAAGAGCGTGGAAATCCTGATGGAACTTGTAAAAATATATGGAATTATTAAAAAAGAATAAATTTTTCTTGCAGAGGCTCTTCAGGTATGCTAAAATAAAAACACGTTGTGTCGAAAAAAGTCACAGCGTACTCTGGAGAGTCTCATAGAACGGGCGCCGAAGGTGTACGGCAGCAGAGATGCTGCTTATCTCTCAGGCAAAAGGACAGAGAAAAGTCTAAATATGTTCTACTCTTTGGAGGGCTGATTGTATGATCAGCTCTTTTGTTGTTTTCGGACAGCCCAAAGAATCGATCCGTGTCAGTATCAGACAACATGGAAAATAGTCACGGGGCAGATTTTGTGAGGGTGTTCTGGCAGCAGCCAATAAATTATCAAGATTGGAGAGAGAGTAATGTTAGCAGCAGTAAACAATTTTTTGAAGTACGTTGATGATCTGGTATGGGGTGTCCCACTGATCGTAGCAATTCTTTTGACTGGTATTTATCTTACCATTCGTCTGAAAGGTATCCAAATCACAAAACTTCCAAAAGCACTCAAGTACATGTTTGAAAATGAAGAGAGCGGTCACGGAGAAGTTACAAGTTTCGGAGCGTTATGTACGGCACTTTCCGCAACCATCGGTACTGGAAACATTGTCGGTGTAGCAACCGCGATCGTAGCCGGAGGACCGGGAGCGTTATTCTGGATGGAAATCGCAGCCCTGTTTGGTATGGCAACGAAATATTCCGAAGGTCTTCTCGCTATCAAATACCGTACAACGGACAAACATGGTCATATCCTTGGCGGCCCATTTTACTATATCGAAAATGGTATGGGCAAAAAATGGACCTGGCTGGCAAAGATTTTTGCATTCTTCGGAATGGGAGTAGGTCTGTTTGGTATCGGAACCTTTACGCAGGTAAATGGTATCACAAGTGCCGTAGGTAACTTCTTTGATCCGAATGCACAGCATGTGGTTCATCTGCTGGGAAGAGATTATACGCTTGCCGTTGTGATTTCAGGACTGATCCTGACTGTCTGTGTCGGTCTGGTTGTGATCGGAGGATTGAAACGTATTGCAAAAGTATCTGAGATCGTTGTGCCGTTCATGGCAGTTATCTATATTACGATTTCCCTGCTGCTTCTGATCTTAAATGCCGGTAAGATTCCGGCAGCGGTTGCAGAAATCGTATCCAGTGCCTTTGGTCTGCGTGCAGCAGCCGGCGGAGCACTTGGAGCGATCATTGTGGCAATGCAGAAAGGTATCGCAAGAGGTATCTTCTCAAACGAGGCAGGACTTGGTAGTGCCCCGATCGCAGCAGCAGCCGCTCAGACAAAAGAGCCGGCACGTCAGGGACTGGTTACCATGACCGGTACCTTTATCGATACGATCGTTGTATGTACCATGACCGGACTTTCCATCGTGCTTACCGGTTCCTGGAACATCGGACTGGAAGGTGTGGCAGTTACCACAAATGCATTCCAGCATGGACTTCCGTTTGCACCACAGGTCAGTGCATTTCTGCTGATGATGTGTCTGGTGTTCTTCGCATTTACCACCATCCTCGGATGGGACTACTACAGTGAAAGATGTCTGGCATATCTTTCCGGCAGCAACAAAACAGCCCTGAAGATCTTCCGCTGGCTGTACATAGCAGCAGTCTTTATCGGACCGTACTTCACAGTATCTGCAGTATGGGTGATCGCCGATATCTTTAACGCACTGATGGCGATCCCGAACCTGATCGCACTGCTCTCACTGAGCGGAGTGGTTGTGGCAGAGACGCAGAGCTATCTGAAACGAATGAATCTGACAAGAGTGAAATAACAAAAACAGTATCTTAAAAATGCAGCAAATAAACCGCTGTGGTCATCAGAAAGAAGTTTCTGGTGGCTGCGGCGGTTTTGCTTTGAAATAAGGCTACCGCAATCCCACTGGCTTTAGACGGTAGGTTAAGGTAGCTAAAAATCAGAAATTATTGTATACTCATGGCATGAGAACATGGAGATCTAAAAACAGACATAAATACTTATTACAATATCACATTATTTTCGTCTGCAAATATAGGAAGAAATTACTGGTTTCGAGACAGATATCAGATGATATAAAGCAGTTTTCATATGAGATATGTCAAAGGCACAGTGTTATTATCAGATATATGGAAACAGATAAAGACCATATTCATTACATGATAGAGACAGAACCGACAATGTCTATTAGTAAGATTGTAAACCTGATGAAGAGCTATACAACATACCATATATGGAAAAGATATCCCCAATATTTACGAAAACAATTCTGGAAAGAACATACCTTTTGGACAGATGGATATTTTGCCTGTAGTGTAGGAAATGTATCGGAAGAAATGCTGAAAAGATATATAGAAAATCAAGGTTGAGAAAGAGGGTGACAGTGGATGTTAAAGGCATATAAATATAGAATATATCCTAATAATGAGCAGAAAATACAAATTGCAAAAACATTTGGCTGTTGCCGTTTTGTATATAATCAGACACTGGCATACCGGAAAGAAGTATATGAGAAAGAGAAAAAATCAGTTAGTAAAACCGACTGTAACAATTATTGCAACAGACAATTAAAGAAAGAGTATGAATGGCTGAAAGAAGTGGATAAATTTGCTCTGACAAATGCGATTTACAACATGGATGCTGCATACCAGAAGTTTTTCAAGGAACACGCAGGTTATCCGAAGTTTAAGAGTAAACACGATAATCATAAGTCATATACAACAAATTTTACGAATGGCAATATAACAGTAGATTTCGGGTGCAATAGAGTAAAACTGCCTAAATTAAAAGGAATAAAAGCAAAACTGCATAGAAATTTTATCGGACAGATAAAATCGGCAACGATATCACAAGTTCCGAGTGGAAAATATTATGTATCAATTTTAGTGGAAACAGAACACGTGGAACTGCCACATATAAATCAAAATACAGGAATAGATTTAGGTATTAAGGAGTTATGTATTACTTCTGCTGGAAAGAAATACGAAAATCCAAAAATCATCAGAAAATACGAAAAGAAACTGGTGAAACTGCAAAGGCAGTTAGCCCATAAAGAGAAAAGAAGTCAAAATTACTGCAAAACAAAGAAAAAGATAGCATTATGCCATGAAAAAATAACAAATACCAGAAAAGATTATCTGCACAAGATGTCGCATGAGATTATCAGCGAAAACCAAGTGATCGTTTCGGAAGATTTGCAGATAAAAAACATGGTAAAAAATCACCGTTTGGCAAAGTCTATAAGTGATGTATCATGGTATGAGCTGACAAGACAGTTAGAATATAAGGCAAAGTGGAATGGCAGGAAATATGTCAAAATAGATAGATTCTATGCCAGTAGTCAGCTGTGTTCAGTCTGTGGATACCAAAATACAGAGACAAAAAATCTATCAGTAAGGGAATGGACATGTCCTGTCTGTGGAACAAATCATGACAGGGATATCAACGCAGCAAAAAATATACTGGAAGAAGGATTAAGACAAATAGCATAAAAATAACAATATAGGGCAGGGACTGCCCGAATGAACGCCTGTGGAGATAGTAGGTTGCGAGGTCTGCGAAGCAGGAAGCCCATTGGCTTTAGACAATGGGTAGTTCACTTGATTGAAATGGAATGTATTAATTGAAGGAGAGAATAGATGTGGATAGTTTGAAATTAAATCTACTACAAAAAGCAGCATTTTCATTAATCCAGCAGGATCTTCAATATATTTATACGGTCATAAAATACATAAAGCCGCACGAATCAAATTATATACCTTCTATGTTGCCGTATTTGGGTGTTGTTATAGATGGAGCAGAGGATTGGGTAAAGGCTATTAATAATTCAAGTAAATGCAAATTACAAATACCTTTATTTAAAGAATCAGAGTCCGTTTTTTATGAACAAATCAGAAATAGTATTAAGATGTGGAATCAGGACTATGACAAAATATATAAACTTTTAAAAAATGCCTATCATAAAAGCGATGAGTATTTTGGAAGTGTCTGCAATCCAATTGCTAAAGCGGTTCATCTCTATGATATTTATGGGATGGATACTATAAATGGTGCAATTTGTGGTAACACTATTCTATGCCAATATTATTCACCCTTTTTTTCATATACTGGCAATAATGGAGAGTACATAAAATCAATGACCGAAATTGGTGGTCAATATATTAGACTGTTTAATAGCATAAGTGAATACACTGTAAATAATGATTTTAAATTAGATGTTCAAGATTATGGAGGCTTTGTGAAATCGCCGGTTGGCAATAGATTTAGTGATAAATTTGTACTGGTATCAATTATATGTCAGATTAATTTTTTGCTGTATGGTGTTGAACAATGGATAAAAGAAGAAATACCCACAAAATTGAGATTTGGGTATATATTGTATTTTTATCTAATAAATGTGGTTGAGCAAATAAATACAAAGTTAGGAATTACTTTAAAAATCGATACAAAATGGAAATCAGATAGATTTCGGAATGCTATGGCACATTACAAGTTGGGAATAGTATTAAAAGAGGATGAATTGATAAATAGCGATGTAATGTTTGGATTAACAAGAAAATTACTTGGAGAGGATTATCTTATCGTAAAGAAATCAATTTATAAGGAACTTAAGGGATTAGCGAAACAGATAGGTGAGTATCTTGAGTTGCCCAAAAAAATGGTATATTTACAGTAATTAGTAGTAACTCCACCCGCTTTTTACTACGTTTCTACTACGATTGCTGTACACATCTTGCAGTATTTTGCTAAGTTTTGCATTTTATGTACAGAAATGACCGATACATAATGAAGAATTTACACCGCACAAATCGCTGCAAATGGCAGCAGGACAGCGCATTTTGAAAGGAGTTTTTATGAGTATACGCGTACTTTTCGTTTGCCACGGCAGTGTTTAATGGATGCTGTGAAAGCCTAGGCTTTAAAGGATT
>OOAK01001904.1_pt1 | contig 11832 bp, 9 predicted proteins | sample 1671811 | NCBI WGS metagenome assembly OOAK01 (sample SAMN06348195, study PRJEB24527) | human gut metagenome | biome: human gut; feature: ankylosing spondylitis patient; material: feces | host: Homo sapiens | place: China | collected 2015-10 | reverse complement strand
CTCTTCTGCTGCTTCTGTACGGAATGTAACTTCTGCACATGGAAGTCCGCCGTCACAGAGTGCCTTTGCCAAAGGTGCTGCGTCTTTCGCATCATTTAATACAACAACCGGAACAATCCCGATTTTCTGAATCTTTTCTAATACTTCGTTCATGGTCATTCTCCTTATCACTGAATCACGTTGTTTGTTTCACATTATGGAACTATGTTTCGTAATATGAACTCTTTAATTTTGATTATACTCACTTTCTATGGATTGTCAAGCCATTCTTTGCATTTTTTTACTTTACTATTTTTTTATTTACTCTTCTTCCCAAACTGTGCTACAATAACCACTGAATGATACTCGGCGCTCTTTTGAGCACCGGACTTTACAGGAGTGATCTTATGGAAGAAAAAAACCCAATCCAGGTATCGGAACGTATTTTCCATACCATAGAATGTCTTGCCCGCACCGGTCCGATCGGACTTCTGGAACTGAGCAAGGAATTAAATCTCAATAAAAGTACCGTCCACCGTATCTTAAACTCCCTGATCTGTATGGAATATGCAAAGCAGGATGCGGAGACACTGAAATACAGTCTGACATTTAAATTCTGTGGAATCGCCAACCAGATTCTGGCCCAGAATAATATCATCGATCTGATCCGCCCTTACATTAAAGAACTTGCAGAACAGACCAATGAAACGGTCCACCTGGTCCAGCTGGATGGTCTGAATGCAGTATATATTGATAAAGTAGAGGCTTCCCACAATTCCGTGCGGTTAATCTCTATGGTCGGAAAATCAATTCCTTTGTACTGCTCCGGAGTTGGAAAAGCGCTGCTGGCAGATATGAAAGATGAAAAAGTAAAAGAAATCTGGGATCACAGCGAAATTCGAAAGCTCACCGATTACACCGTTGTCGATTTCGTCAAATTTCAAAATCTGATCGCAGATGTCCGCAAAAACGGCTATGCCATGGATAACGAAGAAAATGAACTGGGTGTGCGCTGTATCGCCGTCTCATTGAAAGGCCTTCACAGAAAACCCTCGTATGCCATCAGCGTATCTGCACCGAAAGACCGGATGGATGACGCACGGATGGAACAGTTTACCCATCTAATCCTGGATACCAAACAACGGATTCAGAATGAACTGGGAAATTAATTTAAAAATGAGGAAAGAACCTGTTTTTGATTCTTTCCTCATTTTTCTTTTTATTTATACCTCAAATCCAAAATATCTTACTGCATTGTTGTAAGAGATATCCTGCACAATTCTTCCAAGAATCTCTTCATCTGCCGGATACTCTCCGTTTTCTACCCATCCGCCGATGAGATTGCAGAGAATCCGTCTGAAATACTCATGTCTTGTATAAGACAAAAAGCTTCTGGAATCTGTCAGCATTCCCACAAAATTACTGAGAAGTCCCAGGTTGGCAAGGGATGTCATCTGATCGATCATCCCTTGCTTGTGGTCATTGAACCACCATGCGCTTCCCTGCTGAATCTTTCCCGCAACACCGGCATCCTGGAAACATCCGATGATCGTTCCGATGGCTGCATTATCGTTTGGATTCAGGCTGTACAGAATCGTCTTTGGCAGCTCGTCTGTTACATTCAGTGCATTGAGCAGATCTGCCAGCTGTGCAGATGGCGTATAAGTGTCAATACAGTCAAATCCCGTATCCGGTCCAAGCTTGCGGAAACGTTTTACGTCATTGTCACGTTTACATCCGTAATGAAGCTGCATTGCCCATCCCAGACGATGATATTCTCTTCCTGCATAAAGCATAAATGCAGTCTTATATTTTAATTCTTCTTCTTTGCTGATCGGCTCTCCTGCCATTCCTTTTTCAAAGATGGCTTCGATTTCTTCCTCGGAAGCAGGCACATACATGGCATAGTCCAGTCCATGATCCGATGCGCGGCATCCCATCTCATCAAAGAATTCCATGCGCTTTGTCAGGGCATTCTTCATCTCTGCAAAGGAATGAATTTCCATACCGGCTGCCTCTCCCAGTTTTTTCAGGTATGCGGCAAATCCCGGCTTTTCAATCTTCATCGCCAGATCCGGTCTCCATGCAGGGAGTACCTGCACTTCAAAAGAATCATCCTCTTTTAACTGTTTGTGCCATCTTAAGTCATCCGCCGGATCATCTGTTGTACAGATCAATGTCACATTGGACTGGCGGATCAGATTTCTTGCACTCATCTGCGGGCTTTGCAGTTTTTCATTGCAAAGATTCCATACTTCTTCTGCTGTCTTCGCATTTAATGCGCCATGATATCCAAAATAGCGCTGAAGCTCCAGATGACTCCAGTGATACAGCGGGTTTCCGATCGCGCGCTCCAGTGTCTCTGCCCATTTCTGGAATTTCTCCCGATCGGACGCATCTCCGGTAATATAGCGCTCTTCGATTCCATTCGAACGCATCTGACGCCATTTGTAATGGTCACCTCCCAGCCATACCTGGGTAATATTTTCAAACTGTCTGTCCTCTGCGATTTCCTGCGGACTGATATGACAGTGGTAATCTAAAACCGGCATCTTCGCTGCATAATCATGATACAGCATCTTAGCAGTTTCCGTCTCCATAAGGAAATCCTGATCCATAAATGCTTTCATACTGCTTCCTCCTACACGTATTTTTTGAGTGTTTCGCGAACAGCTCCCGGTGCTTTTGTCATTTCTTTCAAGTATCCACATACAAGTTCTGCAAGTCCTGCTTCATATAAATCCACACCGAAAATCTGTTTCATCTTCAACACTTCTGATACTGCGCTCTCTACGTCCTGTCCTTCTTCCAACTTCAGGTCTGCAACATATGGGCAGACAGTTGTAAGCAGCGGATCCGGACTTAAATCAAATGCTTTTCCGCTGTCATCTACGCCCATCAGATAACGCAGCCATCCCGCAAATACAAGCGGAATCAGCTTCAGGTCTTTGACATCCAGTTCGTCGGATGCTGCATATGCTTTGATCGTCTCTCCAAAACGGATTGCCAGTTTCTGAGAAGTATCTGTTGCAATACGCTGCGGAGTATCCGGCATAAATGGATTCGGAACACGAACCTGAAGAACTGTATCAATAAACTCTTTCGGATCCAGTACTCCCGGATTGACTACAACCGGAAGACCTTCTTTGTATCCGATTGTCTCCACTAATTTTTTGAGTTCCTCATCTTTCATTTCGTCCGAGATTTTTTCATATCCAAGCAGACATCCGAATACTGCCAGCGCTGTATGCAGAGGATTTAAGCAGGTGCAGACTTTCATCTTCTCCACTTTGTCTACTGTCTCACGCTCTGTAAACATCAGGCCGCCTTTTTCCAGTTCTGGTCTTCCGTTCGGAAATGCATCTTCGATGACAAGATATTCGCACTCTTCTGCATTTACAAATGGCGCCACATACGTATTCTTGGATGTGATCACCGGATCCAGCTCTTCAATTCCATCCTTTTTCAGAAGTTCTTCTACTGAAGCATCCGGACGTGGTGTGATCTTGTCGATCATGGTCCATGGGAATGTCACTTTTTCTTTACAGTTTACATATGCTCTGAATCCTGCATCTGTAAGTTTGTTCTCTTCCCATTTCTCTGCAAATGTATTGATCGCTGCATACAGTTTATCTCCGTTGTGGGAACAGTTGTCCATGCTGACCATTGCCACCGGCTTTTCTCCTGCCTGATATCTCGCATAAAGGAGCGCTGCCACTTTTCCGATGTAACTCTTCGGAGCTTCCGGTCCGCTTACAAAGTCTGCCTCTACATCCGGAAGCAGTTCCCCTTTTCCGTTTACAAGGCTGTATCCCTTTTCTGTAATCGTAAATGTCACCATCTGCAGGGAGTCTTTGGCAAAGATCTCCTTCAGACGTGCAAAATCAGATGCATTTTCTGTGTTGACAGTCAAAGACTCTACCACACTTCCGACTACTGTTTTCTCAATGTTTCCATCTGCTTTGAGTGTCACAAGAATTGTGTAATCATCATGAGGATGGTTCATTTTTTCCACGATCTCATAGTCAAATCCCTCTGCAACGATCAGACCGCGATCCAGAATGCCGTCATTCAACAGGTTCTGTACCACATTTGCCTGAAATGCACGGAAAATATTTCCCGCACCGAAATGGATCCAGAACGGATTTTCTTTTGTCGCTTCTGTCACTTTCTCTCTGTCAAATTTTGGAAGGGCGTATCCCGCCTCTTCCCATTTTGCTCTGTCTTTCAGTCCTTCTGCACTTAATCTCATGATTATCTGGCTCCTTTCTCGATTGCTTCCCACAGGCCGTTTAAGTAAGTTGCCCCCAGTGCACGGTCATAAAGTCCGTATCCCGGCATTGCCACTTCATCCCAGATCATACGTCCGTGATCCGGGCGGATCGGTCCGTCAAATCCGATTTCGTAAAGAGCCTTCATGATCTCATACATATCAAATGTTCCGTCAGAAGACAGGTGTGCTGCCTCTTCAAAGTCTGTCGGAGAGTTGAATTTCAGGTTACGCACGTGTGCAAAATGGATTCTTCCTTTCAGGGAACGAATCATATCCGGAAGATCGTTCTCCAGATTTGTTCCGTAAGAACCAGAACAGAATGTCACACCATTGTGCGGGTTGTCTACCATTTCCATCATACGGAGAATGTTCTTCTTGTTGATGATGATACGAGGCAGTCCGAATACGCTCCATGCCGGATCATCCGGATGAATTGCCATGTTAATGTCATATTTGTCACAAACCGGCATAATTCTCTCCAGGAAATATTTCAGGTTTTCAAACAGTTTCTCATCATCGATCTCTTTGTACATCTCAAACAGTTCTTTGACATGCTCCATTCTTTCCGGCTCCCATCCCGGCATCACCGTTCCGTTCATATCACCTGCGATAGAATCAAACATTTTTTCCGGATCCAGTGCATCTACTGCTTCCTGTGTATAAGCAAGTACTGTCGATCCATCCGGACGCATTCTTGCCAGCTCTGTTCTTGTCCAGTCAAATACAGGCATGAAATTGTAGCACACCAGGTGAATGTCTTCTTTTCCCAGGTTTTCCAGTGTCTCGATGTAGTTATCGATATACTGATCTCTCTCAGGTGCGCCTGTTTTGATTGCATCGTGCACATTTACACTTTCAATTCCCGCTACATGAAGCCCTGCTGCCTCTACTTCTTCTTTCATTGCACGAATACGTTCGCGGCTCCACACTTCTCCCGGTGCTGTATCATACAGTGTTGTGATCACTCCTGTTACTCCCGGAATCTGGCGAATCTGCTTCAGAGTCACTGTGTCAAATTTAGCTCCATACCATCTGAGTGTCATTTCCATAGTTATCATACCTTCCTTTTCTGAAATCGTGTTGTTACATTCATTATAAAAAATACTGTCTAAAATACCATTGACTTAGTTGTTGTATACATTGCAAATCTTGTTGTTTCATGCTACTCTAAAAAAAGAAATTCATGTGCTGCAAAAATCAGCACATACTTTTAAAGGAGTTTTTATGAAAAAAAATCTGCAGACAGCATTTATTACAAGACAGCATATGCTGTCACGAGATTTCGAACTTTACTATTATAATGACCACAATCTGTCCAAAGTAGACCTGCATTCCCACAATTATTATGAATTTTATTTTTTTATGGAAGGTGATGTCAGCATTCAGATCGGAACCGAAGTTTACCCGATCCATTTCGGAGATATCATGCTGGTCCCGCCACATATCCCACATCGCCCGATCATTCACAGCACGGCCTCTCCCTACCGGCGTTTTGTGTTCTGGATCAGTCAGGAATACTGCAACCATCTGCTGCAGATTTCCAAAGATTACGCTTATTTAATGCAGCATGTGCAGGTCAGTCAGAATTACTTTTTTCCAACAGACAGGATCACATTCAATGCCATCCAGTCAAAACTGCTGCGCCTGATCGAAGAAGTGCGTTCTGACCGTTTTGGACGGGATGCCCAGATTCCGCTTTACGTCAATGATCTGCTTTTATATCTGAACCGTCTCGTCTACGAACGGCTTCATCCACAAAAAAGCCGGACCGAGGAATCCCTGTATCAGAATGTTGCTGCATACATTGAGGAACATCTTGACGAAGATCTCTCCCTTGAAAAGCTTGCCGGAGAATTTTTTGTCAGCAAATACCACATTGCCCATGTATTCAAGGATAATCTGGGATTGTCGATTCACCAGTACATTACAAAAAAACGGCTTGCCCTTTGCAGGGAAGCCATTCTCGGACAAATGAGTATCACCGAAGCCTATCAGACCTTCGGCTTCGGTGACTACTCCAGTTTTTACCGGGCATTCAAAAAAGAATACGGGATTTCTCCCAAAGATTTCCGAGACATGCAAAAAGATCTGCTCGTGTGATCAGTCTAAATGGAAGACTTCATGGAGATCTGTACACACCGGGCTGTTGTCCGGGTTCGTCTCCATGATATCAGCCATAAAATCCCACCATTTGCGATTGATTGCTGTATCTGCGCTCTCGTCCCATTTTTTCAAATCCTCAACTTCAATATATCCATACAGAACATTGGTTTCACGATCCAGAAAAATCGTATAATTGCGTCCGCCGTACTCGTGGATCATCTCTTTCATTTCCGGCCAGAGTTCATTATGACGTTTTTCATACTCCTCTGCCATATCCGGATATAACTTCATCTTAAATCCTTTTCTTACCATGCTGTGCTCCTCCTGTATTCATATGATTGTGTTTACTATAGCACAATTATATTTGAAAAAGTTGAGTAAAATTGCGGTTTTTATGGGATTTCGGATGGTTCTTGCGGTGTTGTATTACATCAATTCCGAAATTCATCCCATACAGAATCCAAAGCCTCTATTACCTTCTGATACTGCCTGTATTTTTGCTCATAAATCTCCGCATACTCACTTCTTGGATATACCGTTTTCTTTATTCGTACTGTTCTTTTGATCGCCTCTCCATAATCTTGGTATACTCCAGCCGCAATTCCAGCTGTAATTGCAGCCCCCATCGCCCCCAGTTCTTTATCTTCCATTACTTCTACCGGTATTTGCAAAACATCTGCAAAAATCTGCACCCACACATCAGAATTGGCTGCTCCTCCTGAAAGCTGTACTGCTTTCGGTTTTTCTCTATTTAACAACAGTTTTCTAACATGTGTATAATGAGAAAAGACAACGCCTTCATATACCGCACGAAGCATATGCTCTTTCCCATGATATGCAGTCAGTCCTACAAATGATCCCTTTGCCAGCGGTGCCACATTCGATCCATTTAAAAAGGGCAGAAAAATCAATTGATTATTTTCCGGTTCAATCTGTTCCACCCATTTATTTGTAATATCATAAATTGATCTTCCCGACTGCTGCGCATCTGTTTTTTCATAAGACATTAAATTCCGAATAAACCACTCCATATTTCCTGCAGAGGTAGGACTGCTTTCTTCCACCAGGTAATACCCCGGAATACAGAACATAGAATTTAAGCTGACTGTTCCATTGATAATCGGATGTTTGCAGATAAATTCATTGATACTCCACGTTCCCGCAATCATACATAACTTTTCTTCCCGATCCAGTCCGGATGCAATTCCACACGCATTCACATCAAACATCCCTGCTGCAACAGGCGTTCCTTCTATAAGTCCTGTAAGATCAGCTGCCTCCTTGGTGATGTATCCGCAAATATCAGCAGACTCTTTCAATGGAGGAAACTTGTCATAAAGCGTGCCGATTCCAAAACACTCTAACAACTCTTTATCATAGCTTTTTGTATTCAAATTAATCAGATTGCCTCCTGAAAAATCTGTATACTCTGCACAGGCCTCTTGTGTTAATCGGAATCGAATATAATCTTTTACTGAAAAAATATACTGCACTTTGGAAAGTATTTCCGGCTTCTCCTGCTGAAACCACGCCAAAATACTGACCGGCTGACAGACAAGAATGTCCTGAAAAGTTTTCTCATAAACTTTTTCTTTTGTTCCATCCTTTTCCCATTTCTTTACAAACTTCCATGCTCTTGTATCTGTAGATAAAATACCATTGTATACAGGCTTTCCTGCTTTATCTACCATATAAAGACCTTTTCCGTGCCCGGAAAAAGAAACACCTGCAATTTTATCTGCGGACACTTTGCTTCTTATTACTACCTCTCTGATAACCTGCACATTAGCCTGCCAAAGTGTTTCCATATCTCTTTCTGTATATCCGGACTTTGGAGTAATTACAGGCACAAAGATGCTGGCTACCGCTATCTGATTTCCATTTTCATCAAACAACGCAGCCTTGGAAAATGTTCCACCATTATCAATCCCCATAAAATATCTCATCTTATCCCCTCCGTTCATTTTGAATATCTGGCAGGAACAGGGATTGTACACATGCACAATCCCTGTTCCTCTCCTGTTTTTAATCCACTATAACTGCTTAATCCATTCTGCCATATTGGACTTATCAAATACAAACGGATCTCCTGCCAGAACTGCTGTTCCATCTCCGCTCCTATATGCTTCATATGTAGTGGCTTCATAATCTCTAAAAGCATCCATTTCAAAAGAGGAACCTTCTGTCCCGTCAAATGTCCCCTCTACTGCTGCATATGTGGCTGCACCTGATACAGCACCCAAATGAATCACATCCCAGAGCATCATATAAGGACACACATAATCAAACGCATCTTCATCCGCTGATTTTGGCATAAAAGACTGCATTTCTGATGGAATTCCAAGACCTGTCAGCTTAATTTCACTGTTGGAAGATTTCAGAGCCTGTCCTGCCGCTGCAATACCGACTGTTGTTGGTGAAATAATGCAGTCTACAGAATTTTCCGCAATAAATGCCTGTGCCTGTGTCGTAGATTCTGTCAAATCGTCATTTCCATATTTTTTATCCAGCTCCTTACTTACTTTTCCTGCATAAAAATCTTTGGATAATTCATCTTCCATTGCTGCAATCCATGAATTTTGTACCGGTGTATCAATTGAAGCAGACAATACACCTAATTTAATCTCATCGCCCTTATAGCTCTTAAGTTCACTTTGTACAGTCTCTTCCATTTTTCCATCTCCCGGATAGTCAACTCCCAAAGTGATCAATACTGCTGCCTGTACCAGATACGACCCGATATCTGCTGTTTCTGCCTGATTCACATGGCATACTCGATAATCCGGGCTTGCTTCTGAGTCCACGGATACAATCGGTATTCCGGCCTCTTTTGCTTTCTTAAACACTTCGTCATACCCGGCGTCCCCATTTGTGGAAATCGTAATAGAAGCAACCTTTTGTGTAATCAATTCATCCAACATCTGTACCTGTGCAGCAACTGTTGTTTCTGCCGGACTCTTATAAACTGTCTTCTGCCCCTTACCTGACAGATATTCTTCAAATCCTTCATACATTAGATCTCCAAATGAATTTCCTGTAGATTTGAACATAAATACATGTGCACCTTCCAGTGATTCTTTTCCTGATCCTCCGGTATTTTCTGCTGCCTGATTTTTCCCGCTTTCCGGATCTGTTTTTGATGTTGTGGTACTGCACCCTGCCAGTGATGCAAGCATCATTGCGCTTAACCCCAATGCTGTCAGTCGTTTCCAATTCTTCATATGTTCTTCCTCCTTCTTTATGTATAAGCACTTCTCCTATGCTTATATTCTGTCTATTTTGCTGCAAATCGTGCCTTTGCCCGCTTTTCATCTTCCTGTTGCTCTTTGATCCATATATCCGTTTGCTCTTTGCATTTCTTTTGCAGATTCGTAATATTCTTCTCGATTTTTTCCATTTTCGCTGCTTTCTCTGCCTGCTCCAGAGAAGTATCTTGTTTCAGACTTTCCAAATTTCGTTTCAATACTTTGATTTCTTCTGCAGTTCGGATATTCAATGCCTCTACATTCTTATTTCCTTTATAAATAAATTTTAATTTTAAACTTGCAAGCAACTCCCGATTCAAGCTCGGAATCAATACCGCAATAATCAAAATCAAACCTGTTACAATTTTCCTTGTATTGGCATCTACATCCAAAAGCCCAAGCGTAAATGCCATAATCAATGTCGCAATCACAGGTCCGTATACTTTTCCTTTTCCACCATTGGTAGAAACTCCACCAAGCACACAGATCGCAATTGCCGTCATCTCATATCCCGTTCCCATAGTGGAAGAAACACTGCCGCCCATACGCCCTACAAAGAAAATGGATGCAATTCCGCACATGACTCCCATCAAAATAAAGACTGTCATTTTTGTTTTCTTTACATCAATTCCGGAATACTGTGCACATGTGGGATTATTTCCGATAATATACAATTTCCTTCCGAATTTTGATTTATGAAGAACAAATACAAATACTGATGCCATTGCGAAAAACAATAACAGTGCAATTGGAATTCCCAGAATATTTGTCCACGCCACAGACGTGTAAAAGCTTGGAAACTCTTTCAATACATTTACATCCAGAATGATTTTTACAATTCCCCGGAACAACATAGACGACGCTATCGTTACAATTACTGCCGGCATTCCTACATATGCTATCAGAAATCCATTGAATGCTCCGCACAATGCACCTGCTGCAATCCCTGCAATCACTCCTGCAAATGCCGGAAGCCCTGCCGAACAACACAGTCCTGTAGCCATCGAAGAAAAAATCATGATTGACGCTACCGATACATCAATGTCTCCTAACATCAGGATAAAGATCATCCCAAGTACCAGTGGGCATACATCCATACCTGACTGAATGATCGACTGTATTGTGCCCTGAGAAAAGTACAGATTCGTTCTGCTAATCATTAAGACCAGATTGATCAGAATCAAAATATATACCAGTACCATTTCCCAGCTTACTAAGAATCTGGATATTTTAAATCCCTGTTTTACTGACAAATCCCTGACAGGGGCTGCTTTCTTTGTATTTTTTTCACTCATCAGATTAATGCCCCCCTTTCTTTCAGTGCTCTTTTCTTGGCAGAATGCTCTGTAAAGATATTTAAAGCTACTGCTGCAATAATAATCGCACCCTGAATTGCATCCGACCATACACTCAGTCCCGGCAACAAACTAATGAAATATGTGATTACTGACATCATCAAAAATCCAATGATCACACCATCAACCTTTCCTTTTCCTCCAGTAATACTGACACCACCGAGGATACAAATTGCAATTGCCGTCATCTCATAAGAATCTCCAATCATGTAACTGCACGTCGCATAATTTGCTGTATACAGCATACCTGATAATCCGGCAAACATCCCACAAATCGTCATTGCCAGAAATATCACTCTCTGCTCTTTAATTCCTGCAATCTGCGCAGACTCTCGATTCGTTCCTATCGCATAAATTCTTCTCCCCCTTGATGTATACCCCAAAAACAAAACTGCAAGAATAAAGGCAAGCACCAAAATCCACAAAATACTCGGAACTCCTGCAATTTTTTTAATCGCAAACGCCTGATATCCTTCTGTAAACTGATGTGGAAACCACCATTCTCCATCACTCAAAAGGAACGAAAGACCCCTGAAAATATACATCGTTCCCAGTGTTGCGATCATTGGCACCATTTTCAGATATCCAACCAAAATTCCATTGATTGCTCCGCACAATGCACCGACAAGCATTGCGACAACTACCCATACAACTGCTGGAATCTCCGGATTTTCAGCCATAAATCTGCAGCACACGACTCCGGCAAGAGACAAACTTGCTCCAATGGAAATATCAATTCCGGCTGTAATGATCACGACCATTTCCCCCAATGCCAGAAGTCCAAACACTGCATTATTCTGCAGCATACTGAGAATGGAATTCAAAGAATACATAGACGGTGTCACGATAGCTGCTATGATTAATAATACAGCTAAGC
>OOAK01001903.1_pt1 | contig 11837 bp, 9 predicted proteins | sample 1671811 | NCBI WGS metagenome assembly OOAK01 (sample SAMN06348195, study PRJEB24527) | human gut metagenome | biome: human gut; feature: ankylosing spondylitis patient; material: feces | host: Homo sapiens | place: China | collected 2015-10 | reverse complement strand
CTTCTCCGTTTGCATTCAGAGACTGGATCTTGATCTTCTCAGGTGTTTCCTGTTGTTTCTGCTCCTTTGCCGTTGTATCCGCAGAACTTCCTGTTGTTCCTTCTGCCTGCCCGCATGCTGTCAGACTGAGTGCTGCCACTCCTGCCAATAATACTTTTGCTAATTTTCTCATCTTCTTCCTCCATCTTTGTTTTCTTCCATTTTCTGTCATCAATAATATACCGATAATGGTTTTCCTTTGATATTTAAAATTTCAAAATCCACCTGGTAAATCTCAGAAAGGACTTCTTTTTGAATGACTTCTTCAACGGTTCCATATTTCGCGATTTTTCCGTTTTTAAATGCACAGATATAATCTGAATAAAAGGCTGCATAATTAATCTCATGAAGCACAAGGATCACTGTTTTTCCCAGCTCGTCACTTAACTTCCGCACCATCTTCATCATATTCGAAGCATGATAAATATCCAGATTATTCGTCGGTTCATCCAAAAAGACATACTCCGTATCCTGCGCAATGACCATGGCGATGTATGCTCTCTGCCGCTGTCCTCCGGACAATTCATCCAGAAACCGGTCTTCAAACTCTTTTAGTTCCATATAATCGATCGCCTGTGCAACGATTTCTTTATCCTGCTTGGTCATCCGCCCTCCCGAATGCGGGAACCGTCCGAATGCAACCAGCTCTCTGACTGTCAGCTTCATCTCAATATGATTACTCTGTGTCAGAATCGCCAGATGCTTTGACAATTCTTTACTCTTCCAGTGCTCCAGCTTCTTTCCTTCAAACTCTACCACTCCTTCATCCTTTGCGATCAGTCTGGAAAGAATGCTCATCACAGTAGATTTTCCCGCTCCATTGGGACCGATCAGAGCAGTTACTTTTCCTTTTTGAATTTCAAAAGAAACGGAATCCACCACGGTTTTTCCGTGATACTGTTTTTTTACTCCACGTATCTTCACTCTTCTAACTCCTCCTTTTCCTCAACAGAAGATACAAAAAGTATCCTCCTCCGCCTACTGTAATAAATACACTGACCGGAATCGCATATACAAAGATCTGTTCCGAAATCATCTGCCCTGCCGCCAGAACAAACATCCCGAAGAAGACAGATCCCATGATCAGCTGCGAATGCCGGTATGTTTTCAAAAACTGTCTGGACAGATTTGCGATGATCAGTCCGAGGAATGAAATCGGTCCTACCATCGCTGTGGCGGTCGCGATACAGAGTGTCACTCCAAGCAGAAGTTTCCGGATGGCCCGGTCATAATCCACACCCAGATTGATTGCCTGATGTCTTCCAAGAGACAACACGTCCAAAAGCGCAAGTTCTTTTCGCAACACAAACACGATACCTGCCAGAACCAGGACTGCTGCCAGAATAATTTCCGAGTTGACGTTGTTAAAGCTTGCTACCAGCGTTGCCAGAAGGCTGTCATATTCATTGGGATCCATGATTCTTGTAAGCGTACTCTGAATGCTTCCGAAAAACGAAGTCAAAACCGTTCCGATCAACAATACATACAACACATTATAGTTTGTTTTTTTGAACAGATAGCTGTAGACCAAAACAGCTGTTGTACTCATTAAAAACAGATCGACCACAAAAGACACGTTCGCATTGACAGCGAGAAAACTTCCGGAACCTGCAAAGAATACCACTGCTGTGTGAATCAGCGTATACAACGAATTCATTCCCAACAGACATGGTGTCACAATCGTATTGTGAATAATAGTCTGAAATACGATCGTTGCCCCTCCGATGGCAGCAGATGCCACCAGCATGACCATCAGCTTTGGAATCCGGATTTTCATAGCATACCGAAACAGACGCTCATTTGAAAAAGAAACATCCACAAACAGATAGGCGATTGCTGCTGCCGCCACCAGTATCCCTAAAACAAGAAGCTTTCTGCTGTTTGTCTTATGAACTGCACTGTGCATCCTGTCTGCCTCCTTTCCCCAGAAGTATTCTTCTTCCTCCGTTTTTCAGTCGATACAGCAACAGTCCTACAAACAGGATGCTGCCGAGAATTCCTACGATCAGTTCGATAGGCAGCTCGTAAGGGGCAATCACCACTCTCGAGATCATGTCGCATACGATAACGAACAAAGCGCCAAACAGCGCCGTATCTGCCAGCGTTCCGCGGATCTTATCACCATTGAACATGGTGACAATATTCGGAACGATCAGACCGATATAAGAAATCGAACCAACCACTACCACCACCGACGCCGTAATCATTGCCGCAATCGTAAGGCCCATAAAAAGCACCAGATTATAAGGCACTCCCAGATTCTGAGAGAATTCTTTTCCGATCCCCACAATATTGAAATGGTTTGCAAATACAAATGCCAGCACAACCAGCGGTACTGTCAGATACACAATCTCATATCTCCCGCGCAGTACCATAGAAAAATGCCCTACCAGCCAGGTGGACAGCGCCTGATTCATCTCGTATTGATAGGCAATGAAGCTGGTGATCCCTCCGATCACATTTCCAAACATGATTCCGACCAACGGTACCAGCACCACATCTTTAAAACGGATTTTCTGAACAAACCACACAAAAATCCAGGTTCCCAGAATCGCCGCCACAAACGCAAACACTGCTCTTCCAAGAAGTGTAGACTCCGGGAGAAATACCAGAGCCAGCAAAATTCCAAGCTGGGCCGAAGAAATCGTTGCTCCCGTAGTCGGAGACACAAACTTATTCATACAAAGCTGCTGCATGATCAGCCCTGCTGTACTCATTCCGATTCCTGTACACAGAATTGCCAGAAGCCGCGGAATCCTTGAAATCAGAAACAACCGGATCACTTCCGGATCTCCCTGCATCAGCGACGCCAGATCCGCATCCATCACCCCGATAAACAGAGAGCAGACAGAAACTACGAACAACACCGCCGCCAATATGATTGTCGATACATATTTTTTGATACCACCACCTCCATTAGTTTTTATTTACTCTTGTTAGTTTTAACTAACATATGTATAAAAAAATATGTCTTCTCTACTGACAAAAAGACTATACACAATTCACTCACATTTCGCAATACCTTACTTTTTAGTATGTATATGCTTTTTTGCATACCGATTGGCAAACCGGTGTGCCGCATCGATCAGTGCCCTGACCTCCACGCCTTCTTCTGAAAGACGGTAACGAATCACGGACGGCTTCTTTTCCTTGATCACTTCCCTGTATAAAAGCCTTGCATCCTCCAGTTCTTTCAAATTCGAATATAACACTTTTTCCGAAATACCCGGGATTTCCTTTTTTAACTCCGAAAATCGATTATCGCCCTGCAGAATATGCCACAAGATCTTCAGCTTCCATTTCCCTCCGATCAGACTGTGTGTCAGGATCAGCGGACAGTGATCTTTCTTTATTTTGATGTCTGCCATGCAGAAAACTCCTTCCTAAAAATAATTCTTTACAAAAGTCACTTCTGCATTTTATAAGATTGCAGATAATTTTGCAAGATTTTTTTAGAAAGGAGCTTCCCCTACAATTCTTCTCTTGTTACATCCTTCAGCCATTTATAGCTCTTGTACCGGCGCCAGGTGATCGGAATCTTAATGATCTCATCACTCATCAGGATCATATACACCACCGGAACACTGCAGTGGAACACAAACGCTGCGAGCGCACCAAATAAAATGGAACATCCCCACATGGTAGACATATCCAGCAGCAGGCCAAACCGGGTATCTCCGCCGGAACGGAAGGTTCCCACGACCATCGTTGTGTTGAACGCCTGCCCTACCACAAAATAGGACATTACAAAGAACATGAACCGCATATACCCCTTTGCTGTTTCAGACAGAGTCATCGTCTCTGCCATAACCGGTGAGATCAGAAGGATCAGCACACCTCCCACAACTCCCATAATCACACTGAGCCATACGAACCTCTTTGCATATGCTTTTGCATGCTCATACTTTTTCTCTCCAATGGTTTTGCCCAGATAGATCGCTGTCGCACTGGAAAGTCCGAATGCTACCACCGTTGCGAGCTGTCTGGCCACCTGTGCGACCGAATTCGCCGCAACTGCAGCACTTCCCATATGACCAAGCACTGCCGTATTTGTCGCAGTTCCAAGTCCCCAGAGCACCTCGTTTAAGATCACCGGGAATGCGTATTTCAGAAAATCCATATTTAAAACGTGCTCTGTTTTAAAAAAGTAGGCGATCCTGAACTTGATATCTTTGTTCCACACTTTCGAGTACACACATACCAGTACCATCTCCAGGAGCCTGGAAACCAGCGTTCCAATTGCCGCACCCTGCACGCCCATGGCGGGCATTCCGAGAAGCCCGAAGATCAAAATGGCATTGATCGTAATGTTGCAGAGCAGGGAACACAAATATACCACCGTTGCCACAACGACCCGTTCCACACTTCGCATAATATAAAGATAAGTCTGTGTGATTCCCATAAAAATGTAAGAAAAACTAACAATCCGCAAATACTTCACGCCCTCTTTGATCACCTCTGGTTCACTTGTAAATATCCGCAAAAGCTGCTCTGGCATGATCTGCGCTGCCAGAAAGAATAATGCAGTCACAAAAACCGCAGCCCGCATTCCAAGACCCAAAATCTTCTCGATTGTCCGCAGGTCCTTTTTCCCCCAATACTGTGCGGTCAGAACCGTTGCTCCGGATGTCAGCCCGAACAAAAACAACGTCATAATATACTGCACCTGCCCTGCAAGAGAAGATCCGGACAGCGCTGTCTCTCCTACGCGCCCCAGCATCACCACATCCGCAGCCGTTACACCCACATTGATCAGATTCTGAAGTGCCATCGGAATGACCAGTGCCAGTACACCCAAATAAAAATGCTTCCAGTCAATCTGCAGCTCATTTTCCTTTTTTCTCATAAACATCTTTTCTCTCCCATAAATTCCTATTTCTTGTTTTTCCATCCCCTTTTCCCAAATTTGAAAAACACATGGCAATTATAACATGTTTTGAGATTTATCATATACTATACAGAATAAAATTTTTCAAAAGGTATTTCTTATGACATCATGTAATTATGAAACAGACTATTCTACTGTTATCGGCGAGCGGATTTTGCCGTTCGTTTTTTCACTCAATACGGAGACTTCCGTTTTAACCCCAAAACCGGGAGAATACCAGCGATTTTGCTATGATATTGCGGGTGTTGGAACAGACACACCTCTCTATGCAGACTTAAGCCATTTCCTGCTTGGTATCTGCAGCGCGATCACGCAGGAGGATATCCTGGATGTTACGGTCGTAATCGACGGAAAATCGCAGAACGTAATCTGGGGTGAAAATGTAGAACTCAAAACAATCCAGCATCCGGATCCGCCAACCGGATGTACGGGACTGAAATTCGATTTCCCACTGGATAAAGTGGATGGTGAGATGCAGGTCTGCTTTTCTCTTGTCAGACCTTATGCGGTCGGCCCAGTCAATCTCTGTCTTTTCGGCGGCGGCCAGACCGCTTCCGGCCTGACCATATGCGGGCCTTCCTGCGGTTCCACAGAATCCTGTGAATCTACGTTTTACCAGAAAGAAACCGTTTGCGTTCCTGTAACGGTCTCCCCGTTTGCACATCCCGGAACCGCCAGAACAATCTGCTGCGGCGATCCTGTCATCCACACTGATCCACAGTGTCCGGGCAGCAAAACCTCCTGCACGTTTACTGTAACCCAGAGTCTCTGCATCCAGATCCCGATTGCTTTTGGTGCCGTTATTGAAACCGGAGAGGCTTCCGTTCAGTGCGGCGAGGCTTCCGAAACACCTTGCGACTGCTCTGATGAACCTTCTGTGGAAACTCCAGTTGAGAGAACCCAGCCGGAAACCAGAGAACACAAATTTTTCACCCGTTAAATTATTTTTAGACTGTCTGCGCTATTGGGTCACTGACTACCGGGTAGACGGTTTCCGTTTTGACCTGGCTTCCATTCTCGGAAGAAATGAAGACGGCTCTCCAATGAGTCAGCCGCCCCTTCTGCAGAGCCTTGCCTTTGATCCGATCCTTGGGAATGTAAAACTCATTGCCGAAGCATGGAATGCGGGCGGACTCTATCAGGTTGGCTCCTTTCCGTCCCGGAGACGCTGGGCCGAATGGAACGGACGCTACCGGGATGACATGCGGCGTTTTCTAAAAGGGGATGACGGACTTCATGAGACTGCTCTGAAACGGATCTTTGGCTCCCCGGATTTATACAATCCGCAGTACCGCGGGGGGGGGAAATGCTTCCGTCAATTTTCTGACCTGTCATGACGGATTTACACTGTGCGATCTATACAGCTATAACCAGAAGCATAACGAGGCAAACGGCTGGAACAATACCGACGGCTGTGATGACAACCACAGTTGGAACTGCGGAGAAGAAGGAGAAACTTCCAATCCCGAAATCCTCCGCCTGCGGCTGAAAATGATGCAAAATGCCTGTGCACTGCTGATGTGCAGCCGTGGTACACCAATGTTTTTATCCGGAGATGAATTTGCAGATACACGATTTGGCAACAACAATCCATACTGTCAGGATAACGAAATCTCCTGGCTGGACTGGAGTCTGCTGTCCAAAAATCAGGCCCTGTTTGCGTTCTTTCAATATATGATCGCATTTCGTAAACAGCACCCATCCATCCGCAGAGATCTGGAGCCGAGCTACACCTCATACCCTTCCATGAGCAGCCACAGACTTACCCCAGAGCCGCCTGTTCCTTCCTCAGATTCTCACACTGCCTGCGTGATGTTCTCAGGATTTGATGAAAAGACCGGACAGGAAGATCTTGTATTTCTTGCGGTCAACGCACACTGGATTGCAAAACAACTTGTGCTCCCATCCCTTCCAAACGGTTATGTCTGGAAGATTGCAGTCAATACCGGGGACTTGCTGCATCAGACATTTTCCGGGAACGATATGCCGACTGCAGGACAGACTGTTTTGCTGGGAGAGCGATCTGTTATCGTATTTGCAGGCATGAAACAAGCAGAGACAGCCTCTCTATGAGACTGTCTCTGCCTGGCTTCATTCTGAATTTTAATCTTCCCCTTCAAAGGCTTCTTTTACTTTATCCATGAAACCTTTTCTTTTGGTTTTTTTCTCGCTTTTTTCCGGATTACTGTCATTTTGATGCAGTGAGTTTCCACTCAGTTCATCAAATCTGCGCAGTGCCTCTTTTGCCTCTGCACTGAGTTTTTCCGGCGTCTGGATCACCAGTGTCACATAGTGATCTCCACGCACTGCGGAATTTCTCAGGGACGGGACTCCCTTGCCTTTTAATCGTACCTTTGTATCGGTCTTTGTACCTGGCTTAACATTGTAGATCACCGCTCCGTCCACAGTCTGAATCTTCACATCTCCACCGAGTGCTGCCTGTGCAAATGAAATCGGCACTGTTGAGAAAATGTGCATATCCTGACGCTGGAAGATCGGATGTCTGGATACGTTCACCTCGACCAGAAGATCTCCTCTCGGACCTCCGTTTGTACCCGGCTCTCCTTTTTCGCGGATGCGTACACTCTGTCCGTTGTCAATTCCTGCAGGAATGGTCACTTCAATCTTCTTCTTACTTGAAGTGTATCCTGTTCCGGAGCAGGATGTACATTTTTCCTTGATCACCTTACCGGAACCACCACAGTTCGGACAGGTCTGGACGTTCTGTACCGTTCCGAAGAAAGACTGACTCGTATAGACAACCTGACCTTTTCCTCCACACTTCGGACACGTCTCCGGAGAAGTCCCCGGTTTTGCACCTGTTCCTCCACATGTCGTACATGGATCTTTTAAAATCACTTCCAGTTCTTTCTTGCAGCCAAACACAGCTTCCTCAAATGTAATACGGATGCTCTTTCGAATATTCGCGCCTTTCATCGGGCCATTGTTCGCACGACCGCCTCTTCTTCCGCCGCCGCCAAACAAATCGCCGAAAATGTCTCCGAAAATATCTCCAAAATCTGCGCCGTTGAAGTCAAAGCCTCCAAATCCGCCAGCACCGCCTGCGCCGCCTTCAAACGCAGCATGACCGAACTGGTCGTACTGACGACGTTTTTCAGCATCACTCAGTACCGCATAGGCTTCGGATGCTTCTTTGAATTTCTTTTCTGCTTCGGCATCGCCCGGATTCATATCCGGATGGTACTTCTTCGCCAGTGCACGATACGCCTTTTTGATCGCAGCATCGTCAGCATCCTTGCTTACACCAAGCACCTCGTAATAATCTCTTTTTGACTCCGCCATAATAATCTACCTTTCATCCTTGATCCAACTCATAACCAAACAGGCGAGGGCACACCGCCGGAGCCTGAAAGACATGCCTTCCAGACTCCGGAAAAAGAGTGCTCTCTCCCGTCAGATTGATCTCTTAAACTTCTTTGTAATCTCCGTCTACTACGTCATCTCCCTGGAATCCTTCCGGTGCAGGACCAGCCTCCGGTGTCGGTCCGCCTGCAGCCCCTGCTCCTGCTGCACCTGCCTGCTCATACATCTTTGTGAACAGTTTCTGTGCACTTTCCATCAGTTTGTCTTTTGCTGCTTTGATCTCAGCAACCTGTGCATCGGATGTATCTTCCGGTGTAGATTTTGCAAGGATATCCTTGAGCGCCTGTACATCAGCTTCTACAGAAGATTTATCTGCTGCATCCAGTTTGTCTCCCACTTCTTTGAGTGCTTTTTCTGTCTGGAATACCATCGCATCAGCTTCGTTTCTTGTATCGATCGCTTCTTTTCTCTTCTTATCCTGTGCTTCGAATTCAGCAGCTTCTTTGACTGCTTTGTCGATATCTGCATCGGACATATTAGATCCTGCTGTAATTGTAATATGCTGTTCTTTTCCTGTTCCCAGATCTTTTGCAGATACATTAACGATACCATTTGCATCAATATCGAATGTAACTTCGATCTGTGGGATTCCACGTGGAGCTGGTGCGATTCCGTCAAGTCTGAACATACCGAGCTGTTTGTTGTCCTTAGCGAACTCACGCTCACCCTGAAGTACGTTGATATCAACGGCTGACTGATTATCAGCGGCAGTTGAGAATATCTGTGACTTCTTTGTAGGTATAGTTGTGTTTCTCTCGATGATCTTTGTGCAAATACCGCCCATTGTTTCAAGACCAAGTGACAGTGGAGTTACATCGAGGAGGAGCAGACCGTCCTTAACGTCGCCTGCAAGTACACCGCCCTGATATGCAGCGCCAAGTGCTACGCACTCATCTGGGTTGATGCCCTTGAATGGCTCTTTGCCAAGGAATTTCTTAACAGCTTCCTGAACGGCTGGTATTCTTGAAGAACCGCCGACCATAAGGACTTTCTGAAGGTCGTTAGCTGACAGACCTGAGTCTGAAAGTGCCTGACGAACTGGTCCCATTGTTGACTCAACAAGGTCTGCTGTCATTTCGTTGAACTTAGCCTGTGTAAGTGTCATTTCAAGATGTTTTGGACCTGTAGCGTCTGCTGTGATGAATGGGAGAGAGATAGTTGATGAAGCAGTAGAAGAAAGCTCTATCTTAGCCTTTTCAGCAGCTTCCTTGAGTCTCTGCATTGCCATTTTATCACCTGAGAGGTCAACGCCCTCAGTCTTTTTGAACTCAGCGATCATCCAGTCGATGATCCTCTGGTCGAAGTCGTCGCCGCCCAGGTGGTTGTTACCTGCTGTAGCAAGAACCTCTGTAACACCGTCGCCCATTTCGATGATAGATACATCGAATGTACCGCCGCCAAGGTCATAAACCATGACCTTCTGATCATCTTCCTTATCGATACCGTAAGAAAGTGCAGCGGCTGTTGGCTCGTTGATTATTCTCTTTACTGTCAGACCTGCGATCTGACCTGCGTCCTTAGTTGCCTGTCTTTGTGCGTCTGTGAAGTATGCAGGAACTGTGATAACAGCCTCTGTTACCTTTTCGCCAAGGTAAGCTTCTGCGTCAGCTTTCAGCTTCTGGAGTATCATAGCTGAAATTTCCTGTGGAGTGTAATCCTTGCCGCCCATGTGAGCCTTGTAGTCAGAGCCCATATGTCTCTTGATAGAAATTACAGTGTTGTCATAGTTTGTAACAGCCTGTCTTTTTGCTACCTGACCGATAAGTCTGTCGCCGTTCTTTGAAACGCCAACTACTGACGGAGTTGTTCTTGCACCCTCGCTGTTAGGGATAACAACGGCTTCGCCGCCCTCCATAACTGCTACACAAGAGTTTGTTGTACCTAAATCTATACCGATGATTTTGCTCATAAGATCAAGTCCTTTCAAAATTTACTTAATTTATATCAAGACCTTAAGTCCCGATGCCTTTGTTTATGGGTTTGCTACTATTACCATTGCGTGTCTTATTACCTTGCCGCCTATGGTGTAGCCGTTTTGAAGCACCTGCGCCACAATATTTTCACCGAGGTCAGGGTCGTCAACTGTGCTTACAGCCGTTGCAACGTTCGGGTCAAATTCCTTGCCTGCAAGCTCCATTACCTCAACGTTGAGTTTTTTAAGTGCGTCGCTGAACTGATTGAAGATCATTTCAACACCCTGTTTATAAACTGCGTCCTGAGTTTCTGTGCCTAACGCTCTTTCAAAGTTGTTTATCACATTTCCCTTTGCTGTGTCTGTAAGCTCCAGTCTTTCCTTTGCGCTTCTTTTTCTGAAGTTATCATATTCAGCCATAAGTCTGAGATACTTGTCATTTGCTTCGGCAAGCTCTTTTTTCAGCTTTTCTGTTTCGCTCTCCTCCGCCTTCTTCTTGGTGGACTTCTTCTTGGCGGGGGCCTTGCCGACCTTGGCGCTGTCGTAGACCACGTGCTCAGCCTTGTGGTAGCTCTGCTCCTTGCGGATACTGTCGGCGGTCACTGCGGCCTTCACCTTGTCCACATCCATGTGATACTGCTCGGCCAGACGTTTGTACTCCTCCTCCAGCTCCTCGTCGGAGATGGTGATATTTTCGGCAGCCACGATGGCGCCCAGCGCCAGCTCACGGCGCACCCGCTCCAGAGCAGCGGCCTTGGCCTGCTCCCGCATGATATCCATGGTCATGCCGGTCATGGCCAGATACTGGTCAAAGGGGATACCCTGGGCCTGGATGCGCTGGGCCATGTCGTTCACCAGGTTATCGGCCTCATACTCCACCATGGCGTCGGGAATCTCGACCTCCATGTTGTCCATAACCTGCTCCATCAGAGCGGCCTCGAAGTCACGCTGGTTCTGAGTCTCGCGGCGTTCCTTCAGCTTCTCACCCAGATCCTTTTTAAAGTCGGCGAGGGTATCGAACTCGGACACATCCTTAGCGAACTCGTCGTCCACCTCAGGCAGCTCCTTGGCCTTGACCTCGTGAACCTTCACCTTGAAGACAACAGCCTTACCGGCCAATTCGGCGTGATAGTCCTCGGGGAAGGTGATGTTCAGCTCCTTCTCGTCGCCGGCTTTGGCACCCACGAGCTGCTCCTCGAAGCCGGGAACGAAGGAACCGGAGCCCAGTTCCAGGCTGTGGCCCTCGGCCTTGCCGCCGTCGAAGGGCTTGCCGTCCAGGAAGCCCTCGAAGTCAATCACCACAGTGTCGCCGGTCTCGGCCGCCCGCTCCACGGTCACCATGCGGGTGGCGCGGTTGATGAAGGGCTTGAGCTCGTTGTCGATGTCCTCATCAGAGATGGCGACCTCGGCCTTCTCAGCAGTCAGGCCCTTGTACTCGCCCAGCTTCACCTCGGGGCGGACGGTGACCAGGGCCTTGAAGGTCAGGCCCTCCTTGCCCACATCCACGATCTCCACCTTGGGCCACGCCACGGCATCCAGCTTCTCCTGCTCAATCGCCTGGGCATAGGCCTCGGGGTACAAGTCGTTGATAGCATCCTCATAAAACACGCCGGA
>OOAK01001902.1_pt1 | contig 11838 bp, 8 predicted proteins | sample 1671811 | NCBI WGS metagenome assembly OOAK01 (sample SAMN06348195, study PRJEB24527) | human gut metagenome | biome: human gut; feature: ankylosing spondylitis patient; material: feces | host: Homo sapiens | place: China | collected 2015-10 | reverse complement strand
CCGCAGTTTGGACGATTGCAGATATCTTTAACGGATTAATGGCATTACCAAATATGATTGCATTATTCGCATTAAGCGGAGTCGTAGTAAAAGAAACAAAAGATTTCTTTGAACAGAAAAAACATAAAATGTAAGAATAAAACAAAAAAGCAGGATCGGAATTATTTCGATTCTGCTTTTTTAGATGACATTGAAATACATCGGTTTGTATGATATAATATGCAATGCATTTATAGTGTAAAAAAAGAAAGGATTCCGGCAGGAAACGGATAAATGGACATGACACAGAAAATACAAAAAAAGAAGCTTATTTTATGGATATTAATTTTTGCCTGGATGATAACAATATTTATGTTTTCCGCCCAGAATGGTGATGAATCCAGCGAACTGAGCCAGGGATTTCTGCGGGCATTTATTCTGCGTTTTACACCGGATAACATTTCCGAAGATATCGTCAATATGATGGAATATATCATAAGGAAATGTGCGCATATGACAGAATATGCTGTTTTTGGTATTCTTATTTTCTGTCAGATAAAATTATACCGGTTATTTGAAAAAGAATGGAACCGGATAGTTATGGCAGTAATATGCTTTATGATTTATGCATCCACGGATGAGATTCACCAACTTTTTGTAGGCGGCAGAAGTGGAAGATTTACTGATGTACTGATTGATACGGCAGGCGGCTTTATTGGTATTATGGCAGCGGCTTTTATCGCAGCAAGACATCAGGGAAAGAATGGAGGAAATATATGATTTCACAGAAAATGACAGGATTTTTGCAAAATAATTCTGCAATACGAGCAATGTTTGAAGAAGGCAAAAAGATGGCAGATCAGTTCGGAGCAGAAAATGTATACGATTTCAGCCTCGGTAATCCGAATGTGCCGGCACCTGCCGAAGTAAAAAATGCAATCGACGAAATCCTGAAAAACGAAGATGCACGGATGGTGCATGGCTATATGAACAATGCCGGATACGAAGATGTCAGAGAGGCTGTTGCAGCGTCGTTGAATCAGCGTTTTGGCACAGCATTTCACAAAGAAAATATTTTAATGACAGTCGGTGCGGCAGGCGGCATGAATGTCCTGATGAAAACCCTGTTAAATCCGGGCGATGAAGTGCTGACCTTTGCACCTTATTTCGGAGAATATCGTGCTTATGTGACGAACTACGACGGTATTTTAAAAGAAGTGGAGCCGGATACCGAAACTTTCCAGCCAAACCTGAAAAAATTTGAGCAGATGCTCAGCGAAAAGACAAAAGCAGTCATCGTCAATACACCGAACAATCCGACCGGAGTTGTCTATTCTGAAGCAACCATTCAGAAAATGGCAGCGATTCTGGAGACAAAACAGAAAGAATTCGGTACAAGCATCTATCTGATTTCAGACGAACCTTACCGTGAGCTGGCATATGACGGCGTGGAAGTGCCGTATCTTACCAAATACTACCGCAACACGATCGTTGGTTATTCTTTCAGTAAATCTCTGTCACTTCCAGGAGAGCGTATCGGCTATCTGGTGATGCCGGATGAGCTGGACGGTGCAAAAGATATTATCGCAGCAGCAGCCGTTGCAAACCGTATCCTCGGATATGTCAATGCTCCGTCTCTGTTCCAGCGTGTGATTGCAAAATGTCTGGATGCAAAAGCAGATCTGGAGTACTATAACCGCAACCGTGAGACACTGTACAACGGACTTCAGAAGGCAGGACTTACCTGCATCAAACCGGAGGGAGCTTTCTATCTGTTTGTAAAATCGCCGATTGCAGATGAAAAAGAATTCTGCCAGAAAGCAAAAGAATACCATCTGCTGATCGTTCCGGGAAGCTCTTTTGCATGCCCGGGCTATGTGAGACTGGCATACTGCGTTTCTTATGAAACCATCGTAAATGCACTGCCAAAATTTGAAGAACTGATGAAAAATTATAAATAAACGCACGGACGAGGAGGAACGAAACATGAAGGGAAAAAAATGTCAGAACAGTGGTACCGTATGTACCTGGAGAACAGCCAAACCAGATCGGAATGATCAAGTTAAACACCAATGAAAATCCGTATCCGCCGGCTCCCGGAGTGCAGGAAGCAATCAAAAGCCTGGATGATAAAAAGATGCGTCTTTATCCGGATCCGACCGCAGATCTGCTGGTGAGTGAACTGGCTGACTTTTATCATCTGGATAAAGATCAGATTTTTGTCGGCGTTGGATCCGATGATGTGCTGGCCATGTGTTTTCTGACGTTTTTCAATTCCGAACGTCCGATCTTCTTCCCGGATATCACCTATTCTTTTTACGATGTATGGGCAGATGTATTTCGCATTCCGTATGAGTGCCAGCCGCTTGATGAAAATTTTCGCATTGTAAAAGAAGATTATTACCGGGCAAACGGCGGTGTGATCTTCCCAAATCCAAATGCTCCGACCGGAATTGCACAGGATCTTTCTGATATCGAAGATATTCTGCAGCACAACCAGGATGTGGTTGTGATCGTGGATGAGGCGTACATTGATTTCGGCGGACATTCTGCACTGGAGCTGATCGACCGCTATGAGAACCTGCTGGTTGTGCAGACGTTCTCAAAATCACGTTCTCTTGCCGGTATGCGGATCGGATATGCTTTCGGAAACAAACAGCTGATCAAGTATCTGAACGATGTGAAATATTCTTTTAATTCTTACACGATGAACTATCCGTCTCTTGTGATCGGAAGAGCGGCACTTGCAGACCGTGCTTATTTTGAAGAGACAAGGAACAAGATCATTGCGACCAGAGAGCGTGTCAAAAAAGAACTGGCAGGACTTGGATTTACCTTTGGAGATTCGATGGCAAACTTCTTGTTCATTACACACGAAAAAGTGGCAGCCAGAGAACTGTTTGAGGCATTGAAGATCAAGAAAATTTATGTGCGTTATTTCAATAAACCAAGGATCGACAACTATCTGCGTGTGACGATCGGAACAGATGAAGAGATGGATGCACTGCTTGCATTCTTCCGTGACTATCTGAAGAAAAAAGCCTGAGAAAGGGAACAGCGAAATGGATGAAAGAAACGAAGATTACGATATCTACGGAAGTTTTGCCTGTGTATATGATAAATTCATGGACAACGTGCCTTATAAAGAGTGGGGCAAATATCTGAAATCGCTCCTGGAAGAACAGGGTATTTCAGACGGGCTTATGCTGGAACTTGGATGCGGCACAGGAAGTCTGACGGAGATTTTAGCAGATGCCGGATACGACATGATCGGTGTGGATCTGTCCGCAGACATGCTTGATATTGCTATGGAAAAACGGGAACAGTCCGGCAATAATATTCTCTATCTTTTGCAGGATATGCGGGAATTTGAGCTGTACGGGACAGTTCGGGCAGTGGTCAGCATCTGCGATTCCATGAATTATCTGCCGTGTGAAGAGGATTTTCTTCAAACTTTAAAGCTGGTCAACAATTATCTGGACCCGGAAGGGGTGTTTATTTTTGACCTGAACACACCATACAAATACCGGGAACTGATCGGGGATGCGACGATCGCAGAGAACCGGGAAGATGCCAGTTTTATCTGGGAAAATACCTGGTATGAAAAGGAACAGGTCAATGAATATGACCTGACGATTTTTGCAAGGACAAACGGAGAATATTATCAGAAATTTTTTGAGACACATTACCAGAAAGCCTATGAACTGGAGACGGTCAAAGAGCTGATCCAAAAGTCAGGGATGGAATTTGTGGCTGCTTATGATGCATTTACCAGAGAACCGGTCAGAGCGAACAGCGAACGTATTTATATTATAGCGAGGGAAAAAGGAAAGAAAGGAACCAAGCAGATATGACAGACTATATTGTAAGAGCGACGGCAGCGGACAGTCAGATTCGTGCCTTTGCCGCCACGACAAGAGAAATGACAGAATATGCAAGAAAAGTGCATGAAGAAAGCCCGGTTGCCTGTGCAGCACTGGGAAGACTGATGACGGCAGGAGCCATGATGGGAGCGATGATGAAAGGAGATAAGGATCTTCTTACCCTTCAGATCCGGGCAGACGGTCCTCTTCGCGGCATGACCGTGACGGCCGATGCAAAAGGAAATGTCAAAGGGTTTGCCGGAAATCCACAGGTGATGCTGCCTCCGAATGCTCTCGGAAAACTGGATGTCGGCGGTGCAGTCGGTCATGGCATTTTAAATGTGATCAAAGATATGGGCATGAAAGAGCCGTACGTCGGACAGGTTGGGCTGCAGACCGGAGAAATTGCAGAAGACTTAACTTATTATTTTGCAACTTCTGAGCAGGTTGCTTCTTCGGTCGGACTCGGCGTACTGATGAACCACGACAATACGGTTCGTCAGGCAGGCGGATTTATCATCCAGCTGATGCCGTTCACCGATGAGAAAGTGATCGATGCTCTGGAAAAGAAGCTTTCCAGTGTGAAATCGGTGACAAGTATGCTTGATGCCGGTATGACACCGGAAGATATTTTGCAGGAGCTGCTCGGTGAATTCGGTGTGGAGATCACCGAAAAGACGGAGACACGTTTTGCATGTAACTGTTCAAAAGAGCGTATGGAAAAGGCTCTGATCAGCATCGGCAGAAAAGACCTGGAAGAGATGATAAAGGACGGCGAACCGATTGAGATGAACTGCCATTTCTGTAATTCGCATTATCAGTTCAGCGTAGAAGAACTGAAAAAAATTCTGGCACAGGCAAAGAAAAGATAACGTTCAGAAGAAAAGGAGGCGAAAGGCATGAGAGATGGTTTTATCAAAGTTGCGGCAGTCACACCGGATATCCGTGTGGCAGACTGTGAATACAATGCAGAACAGATCTGCAAAAAAATGAAAGAAGCGGCAGCCCTTGGCAGTAAGATCATTGTATTTCCGGAGCTTTGTATCACCGGTTATACCTGTGAGGACCTCTTCTGGCAGGAGGTACTTTTAAATGGAGCAAAAGACGCACTGGATCAGATCAGAAAAGAAAGCCGTGAAATCGATGCATTGGTTTTTGTCGGACTTCCGTGGGAATGGAAAGGAAAGCTTTACAATGTTGCAGCGGCGATCTGCCATGGCAGACTGCTGGGACTGGTGCCGAAAAAGAATCTTCCGAATTATTCTGAGTTTTATGAGGTGCGTCATTTTGAGCCGGCAAACGAAGAACTAGATTACATTGAATATCCGGGTGAAGAAGAGCAGGAATGGATTCCGTTTGGCATGCAGCAGATCTTTTACTGTCCGCAGATGGAGGGTCTTACTGTTGCAGCGGAAATCTGTGAAGATCTCTGGGTGCCGCAGCCTCCAAGCATCACACATGCCATTGCAGGAGCCAATGTGATCGTCAACCTTTCTGCGAGTGATGAAATCACCGGAAAGGACAGTTACCGCAGAAATCTGGTTGGCGGACAGTCGGCAAGACTGGTCTGCGGTTATATTTATGCAGATGCCGGAGAAGGAGAATCTTCTACGGATCTTGTCTTTGCCGCACACAATCTGATTGCAGAAAACGGAACAATCCTTGCACAGTCAAAACGTTTTGAAAATGAGATCGTGACAGCAGATCTGGATATCCACAGGATTCGTGCAGAACGCCGCAGAATGACGACTTATCCGACTACGCAGAAAGAATACGAATGGACGGAGTTTGAACTGAAAACGGAAGAGACAAAACTGGAGAGAACGTTTGCACAGACGCCGTTCGTTCCGCAGAATAAAAATGACCGGGAACGTCGCTGCGAGGAAATCCTATCCATCCAGGCACTCGGTCTGAAGAAACGTCTGGTGCACACAAACTGCAAAAGTCTGGTAGTCGGAATTTCCGGCGGACTGGACTCTACCCTGGCACTTCTGGTGGCAGCCCGTGCCTGTGATATGGCAGGCATCGGAAGAAATCACATTCTGTCTGTGACAATGCCATGTTTCGGAACGACAGACCGCACCTATCAGAATGCCTGTGAGCTGACCAGAAGACTTGGAGCTACCTTAAAAGAAGTGGATATCCGAAAGTCCGTGACATGCCATTTTGAGGATATCGGTCAGGATATCAACTGTCATGATGTCACCTACGAAAACAGCCAGGCAAGAGAGCGTACACAGGTACTGATGGATCTTGCAAACAAGAGCGGCGGTATGGTGATCGGAACTGGTGACATGTCAGAACTTGCACTTGGCTGGGCAACCTACAACGGTGATCACATGTCAATGTACGGCGTGAACGCTTCCGTTCCGAAAACACTGGTACGCCATCTGGTGCGTTACTGTGCCGATACCTGTGAGGATCGCAGACTGGGAGAAGTACTGTATGATATTTTGGACACGCCGGTCAGCCCGGAACTTCTGCCGCCGGAAGACGGAAAGATCTCACAGAAAACAGAAGATCTGGTCGGACCTTATGAATTGCACGATTTCTTCCTGTACTATGTGCTTCGATTTGGCTATGCACCGGGCAAAATTTACCGTATTGCCGGAAAATCGTTTGCCGGTGTGTATGACGATGAGACGATCCTGAAATGGCTGAAGAAATTTTACTGGAGATTTTTTGCACAGCAGTTCAAGCGTTCCTGCCTGCCGGACGGTCCGAAGGTCGGATCCGTCGCAGTATCGCCGAGAGGAGATCTGCGTATGCCAAGCGATGCCTGCGTGTGTCTGTGGCAGAGAGAGCTTGAAAAGTTATAAATCACATAAATATTAAGTTGAAATATAAAATAATATTTGACAGAAAAGCAATCTTTATGTATACTTCTATACAGAGAGCAACGAAAGAGGGAAAGCAAAAGGGGGTGCCTGTGACAGCACCTACCTTTGTGCTTTTGCCAGAGAGTTTTTGATTGCCTGAAATAATAATTCAGAAGTATATTTATTCTCACGGGAGCAAGTGATCCCATCTAAGGACTGTTTCTGACAGATCTGTTCGGACAGTTCATCCAAAGAAGGTTCTACGAGCGGAAAGGCAGTAGTGACCGAATCCCCAAGATTTACAAGGCGAATAGAATCAATCTGATCCGTATTTAACGTAACTTCAATATCCGCATAATGGTTGTTCAGAATCAGGGAAGCCGTATAGACTCCGGGCTGATATCCGACGGAATCTGCATCAGCGGAAGAAGAAAACGTTGTTTTTGTTTCTGTATCCGGTGTATTTGATGCATCGTGTGGCCGGAACATCAGAAAAAGCAGGATCAGAAGTACCAAGATTAAAAAGATAAAAATGGCAGTGTAGATCAATTCTCTCATGTGCAGGACGACAATTTTAGGTTTGGACATCGGTGTTTCCTTTTTTGTTTTTACCAGTATATTTCGCAATGCTTCTCGATATGACGTTTGACTTGAATCAAAAGAGGTGGTTTGTATGAAAAACGATGTATGGCGTGCACCTCGCAGTAACGATGCCAGAGATATTCTTAAATCTCAGGAAATCTCTGCATGCAGGAAAAGAAAGGAGAAGAATTTGGATGAACACAGACAAATGGAAAAGGATACTGGCAGGCTTTCTGGCGATACTTTGTCTTCTGACGTCGCCGATGTCCGTCTATGCATCCGGGATGCAAAAGAGCAGTTTTGCGGGAAAGAGACAGACAATGAGCAGTGAGAAAGCAACAGAAGCGAAGAGTGCTCAGAGCGAAATACTACAAAGACAGACCGAACAGCAGATGCAGACGGAAAAACAAAAGCAGACCGAACAAAAGCGGGAGGAAGGTCTGGAGTCAGAGTCTGCATCGAAGAAAAATCCGGAGATAAAACAGGAGTCCGAAGAACAGAAAAATCCGGAGACAAAAAAAGATCCAGGCAGTCAGGAGAATCTAGAATCGCAAAGGAAACAGGAATCGAAAGAAAATACGGTTCAGGGCAGTTCGGATCAGACGGAAAAGGTGATGGATTCGATGAAAATTTCACAGACAGAGCGGCAGAACCGAAAAGTGTCCGGAGAGGAAGAAAACGAAAAAAATCCGAAAGTGAAAAAGCAAAGTGCGAAGAACGAGGCGAGAGCTGCATCAGACAGCATTTATCTGACGGTGCGTTCCAGTGCGGTGACGCTGGATAAAGCATCCGGTGTGAAAGTTGGAAATGTCAAAACACAACTGCCGGATGGATACGAAGGCTACATTCGAAGGACTGCCAAATGTGAGACGAACCTTGGCAGTGATGTTTTTACAGCCGAAGGCGGACCGCTGGATGGCAGGGAGGACTGCAAGACACTTACGGCAAAAGACAAGAATAAGTATTATGCCTGGTACCGGAAAGGGATGTATTATCAGGGAAAATGGGTGGACATCAAAGTGACACTGGTTGATTTCGAACTGCGGGACGGAGCATTTTTCCGTTTTGTGACGGATCGGCCGGGGATTGAGACCTGTAAAGTAGAGTGGGCAGAGACAAAAATGGAGTTTTTCCGCTCAGATAATGGAAATGCGATCGATGTCAAAGGTTATATCACATTTCAGGATATCGATCTTTATCAGGGAATCCTGATGAAAAATGGTTTTGGAAATGTTTATGTGAAAAGAGCAGCACTGGAAAATCTGAAAGCAGCAACGGTGAAGGGCAAAAATTATTACTTTGACACGTCCGGTCTGAACCAGAGCGGAAGTGATACCGGCTTTATGCTGTCGGTACTGATTTCGGGAAAGGCGGCGACAGCGGTCTTTACATTTGTCAGGCCGGAAAACAATCTTGGAACCTCTACAACACCGTCCGGCGGGCTTGTGGCAAAAGCTTACAAAATGTTTCCAAATGCCCATCCGCATATCGAAAAATATGTTTCGGACAGTGACGAAAAGATGACGTCCGAAAACCGCCTTTCCACCAGAGAAGAGACATACACCTATACGCTTCGCACGATGGTTCCAATCGAAAATGAAGAAACCTGTTACCATGATCTGAGCATTTCCGATCAGTTGGATGATTTTCTGGAGATTAAAAATGTCACTGTGACAAACGAAAACGGGGCAAATGCAGAAAAGTTCTGGACGATACAGAAAACAAATGCGTTTGTGGCTCGATGCAGTGATATCAAAAATACCAGTTTTTACGGCCATACGTATGATTTTCAGATCACGGTCGGCGTGAAAAAAGATGCCGGTCTTGAAAAACGCTGGGATCCGGCAAAGAAAATGGCAAGGATCAAAAATCAGGCATCTGCCTCTTCTGACGGCAACACGGTTCGATCACAAACCGTAGTGACAAATATTGCACCGGTGAAATCTTCCGTTTCGGTGGAAAAGAGAGATGGCAAAACAAAAGAAAAACTTCCGGGGGCCGTCTTTGCCGTATACGAATGGAACGGCAGCAGATATGCATCAACACCTCTGTTTCAGCTGAAAAATGAAGCAGATGGAGTGTATGAAAGTGCAGAAATACTTTCTTATACAGATGAGAACAAGGGAAAATTCAAGATCATAGAAGAACAGTCGCCGGAAGGCTACACAAAGAGTGGATGGGAGAAGGAATTTGTTATCTCACCGTTTGAAAGTAAAAAAATCACGTATCACGGTGACAACGCCTGTTTCAATGAACCGCTGTGGATCACCGTGCAGATTCAGAAAAAGGATCTGGAGACAGGAAAAGCACTGTCGGGTGCGAGATTTGCGGTATACGAATGGAATCAGGAACAGCAAAATTATGTGCCGTATGCAGCTTGGCCGGAGCTTGTGACAGCCATAAACGGAGAGGCAGTCAGCAGTAAACTTTACTATCAGAAAAAGAACGAAGGAAAATTTCGACTTCAGGAAACACAGCCGCCGAAAAACTATTTTGGAGATTATGTGGACGGTGAGAAAGAAAAAGGGCTGAAATTCTATGATTTTCGCGTCACTGCCCAGAATGCAGGACAGAGCCTGGAGCTGACCAACAACGGGAAGCAGACGGGATTTGTCAATACACCGCAGATGGCATCGATCGCGGTGAAAAAAATCGGCGAGGTCTTAACAGAAGCCAGAGATTCGGCGGAGGGTGTGATATTTCTCTATGAAAAGCAGCCGCTTGCCGGAGCAAAATACGAGATTACAGCGGCAGAAGATATCTATAAGGCCGACGGAGTGACACTGGCTCTGAAAAAGGGTGCAGTGGCACAGCAGCTGGTAACCGGAAAAGATGGTACGGCAGTCAGCAGGAAGTTGTATCTTGGCAGGTATCATGTGACAGAAACCGAGGCACCGCAGGGCTATGTGCGAAAAGATACGGTAGCAGGAAATACCAGAACAGTGACACTTTCCTACCGCGGACCGGAAATCCGGGAATATGTAAGCGAAGAGCAGGTCTTTGAAAATGAACGCCCAAAGATGCAGGTGACGGTTTTCAAACACTCCGAGAACACACAGAAGGGACTTGCAGGAGCACGGTTTGGATTGTATGCGGGAGAAAACATTCTGTCGGATGGAAACAGGATCGCAGCAAAAGATACGCTGCTTGCTCTGGCGTACAGTAAAAAAGACGGAAGCTGTCTTTTTGATGCGGATGTTCCATGCGGTTACCGCTATTATGTAAAAGAAATCCAGGCACCGGAACATTACTATAAACAGGTGAAAAAAGCACGTTATGAGTTTCGGTGGATTTATCAGGATGATAAAACACAGCTTTACACATTCCCGAAACCTGGAAGCGAATCAGAAGCCGTTTTTCTGAACCAGGAAGTAACAGCAGAAGTTACGGTTCAGAAAGTGGATGCACAGAGCGGACTTTCCAAGCCACAGCAGATGGCATCTTTAAAAGGAGCCGTGTACGGCATCTATGCAAAAGAAGCGATTACATCGGCAGATGGCGATGGAGAGATTCTCTATGAGAAGAATGCAGAAGTCATGCGAAAAGAGACGGATACAGAGGGCAGACTTTGTTTTACAGGACTGCCACTTGGAACGTACTATGTAAAAGAAATCAAAGCTTCGGAAGGATACCTTGCCGATGCCGCAGTTTATACGGTGGACTGTGCCTATGAAGGACAGGATATTCTTGTGATCAAAAAAGAAGTGTTCAGTAAAGAACGCATCAAATCTCAGCCATTTACTTGCTTTAAACTGACCGGAGACAATAAAGAGACGGATCTGGAATGGATGAGAGGTGCCGGATTCTCTGTGTACAGTGTAAAAGAGCTGGAAGAAAAAGGGCATCTGAAAAAGGGCAGTGCACAGCTGGAAGATGCAGTCCTGATCCAGGAAGTAATCGATCAGTATCGGGATAAAGATACGCTTCAATATCAGAAAATGAAAGCCCTAGAAACGGCAGCTTATTATGATGAGGCAGGTAAGATGCAGCGTCTTAAGGAGCAGTTTTCCGATGAAAACGGAGTTCTGAATATCCGGGCACTTCCATATGGCAAATATCTGCTGGTCGAGACAACCGTTCCAGAAGGAAAGGTGGCGGCGGCACCGAAAGTGCTGAATGTCGATTCGGATGAAAAAGACGGACTGGTGGACGGCGACGGCAAAGGGACATTGCAGATGGGATCTGCCATCTGGGATCAGCCGCAGACCAGTTATCTTAAAATCGTAAAGAAAGACAAAACAACCGGGGAAACGGTAGCGAAACCGGGAGCAAAGTATGTGATCCATGATGTCGAAGGAGCCTACTTTAACTGGTATATGGAAGATAAGACCAGTGAGGAAAAAGTCGATTATATCAATCGCTTTGGAAATCTTGTCGTTGCCTATACAAACGGAGAGATGCTGGGATCTTATGAAAATCCTTATGTGACTGCAGAGCGAAAGGACAGCGACGGCAGAGTGCTCGGCACTTATGTCTCCACGACCACGACACTGCCGCAGGGACTTTATATTTTAGAAGAAGTGCAGGCACCGGAAGGTTATGTACGCCAGGGAGCAGAAGGAAGATACCGCAAAAGAAACGGACAGTATTTCTTT
>OOAK01001899.1_pt1 | contig 11859 bp, 8 predicted proteins | sample 1671811 | NCBI WGS metagenome assembly OOAK01 (sample SAMN06348195, study PRJEB24527) | human gut metagenome | biome: human gut; feature: ankylosing spondylitis patient; material: feces | host: Homo sapiens | place: China | collected 2015-10 | reverse complement strand
TTTCGGCGAAAGTTCCGGAAGTGCTCCACAGAAGCACGTGCACCTTATGCTCGCTCTTTAGGTTTTGTGCGGAGCTGGGGACGCAAGGTCACCCGGTTTCTGAGCTTAACCCGCACCGAGCAAAGGCAGTCCCTCTGACTACAAAGGAGGGAAGCCGCATCCATTCAGACGGCCTTGCCGGATGAATGGGTGCGGAGGCTTCACGGAGCGATGCCTCCTTTTTTTCATGAAAGAAAGAGTTTGACTTTCATCATGTAGGGTGAAGGTCATGCCTGCATACCCATTTTTGTAATTTGATGCATGGATGCATCATTTTTATAAGAGTGATTCCTAACCCTCCTTCCCCCCATTCCTCCCAAAACAAGCAAAAAGCACTGCCGTGCAGTCGAAAAACAGGTTCATCCAGAAAAATTTTCCCGCGATTTCTTGGTGTAGCCCGGCGACGATCAACGGAACCTCTCCGAGGAAGGCAAAAACTTTCTCGCTTCATCATGCTTTGTTGCAATTCGTGCCTTCCGTTCATAGCTCTTTTTCCCTTCATCCTCTAAGCTCAAGGCAATGTGAGCATTATCGGAGGCGTCATGCGATTTACCGTTTTCACTCTCAGTCTTCTCGCCGCCGCCACGACGAGCGCCTTTGCCGCGGAAGCGCAGCCCTCGGCCTGGCTTCGCGTACAGACCGACGTTCCCTACGACGGGAAGGCGCCGCTCTACTTCAACTTTCAGCCCGACGAAGCGGTCTGCAAAAAGCAGTACGGCGACGACTGGTACGACGCCTGCCACCGCCCGATCGGCTCGCGCTTGAGAAGCGACGGCGTCGTCATGACGCCCTCCGTGCGCGGGACCTGGCGCTGGCTCTCGAGCACGCTCCTCACCTTCGAGCCCGCCGAAAGCTGGCCCGCCGGGAAGGAATACCGCTTCGACTTCTCGAAGCTGTCTCTCCCCGTCGGGACGAAACTCGCCACCACAACGCTCACGCTCAAAACGAAGCCCCTTTCGCTTTTGTCGTCCAACGTTCGCTTCTGGGCCGACCGCACCGTCTCGGGCGCAAAGCTCGTGACGCTGGATCTCCGCTTCTCGTCGGCCCCTGACAAGAAAACCTTCGAATCGCGCTTTGCGATGCGGCTCCCCAAGGGGCTGGCCCTCGAGAAGCCGTCGTTTGAGTGGACCGACGACGGCCTCGGCGTGTACGTACGCATGACGGTGCGGGCGCTCCCCGCAGCGACGGGCACGGCCACCTTCGAGCTTCCGGGCGTCGCTTCCCGGCTCGATCAGTCCGACCAACTCCGTCCGCGCGTCGCGAAGGGCTTTGAGTCGGCGAAACTCGACCTGCGCGTCCCGGGCAAAGACGAACTTTTCTTTGTCGAAAACGCCCGCGTCTTCGCCGCCCGCACGGACGACTTCCGCTCCGTCTACGAACTCTCGCTCACGCCCTCGATGCGCATGACGCCTGCGGACATCGTCAAAAACCTGCGCGTGACGCTTTTGCCCGAAAAGTGGCGCGAGGATGCTCCCGACGCGGCCGACTGGTCGCGCGCGGGCGAACTCTCGGACGCCGTGCTCGCGCGCGGCACGCCCGTCAAGGTGACGCCCGTCACGTCGGCGGACCTTCCGACCGACACGGTGCGGCTTGAATTCGACGCACCCGAAAACCGCTGGGTGCACGTCTCGCTCGCCCAGGGCACGGGCCCCGAGGGCGCCAAGCTCGCGAAGGCCTGGACCGAAGTCTTCCGCACCCCCGTTCTGCGCCCGGAAATCCAGTTCCTGCTCCCGGGCAACCTCATGACGCTCTCGGGCGAGCGCGCGCTTCCCTTCACGGTGCGCGGCGCCGAGCGCCTGCGCGCCGAAGTAGCGAAGATCCGCGAACCCTTCGCCGCGCAGGTCATGCAGGCCTGGAACGGCTACAACGTCGTGCGCCACGCCGACGAACTCGCCGACATTCAGACGCTCACGCCGACGCTTGTCGCCATGAAGGAAGGCGCATCCGTGAAGGACGGCGCCTGGAGCCGCATTGAACTCCCCGAAGAGGCGGGTCTTTATCAGGTCACCCTCAAGGGCGAAGCGAAAAACGAAAAGGGCGAATGGCGCGAAGTCGCCCGCACGGTGAGAACGACGCTCGTCTCCGACCGCGCGCTTCTCGTCAAGGAAACGCCCGACGGCACCGTAACGCTCTTTGACGCGCGCCTCACGACGGGCGAACCCTCTTCGGGCGACGCCGTGACGCTTCTCGCCGCCAACGGCAGCGTTCTTGCCGAAGGCAAAACCGACGCCGAAGGGCGCTTCTCGATTGCGGTCGACTCCGCCTGGACGCGCGACAAAAAGCCCGCGGCCCTCTTCGTACGCGGATCGGACGGCGACCTGTCGCTACTGTCGCTCGCCGATCCCTCGAACCTCACGGGCGCGGCCGAGCGCGGCACGGCGGGGCGTCTCGCGTCCGCCGACGCGCTCCTCGGCCTCAGCTTTGCCGAACGCGGCGTCGTGCGGCCGGGCGAAACCGCGCGCTTCGGCGCCATCGTCAAGGCCCGCGACTGGTCGGCCCTCCCCGCGGACCTTCCGCTTCGCGCGCGCCTCACGGGCCCGTCGGGCGAAGAGCTCGCAAACGAAACGGTCAAGCCGGGCGACACGGGGCTCGTCGAATTCTCCTACGACACAAAGGATGGAATGCCGAGCGGCAAGCTCGTCTTCGACCTGATCGCGGGCGACGTGACGCTCTCCACGACGGCCGTCGCGCTCGAACCCTTCGCGCCCGAAACGATGGAGCTCGCGGCCGCGCCCGAAACGCGCCGCGCGGGCTGGCTCTCCCCCGACGAAGCGCGCTTCGCGCTCTCGATGACGGGGCTCTACGGCGGTCCCGCGGCCGAACGTACGGTGGAGGCGAACGTCTTCACACACGCGGCGGGTGGCATTTATTTTGACCGGTACCCCGACTTCGTCTTCCTCGACGCCCACCCCTTTGATGCGCAGGCGGCCGACCGAAGACTCCCCGCCCTCGTCACAAACGACAAGGGCGAAGCGTCGCTCACGATTCCGCCCGAACACTTCTTCGGCCGCACGGCCCGCGCCCGCGTCGTGCTCCGGGGTTTCGAGGCCCCGGGACGCGTAGGCGCGACGAAGGTCGTCGAGGCGCTCGTCTCGCCCGCCGAAGTAATGCTCGGCTGGCGCACGGAAGGCGCGGGTACGACCTTCCTCACCACGGGCGAAAAGGGGGCGCTTCGCATCAAGCTCGTCGACCGCGATCTGAAGCCCCGCGCAGGCGAAACCCTGCGGCTCGTTCGCTCCGAGCGCTCCGACGTGCGCGAACTCGTCACGACCGCCGACGGCCGCGCGGCCTTCCGCTCGACCGCCCTTTTGAAGCCCGTCGACGACACGGTGGTGACGCTCGACGCCGCGGGTGAAGCCCTCGTCGCGCTTCCGAGCGCCACGGCGGGCGACTTCGTCTTCACGGCCGAAACGCAAAAGGGCCAGAAGCTTGGTGAAATTCCCTTCACCGTCGCCGACGCGACGCTCGAGAAGGCGGCCTTGGGCGGCAAGACACCGTCGGTTCTGCGCGTCCATCTCGACGAAAAGGAAATCCCGGCCGCGGGCACGGTGTCGGCTTCGGTCGCCTCGCCCTTCGAGGGCTTCGGGTTGCTTACGCTTGAGAGCGACAAACTGCATGCCGCCAAGTGGGTGAAGGTGAAGACGGGCGAAAACCGGCTTGAACTCCCCGTTCCCGCGGGCGTCGAAGGGCGCGCTTACTGGCGGCTCTCGCTCGTTCGCGCCAAGAGCGAAGACGCGCGTCTGATCGAGCCCTACGTCGAGGCGACGCTTCCCGTCTCGATTGCACCGAAGGCGCGCGACCTGGGCCTCACGGCGAAACTGCCCGAAACGATCGAAATCCGCCCGGGTGACGATAAGTCGACCGACTTCACGCTTTACGCCAAGGAAAAGGGCAAGGCTCTCGTCTGGGCCGTGGACGAAGGAATTTTGTCGCTCACGAACTACCGCACGCCCGATCCGCTCGCGCGGCTTCTGCTTGACCGCGCGCTCGAAGTGGGGACGCGCCAGACGCTCTCGCGCCTCATGCCCGAAGGCTTCCCCTACGCGCAGAAACTCCCCGCCTTCGGCGGCGACCTCGTCGCCGAAGCGTCCGGAGCGCTCGCCAATCCCTTCGGCACGGTCTACGACGCGCCCGCCCTCTGGTGGAGCGGGATCGTGTCGGTGGGCCCCGAAGGCACGCCCCTCAAGATGACGTTGCCCGAAGGCTTTGCGGGGCGCGTGCGCCTCATGGCCGTGGGCGCCTCGGACGACAAGGTCGGCCATTTCTCGGACGACGTGACGATCACGGCGCCCGTTCTCCTTCGCATGCCCGCGCCCAACGTCTTCTTTGAAGGGGACGCGGTGGATCTTCCCGTCCGCATCACGAACACGACCGAAAAGGCCCTCGAAGGGACGCTCAACCTCCGGGGCGAACTCCTCGCCGAACCCGTTTCGAAGAGCATCAAGCTCGGGGCGAACGAAACCCGCACAGAAACCGTACGCCTCACGGCCTCGCGGCTCGGACGCTTCACGCTCGAAGCGACGCTCGCAAGCGACGACCCCGCCATGAACGGCATGGCGGCGAAGCTCGAAGGAAGCGTTCGCCCGACGTCGCTTCTTCGCACGGAGGTCGTGACGGGGCGCTTCACGAAGGAGACCCCGAACGTCAAGCTTTCCGACGCCTTCCTTCCCTATGAGGAGGAAACGACGCTCGTCGCCTCGACGACGCCCGTCGCGCTCCTCTCGGGGCTTACGAATCCTCGTCCCTTCACGCGTACGGCGGCGCTCTCCGACGCGCTCGCACTCCTGCCGCTTCGCACGATGGCCAAGGACACGGCCGAACGGCTCGCGCCCGTCTACGGACTCGCGCCCGACGAAGTGGCCCCGAGACTGCTCTCGGACCTTTCGAGTGCGGACTACCTCTATGAGGAGAACACGCTCTTTGCCGCTGCGCAGCACTTGGAGGCCCTTCTCACGCTGCGCGCCAAGGCGCCCGACCTTGTTTCCGCCAACGATCTGCGGGAGGCGAAGGGTACGCTCGAGCGCCTTCTCGCGCTCGACCCGGCCAACCTCGCCGAAGCCCGGGACGCGGCCTACGCCCTCTGGGTCCTCACCCGCGAAGGGACGCTCGTCGCGGATTCGCTCGCGCTTTTGACCGAGCGCGCGAGTGCGCGCGGGCTCGACCTCGCCAAGGACCCCGCAGGACTTCTCGTGGCGGCGGCCGAGCGCGAAATGCAGCTCCCCGTCAAGGCCCCGGCCGTGACGTCCCCGCAGCCCGCGGGCGACTGGACGACGACGGTTCTCTCCGCCCTCACGGAGCGCGTTCTCGCGACAAGTTTCGGGGAAAAGACTCTTCCCGAAGCCTTCCTCGCCGAAGCCTCCGACGCAACAAAGGCGGCGCTTGCCTCCGAAGACGAAAAGCTGCAAAGCGCCATGACGCTTCTCGCCGCGGAAGACTCCGGCTCCGCCGCCCCCGCGCTCGCCTGTCTCGCGCCCGACGCGAAGAAGGCCGAAGCCGCGGGAACCTCGGGCACGACCGTCCTCGCTGCGCCGGGCTGCACGACCTTCGGCGCCTCGAACTTTGAGGGAACGCTCTACTGGACGATGCTCCGAAAGGGCTACGAAGCGAAGCCCGCCGTGCGCTCCGAAGGCGTTTCGATCGAGCGGCGCTTCACGCTCGAAGACGGCACGGAAGTGACGCCCGAAACGAAGTTGCCCGCTGGAACGCTTCTTCGCATGACGATTACGCTCACGCCCGAAGCCGACCGCGACGAAGCCCTCTGGGCCGTTTCGCAGCTTCTCCCCGCCGGGGCGACACTCGAAACCTCGGGCGACCTCGCCCCCGCGGGCGACGGGCTCGAGCGCGTCGTGACGAGCGAGGGCGGCGTGCAGTTCTTCCTTCGCACGCCCTTCGGATTCGCCGCTTCGGTCGACGCGGTGCTTCGCACGGGACTGCCGGGCAGCGTGACGGTTCCGCCCGCGGCCGCGACCGACGTGCGCCGTCCGGCGCGCGAAGCGGTTTCTGAGGCGACCCACTGGACCCTCGTTCCCTAAGGAAAGAGAGCCTTGAGCGCGACGAACGCTTCCGGTCCCGCCCCGATGGGGCGGGACCGAAGAAAGATGCTTCTCACCCTCGCCGGCCTGGCGCTCGCGGGGGTGTTGGCGCTCGCCGCGATGCCGCGCCTTCTGCCCGCGCCCCCTTTGCTCGACGGCGTCCCCTTTTCCCGGACGGTGACGGACCGAAACGGCGTGCTGCTTCGCGTCACGAGCGCCGAAGACGGACAGATCCGACTCTTTACGCCCTTGGAAGACGTCTCCCCCTCGGTCGTTCGCTCGCTTCTCACCTACGAAGACCGCTACTTCTACGAGCACCCGGGCGTGAACGTCCCGGCCCTTCTTCGGGCCGCCTGGTCGACCCTCACGGGGCCGCGGGCTATCGGCGCCTCGACCGTCACGATGCAGACGGCACGCATGCGCCTGGGACTCGACACGAGAACGGTTTCGGGAAAGCTCTCGCAGATCTTCTGGGCGCTTCGCTACGAAGCGCACTACGAGAAGGCCGAGATTCTCGAAGCCTATCTCAACCTACTTCCCTGGGGCGGCAACGTCGCGGGGATCGGCGCGGCCGCCCTCGTGCACTTCGGCAAGCCCGCGCGGCTTCTGTCGGCCTCGGAATCGGCGGCGTTGGCGGTCGTGCCGCAAAATCCCGTCGCACGGCGTCCGGGAACCGATGCTTTTCGTGCGGCGCACGAGCGCTTCACGGCGCGCCTTCTCGCCGATCCCGATCTTTCGCCCTTGGAAAAGCGCGCGCTCGAAACGCCCCTTCGGCTCTCGAAAAAGGGCCTTCCCTTCCTTTCGCCCCACGCCGCGGACCGGGCGCTCGCCGACGAAAAGCATCACGGCGAAACGGCACTCCAAATCACCGTCGACTCGGCCTTGGAAGAGCGCGTACGCCAGGCGCTTCGCACGCACCTCTCGCGACTTTCGCCCTACGGCATTCGAAACGGCGCCGTGCTCCTTCTCGACGCGCGTTCGGGCGAAATTCTCGCCGAAGTCGGAAGCGCCGACTATTTCGACGACGCGATCGAAGGGCAGGTGAACGGCCTCGTCGCGCCGAGAAGTCCGGGGTCGACCTTGAAGCCCTTCGTCTACGGTCTGGCGCTCGATCAGGGTCTCATTCATTCGGAGACGATTCTCTTTGATACGCCGCGGCGCTTTGCGGCCTACGAGCCCGAAAACGCGGACGGCCGCTTCGAGGGGCCCGTGGGCGCCGAGCGGGCCCTGCGGATGAGCCGAAACGTTCCCGCGGTCGACCTTGCCGGCCGGATTTCGCCCGACCTCCACGATTTTCTGCAGAGGGCCAACGTGCCGCTTCCCTTCCCGCGCGAGCACTACGGGCTCTCGATCGTGCTCGGAGGCGCCGAAGTGTCGCCCGTGAACATCGCGAAACTCTACGCGGCGCTCCACGAGAGCGGGCGCATGACGGAGCCGCGGCTCTTCTCCGACGATCCCAAACCGTCGTCCGTGCCGCTACTCTCGCGAGAAGCCGCCTGGATCGTGCGCGCGATGCTCGCCGATCCCCGAAACGACCTGAAGCGCGGCGGCCGAACGATTCCCCTCCCCTACAAAACGGGAACCTCGAACGGCTTTCGCGACGCCTGGACGGCGGGACTCGTCGGGCCCTACGTCGTCCTCGTCTGGCTCGGAAACTTCGACAATGCTCCCAACCCTCATCTCCTGGGCGAAGACGCGGCGGCGCCGCTTTTCAAGACGCTCGCGCGACTCATCGCCTCGGACCCGAAGTACGGACGGTTCGTCTTTGAGACGAACGAACAGCCCGAGGACGTCGTCTCGATCGACGTCTGCCGCGCGACGGGCGACATTCCGCGGGGACGCTGCAGCGACACCGTGCCCGCCTGGTTCATCCCGGGCAAATCGCCCGTGCGCGACACGGGCGTGCTCCAAGAAATCTGGATTGACCGGGCAACGGGCCTTCGCGCCTGCCGATGGGAAGAGGGAAAGACCGAGCGGCGGATCGCCGAAGTCTGGCCCGCGCGCGAAACCCTCGCCTTTCTTGCGGCGGGCGTCGTAAAGACCCCGCCTCCGCCCTGGATGCCGGGCTGCGGCAATGCGGGTGAAAGTCGGGACGCGCCCGACATTCTCGAACCCGTCGAAGGCGTCGGACTCTTTACGGGAACGGCCTCGCGCCCCGATCGGGCGCTCGCGGTGCTGCGCGGGGTCTCTACGGACAGCGCTCCCCTCTTCTGGTTTGACGGCGCGACGCCGCTCGGCGTCACGAAGGCGGGCGAACCCCTTCCCGTGGAGCTTGTTCGGGGCGTACACCGCCTCACCGCGACCGATCCCGAAGGCCGAAGCGCCTCGCGGAGGGTGCGGGTGCTTGACGCGCGGCCTTGACGGCCTGCACAACGATACAAAAGGTGAAAATCGCTCTCGTCGAAGCGCTTTTTGTTTGAGAAAAAAGACTACAATTCTCTTCTTTCCGTCGGATCCTCACCCGACGACGTCGAAGGCGCGAATTGACGCAAGAGGCGCCTCCCAACCGAACATTTTCTATTTTTGGAGATCCGTTTCATGGCTCACGTTGTCTGCGAAGGCTGCATCAACTGCAAGCGCACCGACTGCGTCGACGTCTGTCCCGTCGACTGCTTCCGCGAAGGCCCTAACTTCCTCGTCATCGACCCCGACGAATGCATCGACTGCGCCGTCTGCGTGCCCGAATGCCCGGAAGCCGCCATTTACGCCGAAGAAGACGTTCCCGCCGATCAGCAGGAATTCATCGCGCTCAACGCCGAACTCTCGCAGGAATGGCCCTCGATCACGCGCCGCAAGCCCTACCCCGACGACGCCGACGAATGGAGCGGCGTGAAGAACAAGCTCCAGTACCTCAAGCGCTGAGCAAATTCTTCGGTCGCAAGCGACGCCTTTGATACAATCCGAAGGCTCGTTGTGAAAGGGAGGCCTCCCGTGGAGAGCCTCCTTTTTCTTTTTCAGGATTTGTTATGCAAACGATCATTCTGCGCGAAAAGCGCGTCGTGGCGCCCAAGCTCACCGAGCTCACGTTCGAGCGCCCGAGCGACTGGCCCTTCGAGGCCGGCCAGTTCGCCCGTCTCGGCCTTGCGGTCGACGGGCACCCCGTCATGCGCGCCTACTCGATCGCCTCGGCTCCGAACGAAGACGTACTCCGCTTTCTCGTGACCGAAGTCCCCGAAGGGAGCCTCTCGCCGCGCCTTCACGAACTCGAGCCCGGCGCCGAAGTGCTCCTCGAAGGAAACGCCGAAGGGAACCTTCGCCCCGCGCGCGTCGCGGGCGGCAAGACCCTGTGGCTCCTCGCCACGGGCTCGGGCCTCGCGCCCTTCCTCTCGATCGTGCACGACCCGGCCACCTGGCAGACCTGGGAGGACGTCGTCATCGTCGAGAGCGTGCGCACGCTTGAAGAAGCCGCGCCCGCGCGCGAGCTGATGGAAGAAACCTTCCCGGGCGAACTCACCGTCGTCGTCGCGACGACGCGCGAAGAAGAGGAGGAGCGCCGCGGCGACCTCTCGGGGCGCATCACGCAGTTGCTCACCTCGGGCGAGCTCGAAGAGCACGTCGGCAAGCGCATCACCCCCGAAGACGCCCGCGTCATTCTCTGCGGCAACCCCGAATTCATCGAGGCGGCCCGCGCGATTCTGAAGGAGCGCGGCCTCACGTCGCCGCGCTTCGGCAAGCCCGGGCAACTCCTTGTGGAGTCCTTCTGGTGATCCGCGTCGAACTCGTCGAAGACCTTCTTCCGCAGACGCAGTGCCGGCAGTGCGGCTTTCCGGGCTGCCGCGCCTACGCCGAAGCGATCGCCGCGGGCGAGGCCCTCATCAACCGCTGTCCCACGGGCGGCGCCCGAACGATCGGACGCCTCGCCGAGCTTCTCGGCACCGCCCCCCTGCCGCTCGACCCCGAATACGGACGCGAAATGCCCTTTGCCGTCGCGCGCGTGAAGGCGGAGGGCTGCATCGGCTGCGGTTGGTGCGAAGACGCCTGTCCGGTCGACGCGATCACGGGGGTACCCAAACACCTCTACGCGGTGCTGGAAGCCGACTGCACGGGTTGCGGCCTTTGCGTTCCGGCCTGTCCGATGGACACGATCGAGTTCGTCGAACCCGGCCGCTCCTGGACCGACGAAGACGCCCACCGCGCCAAGGCCGCCTACGAAAAAAACGCCGCCCGCCGCGCCGCGCGGCAGGCAGAGATCGACGCCGAACTCGAGCGGCGCCGTCAAACCACCCGCAAGGGGCTTGTCGCCGACATCCTCGCGCAGGTGCGCAAATCGGGACGCTCCGCGTCCTGACCGCGAAAAAGAAGGGAGAATAAAATGATCCGCAAAGCCGATCGGGAAGAATTCATGCGGCGCCTCGCCGCCGAGCATCCGAACCCCAAGTCGGAACTCCATTTTTCCTCTCCCTTCGAACTCTTGGTCGCCGTGGTGCTCTCCGCCCAGGCGACCGACAAGGGCGTGAACCTCGCGACGGCGAAGCTCTTTCCCGTCGCGAACACTCCCGAAGCGATCCTTGCCCTCGGAGAAGAGGGCCTCACCCCCTACGTGAAGACGATCGGGCTCTACCGCAACAAGGTGAAGCACATCCTCGGCCTCTGCGAGCGGCTGCTCAGCGTCTACGGCGGCCAAGTCCCCGAAGACCGCGAAGCCCTCATGACGCTTCCGGGCGTCGGACGAAAGACCGCAAACGTGGTGCTCAACGTCGCCTTCGGACACCCGACGCTCGCCGTCGACACCCACATCTTCCGCGTCGCCAACCGTACGGGCCTTGCCAAGGGGAAGACGCCCGACGAGGTCGAAGAAAAGCTCCTCAAGGTGATTCCGCCCGCCTATCTTCAGGACGCCCATCACTGGCTCCTCCTGCACGGACGCTATTGCTGCAAGGCTCGCCGCCCCGAGTGCGAGCGCTGTCCCGTCGCCGAATTCTGCTCGGCGCCCGAAAAGAAGAAGATCCTCGAGGCGAAGTGAACAAAACGCAACGTTTTGCTCAGAAATATTCGGGTTACCTCTAATTTCATGGAAAAAGCTTCGCCTTTCGCGTAGCATGAAGCTACGGCATGACGGAGGTGCGGCGAGAACACCGTTTCTTTTGCCGAAGCACTGATTCGCCGGGTTTTGCCGAAATGAGCCGCAGGAAGATTCTCTGCGTCTCCCTCTCTGCTATTTTTTTATTCACGGCATTCCGCAAGGGCTTAAAGAAGATCAAGCGGTCCTTCCTTTTGCTTTATCCCTTCGCTTTCCTTCTTTTCTTCCCATGAAGAAGAGGTGAAAGCAAAAATCTTTTCAGGAAGAGATCATTTTTCATGAGCACGTTTCACACGCCCGCGAGTCTGCGGAACTTTCAGCGCCTCGTCGAGCGCATCGACGCCGAGGCCATGCGCGAGGAAACCTCGTTTCCGAAGTCGCTCACGACGACGGTTCCCGAGAGCTTCCGATTCCCGGTCGCCCGCTTCGAGCGGGAGGCCTGGACCTATCTGCGCTCGGTCGCGGGCGAGTCGCTCCCAGTCCTGCACACGCTTCTGCGGTGCTCCCCCTACTTTGCGGAACGCCTGCGCACGGCCCCCGACGCCCTGATCGAACATCTCTCGTCGCCCGCCTTTTCGAGCTTTCGCGCGGAGTTTGACGAAGCAGTGCTGCTCGCGCACTTTGCAGAAACGGCGACGCCCCCGCTTCGCTCCGACCATCTCCTTCGTCTGCGGCTCGAAAACGTGCACGCCCGCGCCTTCACGATGCACTACTATAACGTTCGCGATATAACGCTATTAAATAAAGCAAATGTGCTATAATGAGAGG
>OOAK01001895.1_pt1 | contig 11881 bp, 11 predicted proteins | sample 1671811 | NCBI WGS metagenome assembly OOAK01 (sample SAMN06348195, study PRJEB24527) | human gut metagenome | biome: human gut; feature: ankylosing spondylitis patient; material: feces | host: Homo sapiens | place: China | collected 2015-10 | reverse complement strand
TTGATATTTCAAACGTTATGCTTGTTGTAAAAGGCAAGACCACAAGAGTTGGCTTCAAGGTTGAAGACGGCAAGAAAGTACGTTTCGCAAAGTCAACAGGCGAAGTGATTGACGATATGGAAGAAAAGTTCGCTAAAATCGACGCTATGACGGAGGAAGTTAACGAGCTTAAAGAACAGCTTTATCAGCTTAAAGAAAACGTAAAGTGTCCGAAATGCGGTGCGTATAATCATTCTGATGATGTGTACTGCTCAAAGTGCGGTGAAAGAATTTACAACGTAAATTCAGACGATACAGACAGTTATGACGATGATGAAGTTGTTATAATAAACGCTAAAAAACCTGAAACAGAAGAGGATTAATTATATGTCCGGTAGATTTGATAAGTTTTTTGATTATGCCTATGAAAAGGGCAGAGATATAGCTAAGAAATTTCACGGAAATAAGGGTGACAAGATGGATAAAAAGGGAATGAACATAGAATCATATGACGGTCAGGACGCTTTTTACACAGGCACTGACGAGGAATATGAAGAATTTTTGAAAAATGTCGATGTAAAAACAGATAATGATGCCGATGCAGAGCCTGTTGAAAACACTCAAAGAATTAATTTGAACGAAACGATTAATATTCAAAGTGTTATCGATAAATTCAAGAAAAAAGCCGGTGACATTGAAAACGGCGCAAGAAAGTTTAAAGACACGGTTGTAAGCAAGGTTGATGAATTTAAAGCTAAAAAAGAAGCCGAAAATACAACTGAGGCTGAAAACGAAAAAGAAGAAAAAAAGAAAGATAATTCTTTTGAAAAGGTTGTAAAAACGGCAGAGGATATTAAGGAAGATATTAAAAATGCCGTTGACGAAAGCGGTATAAAGGAAAAAGTTAAGAATACCGTTAAAAATTCGGTTGAAAAGATTGACAATAAGCTTGATAACATTCGCGAAAGCGTTGTTTCTATATCTGAAATGTCAGACAGATTTGATGATGTTGAAAGCAAAATTCAAAATGTGTCAGAGGATATTGACGGCTTGAAATCGAAGATTAAAGATATTTCGGAAAAGTTGAATATTATTGATGTTCAAGATAACGAAAGAATGAAAGAACATAAGGATAATTATTCCGAGATCAAAAATTCGGTTGATGAAATAGCGAAAAGTGTTTCGGAAGTTAAACAAGCATTTAATTCGATTTCAAAACTTAATGACAGTGTGTTCGATTTGAAGAATACACAACTTAATACAAAAAATACAATTTCAGAACTTGAATCGAGTTTTGTAAAACTTAAAAAGAAATGCGTTCTCGGTGTAACCGTGCTTAGCATTTTAAGTGCGATTGTGATTGTGCTTGAAGTTGTATTAATGCTTTCATAAAATTGAATGATACATGAAAAGATCATAAGTAAATTATGGTCTTTTTTGGTAAAAAATTATGGTCTTTTTGTAAACAATTTTTTAAATCTATTGACATAAACGTCAATAAGGAATATACTAATATGTGTTGTATGTGTTAAACATATAACGAATATAACGACTTATCTGCCCGCTGATAAGCGTTAGAATATAATAATTGTGGGCAGAAAGGCTATGGAATATAATTATGAATTTTGGCAGATTTGGAAAAATAGCAAGTGTATCATTGATTGGTGCAATGCTGCTTGCAGGTTGTTCGGGAAACGGTCAAACTGTTATGAAAATAGGCGATACTAATATTACGGAAGGTGCGGTTAATTTCTTCGCAAATTACGGAATGGGTACAGAGGACGTAGACGCCGCAGTTGATAATCTAAAGCAAGAATATCTTCTAAAAGAAGTTGCAAAGGCAATGGATATAACTCTAACCGACGATGAGGCTAAACAAGTTAAAAGCACTATTTCAAATTTTAAGGCTCAACAGGGCGGTAAAAAAGCCGGCGATAAGTTGCTTAAAAAGTACGGTGTTGATGATGATATAATGGAAACAATTATTTCGGCATCAACATATTCAAAGCAGATAATGGATCAGCTTGACGTTGCAGAACCGACAGATGATGAAGTTAAGCAGTATTTCGTAGATAATTATTTAAGAGCAAAGCATATTCTTATTTCAACAAAGGATATGACGACAGGTGCAGATCTTGATGAAGACAAGCTTGCAGAGGCTGAAAAGAAAGCAAACGAAATTCTTGAAAGAGCAAAGAACGGTGAAGATTTCGATGCACTTATAAAGGAATACAATGAAGACCCGGGTATGGAATCAAATCAAGATGGATACTTCTTTACAGACGGCGAAATGGTTTCTGAATTTGAAGATGCGACAAAGTCAATCGAGCCGGGCGAAATCACAATGTGTAAATCAGATTACGGTTATCACATCATAAAAAGATTACCGATAGACGAATCGGATTCAAAGTTCAGTGAGTATTTGGAAAACAATAAATCAGCAGTTCAGTCGGCAGTCACTTCAAAGAAACAAGAAGAGGCTCTTGAAAAGAAAGCTGAAGAATTGGGTATCAAGGTAGAGGTAAACCAAGATAAGATTGATAAAATGGTTATTCAGCCAAAGGATACGCCGGAACCTACAACAGAGGCGGAACCTACAACAGAGGCTAAATAAAATGATAAATCAAGCAAGTCTGTTATAAAAACAGACTTGCTTTTTTAATCTTTTTTCGTACAAAAGTCTTGACTAATGTCAAAAAGTATGGTATAATTTCATATGTTGTTGACAAGTATGCCGATGTGGCGGAACTGGCAGACGCCCGGGACTTAAAATCCCGTGGGAAGAAATTCCCGTACCGGTTCGACCCCGGTCATCGGCACCATCAAAGGGTGATTTACTTTTGTAGATCATCCTTTTTTACTTTTTAAAATTAGGGAGTAATAGTAAACGATGTAAGCGTGCATCTGATACTATTGCTCCCTTTTTTGTTACAAAATTTTATATCAAAATGATAGATTAGAAATGTCTTTCAGACGTTTCTAATGTGTCCTTTTGAATAATCGAACACATCACATAAAAACTTAAGAAAAGGTAATTAAGTAAACAAGATTTTCGACGAGCCGTCTGCTGTACACGCATTGGCGAATAATGTACAAGAAGAAAAAGAATGCGGGAAACTCTTTGCCACAACTCGAAAATCGGTAATAATGATACTTCGGTAATTCGCCGCTCGGTCACAATGAAGACGGAGTATATCTCAGATATAATGTGACGTCCCACGTCTTACTTAATTTCCGGAAAATACAAACTTTTTTAAGGAGGGTTGAATATGCAATTTGATTATTTTTATGGCAATGAGGCAGAACAATTTACTTTTTACAGAATACCAAAAATTCTTATAACGTCGCCTCACTTCAAAAAAATATCCGACAGTGCTAAGCTACTTTACGGTCTTATGCTTGACCGAATGAGTTTATCAATTCGTAACGGTTGGCTTGATGATGACAACAGAGCATATATTTTCTTTACTACGAATGATATTATGGAGCAGATGTGTTGTGGAACAGAAAAAGCCACAAAAATGCTCGCAGAACTTGATAGTGAAAAAGGTATCGGACTTATTGAAAGAGTAAAACAAGGACAAGGCAAACCTGCAATAATATATCTTAAAAAGTTTTATGAGCTTGAAGATACTGCACGTTCAACAAAACTTTCGGAAATTGAAAGTCAAGACTTTCAAGAATCGAAAGTCAAGACTTTCGAAAATCAAAAAACAAGACTTTCGGAAATCGAAAGTCTAGAGTTTCGAAAATCGAAATGTAATTATAATAATATTAATAATACTGATATTAATTATATCTATCCTATCAATCAAGATAATTATAATATACAGAATAGTGATACTCAAACTGAAGAAGAATGGATTGATAGATATACAAAAACAGTAGATGAAATAAAAAAGCAAATTGATTATGACTATCTCATTAATCACGCTGAACGTGATATTGTTGATGAAGTTGTAAATATTATGGTTGAAGTTATGACTGTATATCGTCCGAAATACAAAATCGAGGGTGACTTTATTGAGTATAATGCGGTTGTAAATAGATTTCGGCAAATAACGGCACAAAAACTTGAAATATGCTTGCTTGCATATTCTCGTAAAATTCAGAGAATTAAAAATCCAAAAGCATATTGGATAAGCACATTATACAATATTCCGCTTACCTCAGAAATAGTATTACAAAATATGATAAACAGTGATATATACGAGTCAGGAGGTTAAAAGCAATGCAAATAAAAAAAGATTATACAAAAATGATTGAACAATTTGAAAAAATGGAAAAAGAAAAACAAGCGGCTATACCAACAATCAGTTTTGATAATAACAAGATTGTCCATTTGCCTGTTGATTTACTAAAACCGTTTCCAAATCACCCTTTTGAGCTTTATAGCGGTGAAAGATTTGAAGATTTAGCAGACAGTATTAAAGCTTGCGGAATAATTACACCATTGCTCATTAGAATGCTTGATGATAATACATATCAAATTTTAGCAGGTCATAACCGTAATAACGCCGCTAAAGCAATAGGGCTTGAAACGGTGCCTTGCATTGTATTAACCGATTTAACTGATGATGACGCATTGATGATAATGCTTGATAGTAATACTAATCAACGTAGCATTTCTGAAATGTCAATATCTCAGCAGGCTCATATATACGCACTTGATGTATCCGTAAACAAGCGACAAGGTAAGCGTTCGGATTTGATAAAAAACATAGAACAAAATCTTGAAATATTCAGTAATGGTGCGGATTTAGAAACTTGTACCCCAGTGGGGAACAAGTTAAAAACGGTCGAAATAGTTGGAGATAAATATGGGGTATCAAAGAATACTATTGCAAGACTAATCCGCATTGATACACTGTTACCGCAATTAAAAAAATTTATTGACAATAAACAAATTTCGGTGCGTGCCGGAGTTGAAATGTCTTACTTATATTCCTTTGAGCAAGAGCTTATTGCTAAAATCATAGATGAATACAGCTATCATCTTGACGAACATAAAGCCCAACAGCTTAGAGAACTCTCAAAAGCCCATAAACTTGACAGAATTAACGCAGTTGAAGTTTTTGAGGGGAGATATGGAAAGTCAGTGACACAAAAGCTAAAGTCATTTACAATAAAGCCTAAATTTCTGTCAAAATATTATCCGCCGACTGTTTCTCAAGATGTAATTGCTTCAGATGTTGAGGCAAGTATGGACGTATGGCAAGAAATAAAGACTTTTTATCCCGATAAGTCTGTTGATGATATTAAAAATAATATAATAAATTTGCTAAATAATCAAAAATAGCGGTGAATTTATCTATTTATTTTCTGCTATTTTACAGACCGCTTTTTAACTCAATTTTGAGTTAAAAATGGTATGGCAAGATACGCCTTTGTATGTACAAAGGCAAAAAACACAATATAAAATTGTGTGAAAATTGGGCATAGCCCAAACCCAAAAAACAGATATGATTGAATAAAAGAGGAGTTGATTTAAAGTGGGAAAATATCCGGCATTTTTGAAAATGAGAGTAGCACAGGAGGACCTCGAGATAATAGAGGAAAAGGCGGCACTATTAAAGATTACAAAAAGTGAATTTGTAAGACGTGCAATACGAAATTCACACGTTTATATATTGCCGAGCAAAGAAATCAAAGAATTTACATCTGAACTTAGACACATCGGTGTAAATGTTAATCAAATTGCTATACTTTGCAATATGGGTAAGCTTGAGTGTGTAAATCTTGAAGAAACAAAAGAGGCTATTACAAAGGCTTGGAAAGAACTATACAAGTTAAGAGAGGCAATAAGGAATAAGAATAATCGAGGTGGATTGAGTTTTGAAAAACGCATTTAGCTTAAAAAAACCAGCTTTTTCGGGCATTGGTTTTATAACTGCAATATTCATTTTTGGAATAGCCTTGTTTATAACAATGGAGTATTATCACATATTCACGATTAAGGAAAGTGTAGAAACCGATATATCTCGAGCTTTAAATATATCGGTTACTATGGCTGTTCAAGATATGGATTGGGTGCAGCATAACTCTGTTATGGATACGCAGAAAGCACAGAGAGAATTCAAAACATATCTGACCGAAGATATGAAATTGAATGATGAATATGAGAAATATGCCGATGACGGAAGTTTTCAATATCAGATAATCATTGATGAAACAGATATACAAAAATCACCGGCTAAATATTCGATTACCGGCAGAATAAGAATGCAACCCGTTACTGTTAGAAGTATTCTTCCCAAAAGCTTTGATATTCCGTTTAAACTAAGTTCAAACAACATAAGAACAGATGATTGAATATGTCAGAAAAAGAAAGCAAAATCAGTCGAAATACAAGATAAAAACTCAAAAAATAACTTGACAAAATAACACAAATATGGTATAATATAGTTAATAAAAGATATAGAACAAAGGAGGATTTTATTATGAAAAAGAGAATTTTAGCAACATTTCTATCTGCAGTAACGCTTATATCTTGTAGTTCTGCATTAGCGGCAGATTACTCTGATGTAAACCAATCGGCTTGGTATGCAAGCTATGTAAATAAGATTTCTGAACTTAATGCGTTTTCAGGATATGAAGATGGTACGTTCAGACCTGATAATCAAATTACACAAGAAGAATTTATAAAAACAGTTGTTTGTTTAATATGCGGAGAGCTTAACGAAAGTAATGCACCGACAGTTAAAAATACTTGGAACAGTAAGTGGAGCTCTTGGGCTGTTCCGTATCTTGACAAGGCATTTGAACTGGGCTTAATAACAGAACAAGATACAATGTTCAAACTTGTAGGAATTCCTTGTAATCGTGGTGAAATGGCTAAGGTTATTACTCGTGCGGTTGAATATCTCAAGGAAGATTCAGTAGCCGATACTTCAACCTACATTACAAAACTTAAAGATTATAACAGAATAAAAGAAGAATATAAGCCGTATGTTCTTCAAGCTTATGCAAAAGGTATTTTAAGCGGTTATGATGACGGCACTTTCAGAGATGACGGCTTGCTTACGAGAGCAGAAGCGTCATCGGTACTTGTAAGATTAATTGATAAAAAAGAGAGAGTTAATTCCGATGAAACGCTATATGACTATTTCGGAAGAAAAGTTACTTGGACAGAGCCGTTGAGAACAGACGTTCCGGAGCAATATCAAGTAAGTATTTCAGACCACGAAGTTATTTCACAAGCAAGTTATGATAGAGCAATGGCAAACGGCGGTAGTATTTCAAAATATGAATTAAATCGCTCCAAAGCTATGATGTTTGAAGATTTGGTATTACAGTCAATCAAATATGACGGCGATACAATAACGCTTACAGTTCCTGATTATCTTCCTGAAAGTCAAAGATGGGTAGTCGGAATTGTTTATTGGGATAATGATAAAGATTATGATTTATCAAACAGAAAAAAAATATCGATTACAGAACCCGGTAAATATTCGTACTCTGGTATTAATTTGCTTTACAACATAGGAATAGAAGTAAAACCAAAAGAATCAGATTCATTTACTTCATAAGCCTGAAGTATCATTCAATAATATGCATACTAATTTTGAATGGGTACAAGGTCAAGGTTACAAAGATTATACTAAAGATTATCAGTTTGAGGAGAATGATATTGAGCTTAATTGGTGATGATGTTGTAAATTCAGTATTGACAAATTATACATATATGATATAATAAAAATATAAAAAGGGTTACCAGTAGACGGTGTCCTTGAAATAAGAAAACTAAAAGAATTTAGCCGCTTGTTTGTGAGACAGGGCGGCTATTTTCTTGACTGAAATATCAAGCTGATAAGAGCTATAATTACTAAACAGAACTGAAGTAAATCTTGTAATGTTATGTAAGACATAGACTATCACCCTCCTTTCCGGAGGGAAATGCCCTCCAAATGAGGACTTAACCGCCTACCGTTTATGGTAACCCGTAAATATGTTATCAAATAATTGCGAAAAATGCAATAATATTTGCAAAAATTAATATAAAAGTAAAATCAAGTGCAGTTAAATATGCACTTTTTTTAGTACAGAGAAAGGAAAAATGAACATGAAAAGAAAATCAATAATATTTTTAACAATGATTTTGACTGTTATATTTTCTGCTATAGCCTCAAGTTATATTGTAAATGCAGATGAACTTGACGGATATACAAAGGTTGATTGGTCTTGGAACAGAGATATGGAAACAACTGACGTTAATTCTGTAATAGTGGGCGGAAACATTCCATTTTGGCGATATGTAAATGCCGAAAATCCCGAGAATAACGCAATCTGGAAAAGTATATATGGTGACGAATTATCAGATGGTGATGTTACAAAAATATGGTTGGGTGATATAGATAAACGATATGTAGTGGCAAGTGTTGATGTTGTAAATATTCCCGATGAAAATATACGTCAATACATATACGACCATATAGATGAAGATTTACCTGATTTGAAATTCAAGTTTGACATTGATGCTGATGTGGAGGGTGATGACAATGATAAAAAGGCAAGTAAACTATTTAATGGCGATATAGGTTATCGTGTATATCGTGACGGTGACACTTGCCGAATTGAAATAAAATTCAGTCCTAAATTTTATTTGACAGATAATAAAGATAATTCGAGTGACGAGCCGTATCTTCCATATATGCCACATAAACCACTACCTAAAGCACGTTATCCATATAGCTCCGTTATATTCTCTATGTGGGGATATGAAGGCGGCTCTAACGAGCATTACGGAGCTTTGGAAGTGGTTGAGGGTAACGACCCGAAATATATTTACGGTCAAAGTTTTGGTTACGGTGATATATTAGAAAAAGGAAAAATACCAAACAATATGGTTTATCCAAACTTTGAGGCTGGAGAAATTAATCAAGAGGGAACGTGGGCAGGCACAGTTGAAAGTGATACTCTCGACAGTAACCTTATTCGTATAGGACAACAATATAAGCAAAAAGGTGATTTGTGGTATTACAGTTACGGCGGAGCAGTCGGATATAATTTTAAGTTTCCGTTTAAGGTGTCGCTTGGATTGGACTTGCACGGAACAGTAACAAAAAGATTTATAAACAGTACCACAGGTGAATTGATTTTTGAAGATACTGAATCAATACCTTTTGGAGAGTCTGACAGTATAACCAAAACATATGTATTGGCTGATAATTCGGGTAAAGCAATCATTGATAATTCGGAAACAGAATACATATATGAGCGATATAGAGTCATAAACGGCTCAAATAGCGAAAATATAATCGAAGATACATCAGCATACACCAACATAGATTTATCGCCAAATACACCAAATAAAACACTTGAAATATACGTCAGACCTGATACACCTATTGAAACTCCGACTGAAACACCTAATCCTGATAATGAAAATCGTCCTCCGAGTAATGATGAAGTACCTGATGATGAAATAGAAACAGTGCCTTTTGACCCGTCTATTTGTGATAGTGATACAAATACTATTGTTTGGCAAGAACAGACAAAGCACACCGTTTCAACTACTGACGGAAAAAGTCACACTTGTTATCACACATACACATATAAGGCAAAATTAAAAGTAGACAGTATTAAATTATCGCCTGACCCAATAAAAAGCGGTTATGGACTTGACGCAGAAATCAAAACGAGTATAAGTTATGAGCAAACCAATGCACAGAAAAGCTATTCCTGTTCTCAACGCTTAGGAACACGAACACCATCGGACAAACCAAAACCACCGACTAAAGCCACCGCTCGTCTTGGTTGGACATCAAAAACCTTTGACGGTGATTTTATTCAAGGTAGTATGGTTGATATGAATAAAGTATCAAGTAATAGTACATCTGCTACATTCTCTGCCCCTTATAATAACATTGTAAACGAAAGTAAACTATATACGGACTTATGGTTAAGCGGAACAAAAGAAGAGCCTAAAAGGCATAAAATTGCTTTTGATATTTATGGTGGCGGTGTAGACGGTACTGAATGGTGTACAACCGTTGAAAAAACTTTTATTATAAATGGTGATATGTATGAGGACGCTTATACTACATCAACATACTAATATTAAGAATTAGTGAGAATGGTCTATCGGACTATTCTCACTTTTTCAAAAATTCAAAGGAGGAAAATTAAGATGAAAGCAGAAAGAACAATAGTGATAAAAGAAAATGAAAACATCGAAGAAATAGAACAATACGAAGAAGAAATCATTAAACTTTTAGCAAAAATATTAATTGAAATACAAGATTTATAAAAATTTTAATTTATACTCTTGACAAAAACAATAGTTTTGAGATATACTGCGTAGTATAACAATAGTAGGGACGATAGAATATATCAGATGTACACTCAAAAGGAGTGTGGATTATGATAGAAAACTATTTAGAAAAAATTAAACAAAGATTGAAAGTTGTAGTTCTTCATGCAGTTATATATACTCGATATTCTTCGGACAATCAGAGAAGTGAATCTATTGACGCACAAATAAGATTGATAAGAAAATGGGCTCAAGAGCATAATATTATTATTGATAAAGTTTATGCCGATGAGGCACAAAGTGCAAAGCGAGATGATAGACAACAATTTCAACAAATGATAGCTGATTCAAAAAAACAAAAAGGTTGGCAACTTGTCTTAGTACATAAATTAGACAGGTTTGCCAGAAATAGAATGGATAGTGTAGCATATCGTGTGGAATTGAGAAAAAACAAAAAATATCTGATTAGCACTACTGAACAATTTGATGATACGCCTGAAAGTTGTTTGCTGGAAGGTATCATTGAATCAATGGCAGAGTTTTATTCAAAGAATTTAGCTCGTGAAACAATGAAAGGCTTAACAGAGAATGCTTTGAAAGCCAAACATTGCGGAGGAACTCCACCGTTGGGCTATGACTTAGATGAAAATAAAAATTACAAGATAAATGAGTTTGAAGCACAGGCAGTAAAACTTATATTTTCTTTATTTCTTGATGGAAATTCATATAAAACAATAATATATGCATTAAATGAACAAGGCTTTAGGACAAAGAAAAATGCATTGTTTACTCAGAATAGCTTATATGAGATATTGAGGAATGAAAAATATACAGGGACTTTTGTTTTCAATAAAACGCAAAGTAGAGATGAAGTTACTGGTAAGCGTAGCCGTCATCAGCATAAAAGTGCAGAGGAAATTATAAAAGTAGAAAATGCTATACCACAGATTGTAACTCATGAAGAATTTAAGAGAGTTCAAGAAAAATTAAATAGTAGACGTAATGCTTATATAAACAACACCAAAGAATTATATCTTTTATCAGGGAAAATTCAATGCGGTATTTGCGGTGGTAAGTTTGTAGGTTCAAGAAGATTTAATAATCGTGGAGTAAAATATGTAAGATATATTTGTAATATAAACCATCGAAGTAAAGAACAAAGGTGTAATAATCATAGTATTAAACGTGATTGGATAGAAACATTTGTATTAAATAAAGTAGATGAGTATATAGGACAACTCACTTATAAAAAAAAGCAGTCGATTTATCAATTTTGTTGGAACAGTATAGCAAATTCTAATCAACCAAAGATTAATGCTCTAAATAAAGAAGTAAGGAAAATAGATAAAGAACTTTTGAGAATTTCGGGTGTAATTACATTAATCAATTCTTCAACACTAATAGAAAAACTTACGTTATTAGAGCAACAAAAAGAAGAGATTCAATTAAGAATTAAGAAATTATCAAAAGAGGAACGCAAAAATTTATCTGAAGAAGAAATAGATTTATTGTTGCTAAAACTCAGAAAAATGTTAAAGGAGAAGTCAATTCCGCAATTAAAGGAACTGATGTATCTTATAGTAAATAAAATATTAGTAAATGAAAAAGATGTAGTCGTTTACTTGAATATACCTAATTTAAAATAGATAT
>OOAK01001892.1_pt1 | contig 11900 bp, 9 predicted proteins | sample 1671811 | NCBI WGS metagenome assembly OOAK01 (sample SAMN06348195, study PRJEB24527) | human gut metagenome | biome: human gut; feature: ankylosing spondylitis patient; material: feces | host: Homo sapiens | place: China | collected 2015-10 | reverse complement strand
GGGCCCTGCGTGGGCGACTATTATCCCTCAAGACACAAAATTCATGACATCCTCGTTTGATGCGTTGCTAACGATGAATCAGCCAGAATTGCTGGCGGATTGGTAATAATTGACCAACAACGAGCGATTTGTAGCTTCCTCGTGTTCGAATAGCGATATAGACGAATGTCGCTCGTTCTACCCTCTATAGGCAGCTAACGCATAGACAAACTCCCAAAACTCAATAATTCCCACCAACTAACGATAAATCTTCACCATGCCTACTCTTACAGCAAGAGACCTCAACGCAGCGCTCTGGGCCGCTGCCGACGAAATGCGCCGTGTCATGTCGGCGGACGTGTACAAGGACTACCTCCTTGGTTTGGTTTTCTACAAAGCGCTTTCCGACAAGGTACTCCTTGAGGCCTACGATCTGCTCAATGATGAAAAACCTGAAAGTCTGGATGTTGCACAGACCGCCTATGCCAAAGCTCTGATCGATGGTTCATGGGAGGATTTGAGCCGGGAGCTCAACAATCGCTTCGGTTGCGTCATTCACCCCAAGCGTACGTTCACCGCCTTCTACAACAAGATCAATGAACGCACCTTCATGCTGTCCGAACTTCGCCAGGCGTTTCGTGACATCGAAGCCGCAAGCGGCGGCATCTACGAAGGTCTCTTCGAAGATTTCGATACCGATTCGAAGGATTTGGGGAAAACGCCCGACAAGCGCAACGAGATGATCTCTTCGGTCATCAAGGCGCTGGCGCATATCGATTTCAACGATTATCCGGAAGACGCTCTGGGCGACGCCTATGAGTATCTGATCGCTCAGTTTGCTTCCGAGTCCGGCAAGAAGGCGGGCGAGTTCTATACGCCGCAGTCTGTCTCTCAGATCATTGCTCGAATCGTAACGGCAGGACAGAATACGAAGTATGGATTTACAGTGTATGACCCGGCCATGGGTTCGGGTTCATTGCTTTTGCAGATTCGCAATCAGATCAAGAACGATGAGTCGACCGGCGTCGACAACAAGAAGGCCGTTCACTTTTTCGGTCAGGAACTGAAGAATCAGACATACAACCTCGCTCGCATGAACATGATGCTTCACCGCGTTCCCGGAGCGAATCAGCACTTGCGTAATGGCGATACGCTCGACGCTGACTGGCCGACGGATGAACCGACGAACTTTGATGCTGTCGTCATGAATCCGCCCTATAGTCAGAAATACGATGCTCGTGAGAGTCTTCTGACTGATCCTCGCTTTGCGCCGTACAAGAAACTGCCGCCGGCAAGCAAAGCCGACTTTGCCTTCCTCCTGCACGGCTTCTATCACCTCAAGGAAACTGGCACGATGGGCATAGTGTTGCCTCATGGTGTACTCTTCCGAGGAAGTGCTGAAGGAACTATCCGAGAGACTTTGCTTAAAAATGGCAATATCTGCGCTGTAATCGGATTGCCTGCTGGTATCTTCTTTTCTGTGGGTATTTCTACTTGCATTGTGATTCTTAAAAAAGACCGAGAAGAACGTTCGGTTTTCTTTATTGATGCTTCAAAAGAATTTCGGAAAGAAGGGCCTCGAAATTATCTGGATCCTGAACACATTAATAAGATCGTAGATGTTTTTCTGCGGCGCCAAAATGTTGATAAATTTGCTTATCTAGCTTCATTTGACGAGATTGAGTCTAATGATTTTAACCTGAATATCGCTAGATATATCGACTCGACCGAAGAAGAAGAGGAGATTGATATTGAAGAACAATTTAAGAGGTTATCTTCTCTAGAGGAAATGGAAAAGGAGCTGGATGTTCGGCTTAACAAACTTTTCTGTGAGTTAGGTATTGTCTCTTCGATCGGAGTTAATGTTAAATGAAGTATCCTGCGATAAGATTTAAAGATCCTAGAGGTGCGGACTTCCCTGTTTGGGTGCAATCTAATGTTGGTTCGTTGTGTAAGTTGTATCAATCGACAACGCTTTCTAAAAGAAGCTTGGATAACTCTGGTCCTTATGCTGTTTACGGAGCTAATGGGATTATAGGTCGGCACTCAGAGTTTAATCACGAAAAATCTGAGGTTGTTGTATCTTGTAGAGGCGATTGCGGTAGCATTCATCTGACCAGGCCATTTTCTTGGATAAATGGAAATGCGATGGTGGTTCATTCTAAAGATGAGAGCATACTGAATAAAATCTTTTTGAGTTATCTCTTGTTGGTTCAGGACTTTAAGCCAATAATTACCGGAGGAGCTCAGCCTCAAATAACACGTAGCGATTTATCTAGCCTGAGGATTAGTTTTCCTTGTCTTCAAGAGCAACAGAGAATTGCTGAATTCTTTTCGATGCTTGATGAAAAAATTGCTGCTTCTGAGAGCAGACTGGAAATTTTGGAACGTCTTAGGGAGGGGTTGGTTCAAAACATTTTCAGGAAAAATTCGAACTATCGACAGGGGTTGAGTTCTCGTTCTTGTGAGTGGGGTATTGCTAAGTTGGGAGATGTTGCGGAAATTAAGGGGAGAATTGGTTTTAGAGGATATTCGCGCTCCGATATTAGTGACAAAGATAATGGAGTAATTTCTCTATCTCCTGGGAATATTGATAGGGGTCGCGTATGTATTGAGAAGGGGACTTATATCTCTAGGGAGAAGTTTGAAGAATCTCCTGAAATCAAGGTGGGGTGTGGAGATATTTTGTTTACTAAAACAGGATCGACTGTTGGGAAGGTGGGGATGTTTAGGGAGTTGTGTCTTGAAGCGACAATTAATCCTCAGATAGCTATTATTAAAGCTACAAATGTGAATTCATGCTATTTGATGAATTATTTGTTGTCCTATGATGCAAAACAATATATTTCAAGCATTACGGTAGGGGGTGCGTTGCCGACAATTTCGCAGAAAGAATTGTCAAAGATGCTTGTTCCTGTTCCGTCTCGTGAAGAACAAGAGAAAATAGCTTCGCTATTTTTTGAAGTGGATAAAAAGATTGAGTTGAGTCTCGAAAAAATTACTGTTCTAGAGAAACTAAAACAAGGCTTGTTGAAACAAATGTTTATCTAATATCATGCAATCCGGATACGTCTACATCCTCACTAACGAGTCTTTCCGCGAGGACTGGGTCAAAATCGGTAAGAGTTCGCGTCCTGTCGATGTCCGCTCCAAGGAGTTGGACAATACGGCGGTGCCCTTGCCGTTTACGATCTATGCAACGTTGCAGACCACCAAATACAACGAGGTGGAACGGCTCGTACACAAGACGATTGATCGTCTGACGGACCTTCGCATTCGACAGAATCGCGAGTTTTTCAACGTCTCTCCGGCTGTCGCGCTCGACATCCTGCGCGACATAGCACAAACGATTGACGACGCCAAGATCACCGTCTATCGGAACAATGTCCCTGTGGAGGTTAGTGAGGGAGCTAGCACCGAGACTGACCGCAAAGAGTGCCATTCACGGCGCAAGCCGTTCCATTTCTCGATGATCGGTCTCGAGCCGGGTGAAGTCATCACATTCGTCCCGACGGGAACCGAAGTGCGGGTCGCTGACGACAAGAAGATCGAATACGACGGGCGTCTTTACACGTTGTCTGCATTTGTCGGCACGTTCCTGCCGGAGGAACAGCAAAACGCCTCCGGTGCCTATCAGGGCCCCAAATACTTCACGTATAAGGGCGAAACGCTCTCCGACTTGCGCAACAAAAAGGAAAAGGGCCAACAAGTCCCAACAGGTGATCTCAATGGCAATGCTTGAATCTGAAATGGAGAAGTTGCTCATCCGGCAACTCTGCTGTGATGTGTCACAGTGGACGTATCGCGACGATATCTGTACGGAAGCCGATCTCTGGAACAATCTGCGCGAAAAACTCAACCGCAACAACATCGCGTTGCTTGATGGCGTTCCGCTTACCGACAGCGAGATGGATCAGGTCAGGGAGTTCATCTACGATCAAGCAGAGACCACCTACAAAGCCGCCCGCTGGCTTGCCGGCGAGCATCGTATCGCGCAAATCCCGGTCATTCGAGAAGACGCCTCCAAGGGCACCGTGTACCTGATGGCCGTCAACAACCGCGAAGTGGCCGGCGGCAAGTCAAGTTACGAGGTCATCAATCAGTACCGCTCAACGATTGAAGAGTCGGGCGGCGAACGCGATCGCCGGTTCGACGTCACGCTCCTGATCAACGGTCTGCCGCTCATTCACATCGAGCTCAAAAACCAGGATCACCCGTTCATGGATGCCTATCGCCAAATCAAAAAGTACGGAGAAGAAGGCAAGTTCAACGGACTCATGGGGCTCGTGCAGATGTTCGTCGTCTCGAACGGCTCGCAGACGCGCTACATCGCGGCCAACAATCGCGGGCAGCTCAACGAAAAGTTCCTCACCGGTTGGGTCAACGAAAAGAATGAACCGGTCGAGGACTATCTCGCCTTTGCCAAGGCGGCGCTCAACATTCCCGCCGCGCACCTGATGATCGGCAAATACAGCGTGCTCGACAACGAGCGCAAGAAGGTCATCCTGTTGCGCCCATATCAAATCCACGCGATTGAGTCGATTCGCAAGGCCTCACGCGAGCGCAAATCCGGCTTCATTTGGCACACGACGGGGTCGGGCAAGACGCTTACGTCCTACACGGTCACCAAGAATCTTCTCGACATTCCAAGCATTGACAACACGATCTTCCTGATTGACCGCAAGGACCTCGATCAGCAGACGTCCGACTCGTTCAAGTCCTATGCGGACAGCGACGACATCGACGTTCAGAACACGGAGAGAACGGCGGACCTGGAAAAGAAGCTCGCAAGCAAGGACCGCAACACGATCGTCACCACGATCCAGAAACTGCAGACGATCATCCGTCGCTGCAGTGAAGAAAACCCAGCTGACAGGTACGTCAAGCTGGCCACCAAGATTCGCGCCAAAAACATCGCGTTTGTTGTGGATGAGTGCCATCGAGCCGTGACGCCCGAAACCAAGCGGCTCATTGAAAAGTTCTTCTCCCGAAGTCTCTGGTACGGCTTTACCGGAACGCCGATCTTTGCTGAGAACAAACGGGCGCAAAAGGGTGATCTGGCCCGTACGACTCAAGACCTCTACGGCGAGTGTCTTCACAAATACACCATCAAGGAAGCCATCCATGACGGTGCGGTGCTGGGATTCCAAATCCAGAGCATGGGGCACAACATTGAGCAGTTCCGCAGTTGGGCTGTCAAAATGGGGCTTTACGACGGGGATTCCGTCTACGACGTAGCTGCCGACACGCTTGAGCGGGAGGTTGTCGCCGAATACAAGAAGACTCACAAAAAGGACTTCTACGATTCCGACGATCACCGAAACAAGGTCATCGACTACATCGTCAACCGCAGCAGCGGCAAATTGCGCCTGAACGCAAGCGAAGGCTATTCCTACGAAGGACTCTTGACGGTTTCCTCCATTGAGGATGCGCAGCGCTACTACCGTCTTCTCAAGCAGTTCAAGGCCGACGGCAAAGTAGATGAAGGCATCCGAAAGATCCTCCCGGACTTTCCCAAGTTCGCCATCACTTACACGGTCGGCGAAAACGAGGACGGCGCCACTGCCGATCAAAAGGAAATGGCGGAGTCGCTCACCGACTACAACGCCATGTTCGGCACCAACTGGGATCTCTCGACGCTGGGCGCTTACAACACGGAGCTCAATGAGCGCCTCGCCCGCAAGAAGTCCAAATACTTGAACCGAAGCGAACAGCTTGACCTGGTGATCGTCGTCGACCGCCTGCTGACGGGATTTGACGCGCCGTGCCTCTCTACGATCTTCCTGGATCGCGCGCCGATGAAGCCGCAGCATCTGATTCAGGCCTTTTCCCGTACGAACCGTCTTTTTGACAAGAGCAAGCGCTACGGGCAGGTCGTGACCATGCAGACGCCGGCGCTCTACGCCAAGCTGATCGACGACGCGTTGGTGCTCTACTGCAACGGCGGCACGAATGACGTCTCGGCTCCGAGCTGGCAAGAAACAAAGCGGAAATTCGAGGAAGCGCTTGCAGACCTTCGAAGCGTTGCCGCCACGCCGGAAGCCGCGGCCGATCTCACCGGTGAAGAAGAAATGGCGAAGTTTGCCAAGTCCTTCCAGGCTGTGGATCGTCTGTTGGCAGAATTGCAGGTCTACGACGAGTTTTCCGAAGTTGATTTGGAAACTGACTTCAATTTCAGCCGCAAGGAATTTGAGCGTCTGACCGGCGTCTACAAGAACACTCTGGAGAAGCTCAAAAAGCCAGATGAGAGGACGGCGGTCGATGTTGACATTGAGTACGAACTCGAGTCCGTCAAAACAATTGAAATTGACTACCGGTATCTGGTCGCTCTCATTCAGGCGCACATGCCAAGCGACGACGATGCCGCCACAGTGGTGAGCGATGCCGAAGACCAGCGCATCATCACCTACATTGAGCAGTACAGCAAGGACAATCCGCAGATCGGCCGGATCCTTAGTGATATTTGGTTCGAGCTCAAGTTCAACCCGGAAGACTATCGAAATAAGGATGCCTTTGCGGTGGTTCAGGAGCGTGTGCGGGCGGTGTTGGACAAAGCGGTCGATGAGTTTGCAGCCAAGTGGAGCCTCAATCCCGAAGAACTCAAGGCCTACGCCATCAACACGCCGGTCTCGGAAATTGATCCAGCACGGGTCAACACGGCGATGGGAAATTACAAGGCGTACAAGGAAGCCGGCGGTACGGGAAGTAAACTGGTCTACCTTAAAGAGTTGAGGCAGGCGGTAGCGGATTTCGTCAGTCAGGAAATCAAGCCATTGCTGAGAGCTTGAGTGTTGCCTAAGAGGCGGTGAACGGGCTGAGAAACTTCAGGCCGATCACCGCCGAGGCTGGGTTCCGTTCCCTGGGTGGCGGGAACGTTCAGTGCATTCCCTTTACTTTACTTCCGCCGCAGCGCTCTTACCTGCGATCAGACCGCTCGCCAGAACGTCGGAGAGATGGAGCGTGATTTCGCCGGCGCACGTGCCGATCGCGTAGAGCCCGGGGACGGGCTTGTCGTCGACGAGACGAAGGGCGCGGAAGCTCTCGTCGGTTTCCAAACCGCCTTCGCTTGCGTACTTGATCGGGAACGCCGCATGGGTGGCGTAGTAGGGTGCCTTGAGGGCGCGGAAGACCTTGTCCGTGCGACCGAATTCGGAGTCGCGTCCGGCGGTGGCATCTCGATTGATCCGCTCGATGGTTTCCTTGAGACCCTCGGGATCGATGCCGGCGGCCTTGGCAAGCTCTTCGGGAGTGTTTCCCTTGAAGACCGCGCCCTTCTTGATGACGTCGGCGAACTTGAAACGCTTCGCATTCGGGCCGGAGAACGTTTCTTCGCCGAAGATGGCGAATCCCTTCTCCTCGCCGCGCTTGAGAAGTTCGAGACAGCACCCGATGTAGCGGTTCTTGTGTTCGTCGATGATGCGCTTGCCCTTGGCCGTGACGAGGTAGGCGGGTTCGACGTCAAAGAGCGTCCAGGAGACGAACGGTACGCCGACCGGCGTGCGGGCGTTCAGGCCCGGGGTGGCTTCCATGTCTTCGAGCGCAACGCCGACGGCCTTGCCCATCATGATGCCGTCGCCCGTGCGGTCTTCGGTTCGCTTTTCTCCGAAGTTCCCGATCGAAGAAGGCACTTTCGCCCAATAGGGCTTGTAGCGCTCGAAGAGGTACTTGCTGTCGAGATAGCCGCCCGTCGCAAGAACAACCGCCTTGGCGTAGATCTTCTTCGTCTTTCCGTCGGCACCGACCGCTTCAACGCCGACCACGCGTTCGCTATCCATGATCAGGGTCTTGGCCGTTACGCCGAGTTCGGGGACGATCCCCTTTGTCTTGAGTTCGTCGACCATGCCCTTGGCGAATTTCGACATGGAGCCCGCAACGGTGGAGAGCTGGAAAGGCTTGGCCGGACTGACGGGATTGAACTGAATCCCGTACGAGGCGATGAACGCGATGACGTCCGCCGACAAATCGCAGGTGGCGCGCATCACCTTCGGGTTGCTCTTCGTGTGACTGCCGTCGAAGCTTGTGGCGTTGCTCGTGGTCCAGTACTTCCAGAAGTCGTCCTTCGTGAGGCCCTCCTTGATGCCGACCTTGTCGTGGTAGGGCGTACGCGCCGCATAGAGAATGCCGCTCGACAGGATGCCGTCGCCGCCGAGCCAGGTGCGCTTGTCGATGATGCGCACGGACGCGCCAGCCCGCGCGGCCATGACCGCCGCAGTGAGTCCGGCAAAGCCGCCGCCCACGATCAGGATGTCCGTGTCGGGCTTGACCGGTGCGGACGCTGCGTGCGACAGGGGCGGGGTCGCGAGGGCAACGCCGGTGCCGATGCCGGCGGCCAGGAATGAGCGTCGATTGAGTGTTGCCATGGTTTCTCTCCTTATAAGATCTTCCACTGCGTCTATAACGATCTTGGCGCAGAGAAGGGTGGGTGACTACGGTGCTTTCCCGAGCGGATTGGTCGTTCCGCTCTTAGCAAGGATTTCTGCGATTTCTTTCAAACGCTCGACGGAGTTGATGCCGAGCTTCCGATAGATGGTGAGTCTGTGCGCCTGCACGGTTCGCGGACTGATGGAAAGCCGTTCCGCGATTTCGTAGGTTTCAAGCCCGTCTTTGACGCATTCGACGATGAGACGTTCGCGGTCGGAAAGCGTCGCGAAACGACGTTCCAGTTCGTTGGCGGAGGGCGTGCCTTCAAAAAGTCTCAGCGAGAGCTCAACCGCGGCGTCGATGGCGGGGAGAAGCTTTTCTTCCTTGACGGGCTTCAAAAGAAAATCCACGGCCCCCGCCTTGAGCGCATCCACCGCCATCTCCACGTCCCCGTGTCCGGTGATGAAGATGATGGGAAGCTTCGAAAGTCCCTTTCGGATCATTTTCCGCTGAAGGGTGAGTCCGCTCATCCCCGGCATGCGGATGTCGAGCAACAGACAGCCGGGTACGGCGGGATTGTCCTTTTCGAGAAACGCTTCGGCCGAGGGATAGCGCACGCAGGTCTTGTCCGCGCAGTCGAGGAGAAAGGCGAGGCCTTCGCTTACCTTGTCATCGTCGTCGATGATGCGAACAAGCGGTTCGATTCGAATCTTGGTGGTGACGGATGCGGTCATGGGTCTGGTGTCCTCATTGGTGAGGTTTGACTTTCTCCTGAACAGGGGAGGGTGATGACGGCGGCCACTCCACTGAAGAAAGTTTCGCTCTCCTGCGGTACTTCACCGGAAGTCCTCAGTACGCAAAGTCGAAAATCGCCCGAGTGCGCCTCGACGATCGAGACGACGATCTGAAGTCCCAGCCCCAATCCTTCGGTTTTATCGGTGACGAGCGGCCGGATTTGTCTTCAAGTTCTTCCTGCGTGACGAACGGCGCATTGTTTTCCAGCCGGACGACGACGTTTCCGTCTTCCGATTGCCAACGGATCCGAAGGAAGGGGGAACCGGAAAGACGGGCGGCATTGGCACCGGTCTGCGCTTCCACGGCGTTGCGGATGAGATTGACGAAGGCGGCCTCGAGTTCGAGCGCGCAGCCCCGTACGGTGATGTCGTCTCCTTCAATCGCAACCGGGATTTCCTGCGGGATGCGGCATTCCGCGGCCGCCTTGCGGATGATTTCGCCGAGGTTGAGGACGGCATCGCGCCTTTCTTCGCGCTTGGCGTAGTTGCGAACCTGTTCGACGATGGCGTTCATGCGGTCGATTTGACCGCGGATTTCCTTGGCTCCTTTCAGGAGCTTTGCGGAGTCGATGCGCCCCTTACGCACGAGCATGACGAGACCGTCGACGAAGTAGCCGACGGCGGCAAGCGGTTGCTTGAGGTCGTGCGCGATCATGGTCGAGAGCTGACCGACGATCTGCGTGCGTTCCAGTTTCTCTACGTGATCCCGCACGGCGTGCGCCGCGATTTCGAGCGCTTTGCGGCGGGCCATTTCTTCCGTCAGCGCCTTGGTGCGTTTCGCCACCAGCCGTTCGACGCGGAGCAAATGAAGCAGGAGGGCGGCGAGAAGCGACCCGGCGACGACAATTTCCGGTCCGAAGCGGCGCCAAATGCCGGACCACGACCAATCCTTGAGATGGGCGTAGCGTCCGATCTTGAGTTGCGCTTCGAGTTCGTCGACGTGCTTGAAGTCCGTCGCAAGGCTCCAGGCAAGACCCTTTTCGGGCGGAAGCGAAAGGAGCGTCCCCGCCACGCGCTTCAGGACTTCCGGGGGTACCTTTGCCGTGGCGCCCAAGGTCCAGTTCGGGTAGAGCGTCGAACTGTGCGCGCACGCGAGTTGGTTCTCTGGCTTTTCCGAGATCACCCGCAGCGTCTTTCGCCAGTCGGGATAGCGGTATTCAAGCACGCAGGCGCGGAGAAATCCGACGTTCACCTCGCCCGAGAGAACGCTCGGCACGACCGTTTCCGCAGGAAGGTCGTCATGGCGGACGGTTGCGAAGAACGAGTCCGGATCATGTCCCGCGGCCGCAATTTCGCCCATAGCGAGCTGGTAGGCGAGGAACATGTTCGGCCGCCCCGCCGCGAGACGTTTTCCCTTCAGGTCTTCAGTGGTTTGCAGATCACTGCGGTTTGCGCACGAAGATGACGCCCGCAACGCCGGCGTTGGGATCGGGCGCCCGATTCGTAACGAGCGTTGCGAGATCGCGTGCACCGTATTTGCGCTGCATTTCCCAGAAGAAGCCGCTCGACGCGAGAAAGAGGTCCACTTTTTCTTCCCTCACCGCGGTCTGAAGGGCGTCCATTCGATAGAACCGAGCTTCGAATCGGTACTGCGGGATCTTCTCGTTGAGAAGATCGCCCATGTGCGAGAGCATCCGGTCTTCGGCTTCGACGTGGGTCGAATAGTCGCCTTCGCTCGTGAAGGCCATGAGGCCGACGCGAATGACGGCCGGGCGGCTTGCGCCGCTCACGGCCGTCGGAGAATCGGTTTGGTTGGAAGCGAGTTCGGTCGAAGCGCCGAAGGCCGCGACGCAGAATCCGAGCGAGACGGCAAAGAGGGCCGTTCGGGCGGTATTCCATGTGACGCGGATCTTCGGACGCTTCATCAAAACTCCTTATTTCTTCATTTCCTTCACGATGACGTCGGCCACGGCCTTGCCGGAAGTGATGCCCCAGCCGACGTTGGCGCCCGGCGCCGAGTCGTCGCCGTGAACGGCATTGGCGACTTCACCGGCGGCATAGAGGTTGGGAATCGGATTCCCGGCCTTGTCGAGCACGTGCAGCGACGTATCCACGACGACGGAACCCATGGACGTCGCGAAGCGAGGCTTCTGTTCGACGATATAGTAGGGACCCTTGTCGGAAACCGTTTCCTTCATGAAGCGGACGGGACGCCCGAATTCGTCGTCCTTGCCGGCCTTCACAAAGCCGTTGTAGCGCTTGATCGTGGCCTTGAGGTTTTCGGCGTTGACGTCCGCAGCGGCGGCCGCGGCTTCAATCGTATCGCCGTGCGCAAAGATCGGGGCGGACTTGCCGTTGGAGGCAAGCCACTTGTCGACTTCGGCGGGGGTAATGCCGTTGTTGCCGATGATCTTACGGAAGGCTTCAAAGCTCGGGGCGTCCATCACGAGGAAGGCCGTCGCGTTCTTTTCCTTAATCATCGCGGAGAGAATCGCTTTGCCCACGCCCTTTTCGTTCGCGATGCGCTTGCCGTCCGCGTTCACGAGAATGCCGGAGTGGTCATACGCGGCGTTGTTCCCCTGAAGCGTCGACTTGGCGATCCCCTTCGAACTTTCGATGCCCTGCGGATAGACCTTGCCGTAGTCCATGAGCTGCATGGCGGCGCCGATCTCTTCGGCCATCTTGTGACCGTCGCCCGTCGAGGACACCGGACCGTAGTAGAGGGCCTGCTTGAGGTCGCCCTTGAGCATGTCCTTGTTCCAGCCGTAGCCATGGGAGCCCGAAACGAAGAAGATCTACATGACGCTCGCGATTCCGCGCGGTCAG
>OOAK01001890.1_pt1 | contig 11930 bp, 10 predicted proteins | sample 1671811 | NCBI WGS metagenome assembly OOAK01 (sample SAMN06348195, study PRJEB24527) | human gut metagenome | biome: human gut; feature: ankylosing spondylitis patient; material: feces | host: Homo sapiens | place: China | collected 2015-10 | reverse complement strand
CCAGCATCTTGGGGCTGGTCAGGTCGTTGATTGCGACGACCTCGTAACCCTCAGCATCAAACATCTGACGGAAAGCCAGACGGCCAATACGACCAAAACCATTGATAGCAACTCTAACAGCCATGTTAATAATACCTCCTAAATGTTCTTACCCTTTTTCATCGGATAATCTCACGGTATCTTTATTGTAGTCCAAAACGCGAAAAGTTTCAAGTGTCTGCTAAAAAATTAACAACTCGTTTGTTCACTTTTTGGCTTTTGTATGATTTTTGTCCCTTATCTGGGCCGGTTTTCAGCAATTCAGCCAACAGAGTGCTGGCCTTTACTTCTTTCTGGCCGCAGGCCCTGCGGTGCGCACGGTGCAGAACACGCCCAGCGTCCCAAGGCAGGCCATGCCCAGACCAAAAAAGATGGAGGGCAGTGCCGTTAGGACGAACTGTGAGGGCATCGCCAGCGTCAGGGTCTGGGGCAGCTCCCAGCAGAAGCCGAGGACAAAGGCTGCCAGACCGGAGGCGCACAGGGCTTTCCCATCCGACGTTTCGGGCAGCCAGAGCGCCCGCACCAGACTGGACAGAAAGACGAGCATCCCCAGCAGCACCCAGACCTGCGCCGTGGGTGAAACGCGGTGCCAGCTGGAGCTGTTCTCCATGAAGCGGCTCAGAACGCACCAGTAGAACACCAGTGTGCCCCAGATGCCGGAGGCCATGCTCTTTGTGGGCGGCTGCCAGTCCTTCCGCAGCCAGCTCTTCGCCAGCCCGGCCAGCCACTGGCCACACAGAATTTCCAGTATCGCGCGAACAAACGAGCCTGCGCCAGTCATTCCAACGGCGAAGCGCAAAAATCCTGCGGCAGTAAAGAATGCCCCTGCCATCGCCGTGACGATGCCGGACGGTTTGCAATGGCCCTGCAGATTTTTCGGCTCACAGGCCAGCTTCCGGCCCGCAAACAGGCTCACCAGCACCGCGATGCCCAGCGCAGCATACCGCAGCCAGACCGAACCGGCGATGCACAGGCCGCTTTCCAGGTCGGTCCAGAAGCCCAGATCCAGGCCCCGGCCAAGGGCCAGTGCCGTTCCTACAACAAAAACAAGTGTGAGTAATGGATTCATCAGCGTTCCTCGATCGGTTTATATTTCTGGCGCACGCCCAGATACTTGTAGGCGGGCCGGATGATACGGTTGGCGAAGATGACCTCCTCCACGCGGTGGGCGCACCAGCCCGGCACACGGGCAATGGCAAACAGCGGGGTGTAGATGTCCTCGGAGATGCCCAGCATGTTGTAGATCAGCCCGCTGAACAGGTCCACGTTGGCGCAGACGGGCTTCGTGCTGCCCTTTTCCTCAGCGAAGATGCCGGGGGCCAGCCGCTCGATGCTGCACAGCATGTTGTACTCTTCCTCAAAGCCTTTCTCGTAGGCCAGGTGTCTGGCGCGGTTCTTCAGGATGACTTCGCGGGGGTCGCTCATGGTATAGACCGCGTGGCCCATGCCGTAGATGAGGCCGGAGCCGTCGCCCGCCTGCTTACGGAGGATGCGGCGGAGATACTCGCGGACCTCGTCGTCATCGTCGGGGTGCTCGACATGCTTCAGGATATCCTGCAGCTGGCGGTTGACCATCAGGTTCGCGCCGCCGTGCTTGGGGCCTTTCAGTGCGCCGATGGCCGCTGCGATGGCCGAATAGGTGTCGGTGCCCGAAGAGGACAGCACACGGGTGGTGAAGGTGGAGCAGTTGCCGCCGCCGTGGTCCGCGTGGACCAGCAGGCACATATCCAGCAGCTTGGCCTCCTCGTGGGTGAACTTCTGGTCTGGGCGGTAGGTGCTGAGGATGTGCTCCGCCGTGCTCTGGCCGGGCTTGGGCAGATGGAAGAACATGCTCTGCTTATCGTAATAGCGGCGCTTCATCTGGTAGGCGTTGACCATCATGGTGGGCATGCTTGCAATGAGGTTGATGCTCTGGTTCAGGATGTTCTCCAGGCTCAGGTCCTCGGCGTGCTCATCGTAGGAATACAGACCCAGCACACAACGCTGCAGCTTGTTCATCACGTTGGGCGAAGGCGCGTTCATGGTGTCCATGAAGCCATCGGGCAGTGCGCGGTGCTCGGCCAGCAGCGCACAGAAATCGTCCAGCTGGGTCTGGGTGGGCAGGCTGCCGAACAGCAGCAGCCAGATGACCTCCTCAAAGACGAAGCGGTCGTTGCGGTAGGCTTCTTCCACGATCTCCTCGATGTTGACACCGCGGTAGATCAGCTTGCCGGGGATGGGGATGACATGCCCCTCCTGGTCCTTTTTGTAGCCGACGACGTCGCAGACGTTGGTCAGACCTGCCAGCACACCGGTGCCATCCGGATTGCGCAGGCCGCGCTTGACCCCCAGTCGCTCACTGGTCTCCGGGTCGATGTAGTTGTTGGCAATGTACTCTTCGCAGAGTGTCTGCATCGTCTGCGGGTCCAGCGTTGCCACTTCTGCATGTTGATAGTTCATGCGCAGATTCCCCTTTCTGTTTCGAATTTCTTATACCTTTCCCTGCCATCCGCGCTGATGGCACATGTCTATCATAGCGCTTTTGTGAAATAAATTCAAGAAGAAGATGAAATTTGCGCTTTTTCTCCGCATGTTCCTGCTACACTGGCCCAAACGAAACTGCCTGTCCGGGAGGGGCTGCTATGAAACGTTCCTTTTTTCTGCTCTGTGCCGTGCTGTTCGTGCTAGGCAGTCTGCTGCCGCTGGCCGGATACCGGCTGGCCAAAACCGTGCTGGGGCCTTCGGCACCGGCGTCGTCCGCCGCGGCCCCGGAACCGGAAACGCCCGATGCCGCCTCTCTGCCGCCCTCCGACCGGGACAGCGAGACCTTCCTCATTGCCGACCAGAGCGATGGCGCGGTCGTGTCGGTGCCCCGCCGGGACTACCTCATCGGGGCCGTGGCGGCGGAAATGCCCATCACCTGGCCGGACGAGGCGCTGAAAGCCCAGGCCATCGCGGCCCACAGCTACGCCCTCTACTGCCGGGACCACGCACAGGACCCCACCGCAGGCTGGCTCACCGCCGACCCGGCCCGGCGGCAGGGCTATCTGACCGATGCCGTCCTCCGCAGCTATTGGGGCACGGCCTATGAGGCCAACTACGCCCGGCTCTCGGCTCTGGTGGATTCGGTCCTGACGCAGGTGCTCTACTATGAGGACGCCCCCGCCGGGACCAGCTATTTCGCCATCTCCAACGGGCAGACCGAAGCCAGCGAGAACGTCTGGGGCACCGCCGTCCCCTATCTCATCCCGGTGGACAGCAGCACCGACCAGAACGCCGACAACTACATCTACACTGTCTCGTTCTCTGCCGCACAGCTGCAGCAGCTCCTGACCGGGCTGGGCCTCACGCCCGACCTCTCCGCGCCGGAGGGCTGGTTCGGGGATGCCTCCCTCACTCCCTCCGGCTACGTGGCCTCCCTGCCCGTCTGCGGCCAGACCGTGACCGGCCCGGCACTGCGGAAGGCGCTGGGCCTGCGGAGCGCCTGCTTCACGGTGCAGTATCAGAACGGCAGCTTTTTCTTCACCACCAGAGGCTACGGCCACGGGGTCGGAATGAGCCAGTGGGGAGCCAGAGCGCTGGCCGAGCAGGGGCAGACGGCTTCGCAGATCCTCGCCCACTACTTCCCCGGCACCCAGCTGCGGCAGTAGCCGCGCGGTGCCGACAAAAAACCGCCGTGTGCATCTGCCCTGCACCCGGCGGTTTTTCGGTATCTTTTACTGGAACAGACTGTCCAGCCAGCTCAACACGCTGCTCTGGGTCATCGTCTCCGTCGTGGGGGTCTGTTCCACCACGGTGGTCTCGGTGGCCGTCTCTGCAGCCGTCTCTGCAGCCGTCTCCTCGGCCACAACTGCGGCCTCCAGCTCTTCCAGACCGACGCCGTCGTCGTTGGCGTCGGAAGTGATGTACCAGTAGCAGGACGCCCCAGCGATCGAGATGCTGGCGCTGGACAGCGGCACACGGCCCGCAGAAACGCCGTTCGCCGGGTCTGAGCAGTAGAAGACGCCGTTCGTGTAGTCGGTCAGCAGCACCGCGTGGGGCTGGCTGCGGTCATATAGGACGATGCCCTCCGGGTGCTCCTGCAAGATCCGGATGAGGGCTTCGGTCTTGGCCGCCTTGCCGGAAGGAAGGGTGGCGTAGCCAACGTGCATCGCATTGTATGTAAAACTGTGGGACAGACCGCCGGCCCACGCCGTGCTCTTGATGCTGTTCTCGGTCACATCGACCCAGCCGTCCAGACCATCGAAGTAAGCGCGGCGGCGCAGCATCATCGCGGCCGAAGCCAGTGTGCAGGTGCCGCCCCGGCTCTGCTTGAAGTAGAACCCGGCGTCAACGTTTAAGTCCACAGCCAGAGCCGCAGGCAGAAGCGTCATCATCAGCGCCAGCGTCATGAGCAGCGCCGACAGTTTTTTCCATGCGTGATGCGGTGCAGTTTCCACGTTGTTCCATCTCCCTTGAATCGCGTCGTTATTCACTGCCGTAAAGTATACCAGTTTGTTACTCTTTTGTAAACAGTCGTTCAGCTTTTTTCTCATATTTTACACGATTTGGTCACAATTCAGGAGCAGATTGCACAAAAGACTCTTTTGTCTGTTGTGGCTTTCGTACAAAAGTCTGTTGGTTCTTTCCGTTTTCTTTTTGTGCAGATTATGGTATACTTTCAAGCAGGACCAACGAAACCGAAACTTTGCAGGAGCAGGTAGATATGAAAGCAACCATCGTCATCCCCAACATCAACGGCAAGGGCTGGCTCAGGGACTCCATCGAGTCCATCTATGCCCAGACCGAACAGGATTTTGAACTCATCGTCGTGGACAACGGCTCCACCGACGAAAGTCTGGAGCAGGCCCGCAGCTATTGCACCCGCCCGAACTTCACCCTCATCGAGAACGGCCGCAACACCGGCTTCTCCCATGCGGTCAATCAGGGCATCGCCCACGCCAGAAGCGAATTCGTAGTGCTCTTCAACAACGACGCCTTCGCCGAACCGCAGTGGCTGGCGGAGCTTATCCGCACCGCCGAGACCGACCCCCGGATCTTCGCCGTGCAGAGCCTGATGATCCGCCACTTCGACCGCGAACTGGCCGACGACGCCGGGGATTACGTCACCTGGATGGGCTTTGCCTGTAAGACCGGCGACGGCCGCCGGGCCAGCCGCTACACCAAAACGAAGCGCATCTTCTCGGCCTGCGGCGGCGCATCGCTCTACCGCAAGAGCATCCTGGACGAGATCGGCGGCTTCGACGAAAACTTTTTCGCCTATTTTGAGGACGTGGACCTCAGCTGGCGCGCCAACAATGCAGGCTATCAAAATGTGCTCTGCCCTGCGGCCAGATGCTACCACATCTGCGGCGCCAGCACCGGTGCCGTCAAGTACAACGCCTTCAAGAGCCAGCAGAGCGGCCGCAACAGCATCCTGCTCCCGCTCAAGAACGAGCCGCTGCTCATGCTCCTGCTCAACTTCATCCCGCTGGCGCTGGGCTATCTGCTCAAGTGCTACAAATTCCACAAGCAGGGCTTTGGTGAGGCCTGGGACAAAGGGATGCACGAGGCCTTTGCCCTGCTCCGCTCCGGCCAGCTCGGTAAGCGCCCCTTCCGCCTGAAAGACCTGCCCAACTACATCCTGATGGAACTGTGGATGATCTGGAACATGGTGCCGTATCTGTGGTATCGGCTGGTCATCGTCCGGTTCGACCTGAAATAATTTTGATACAAAAAAGCACCGGAACCTTCCGTATCCTTTGGATCCGTGGAAAGTTCCGATGCCCTTTTTCAGTTCTGCGTTTATAACACCCTCAAGCACATCGTCAGCAGTTTCCCGGTGGAGACAACCGTGTGAAGACGGGCCGGATGTGAGGGGATAAAAAGAAAAGCAGCCCAAAACCTTTCGATTTCGAGCTGCTTGCAATGCCGGTGGTGGGGGTCTCCCGCGCACTGAGCAACAGCCCGCAGGGCTGATTGCTCCCCTGCTGTGCAGGGTCGTGCTGTTCGACCCGCTCACACGCCGCAGATAAAAAGAAAGCCCCCCAGACAAGCTGGAGGGCTTCCTTTTTATGCCGGTGGTGGGGGTCGAACCCACACGTGTTATTAGCACAAGGGATTTTGAGTTTTTATCCTCATCTTCCATCTGGTGTCATCCAGTGATATCTAGTGATATCTGGTTCCCACTGTGCAAAGGCAAAATTCACGCCTCAACGAACAATAATTTGAAATATCCACGATTTTTCGATGCGTTTTTCCTCTACTCTGTTTTTTCGGTTTGGACCGCCCAAATGGAAATTGGAGGGATGTTCAGGAGGGATGCAGGGCAAAACGCTCCTCTGCTTAGGCACAAAACGAAAGGAAAGTCAAGGATAATGAATCAAAATCAAGCAAAAGAGTATTATGAAAAATTATTTGTGAACTATCCTGATGTGCTGTCTGTCGAAGAAGCAACAACTTTACCAAAAATTCAACTTCGCCCGCCCGACGGATTACCATGGGCACAGCCTGTCGGTCAGCGATGTGATCATGCTGAATCAGGACGGAAAAATTTCAGCGCATTATGTGGACAGCATCGGCTTCAAGGAACTGCCGGGGTTTCTGGATAAAAAGCCGGAGCGCATTTCTGTTCTGCAAAACCTCAAGGAGAAGTGCGACGCCCCGGAGTGCAATCCTACCGGGTGTCGGAAAGCGAGGAATGCCCATGAACTTTAATGGTGAGGAGTTGATGCTGATGATGCTCTACAACACTGGCTCCCGGCTGGGGCTGATGCAGGAACTACGGCTCATGCAGTGCTATCTGATGCCCGATGAAACCGCCCTGCGCGAACTGTCTGAAGGTGTTATCGAAAAACTGAAGCTGATGACCGATGCGCAGTTTGCGGAGGTTGAGTTTCCTATGGACTGATTTTTGCCGCCTGCGGGCGGCGTACATAGAATTTTTCATTAAAGAAAAACAGCCGTTTCCGCTTAAATAAAGAGAAACAGCTGCCTTTTTCAAAAATTTGTTGTCACATGGAAATCCAGCCAAGAGTATTGGCCACTGAACTGATCAGAATGATTGCTGCGAAGACAGGGCAAAGATAGCGAATCATAAAGTTGAAAATCTTTTTGCGGCGGAACGGCTTACCGTCCATTGTGATTTCTTCTTCGATTTTTTCTACGCCGATGACACGGGATACCAGCACGCAGGTGGAAATGGCGGCGATGGGCATCATAACAGAGTTTGTCAGAAAATCGAAGAAGTCCAGAAACTGCATCCCGAACACCGTCACACCGGCCAGCGGGCCGTAGCCAAGCGCGGACAGACTGCCTAAGACAACCATGATAATACCAATGCAGGCGGTAGCCATCTGTCGGTTCCAGCCGAGTTCATCCTCAAAGGTGGAAACGGCACTCTCTGTCAAGGCAATGGAACTTGTAACAGCGGCAAAGAGAACCAACAGGAAGAACAGTACGCCTACAACGTGGCCGAACCCCATACTCTCAAATACTTTGGGGATGGTGATGAACATCAAAGAAGGGCCTGCCTGCAGGGTGTTCGGGTCACCGCCAGAGAAGGAAAACACAGCAGGAATAATCATCAGACCTGCCATGATTGCAATGGCAGTATCAAAAATTTCGACATTTTCCGTGGATTCCTCAATGGAAACATCCTTTTTCATATAGGAGCCGAAGGTCACCAGAATGCCCATGGCAATGGACAGAGAGTAGAACATCTGCCCCATGGCGGTGACAACAGTCATCCATGAAAAGTTTGCAACGTTGGGAATCAGAAAATACTTGACACCGGCCAATGCGCCCGGACGGGTGACCGAGTAAATCGCAATGACAACAGACAAAACCACCAAAACGGGCATCATCAGCTTAGACACTCGTTCCACGCCATTACGGACACCGGCAAAAATGATGGAAAGCGTGAAAACCGTAAAGATGAGAAAGCATACCTCAGCAGACAGGCCGCTGGAAATAAAGCCGGAGAAATAGCCATCCTGTGCTAACTCACTGCCGTGTCCACTGACATAGGCGGAAAGATAACGGATGACCCAGCCACCGATGACCGAATAGTACGGTACAATCAGAATGGGAATGATGGCATTGATCCATCCACCAAACTTCAGCTTGCCGCTCTTGCCAAATGCTCCGAAAGCGCCGACCGGGCTCTTTTTGGTCATGCGGCCCAGCGCGGTTTCTGCCACGATCATGGTGTAACCAAAAGTAACGGCCAGCACAATGTACACCAGCAGAAAAATACCGCCGCCATATTTTGCGGCCAGATACGGGAAACGCCAGATGTTTCCGAGGCCCACGGATGCGCCGGCAGCAGAAAGAACAAAGCCGATCTTACCGGAAAAGGCGCTCCGTTTGGGATGCTGTGAATCCATAGTAACACACTCCTATTCTTTTTTTCCTATCCAGAAACAGGATTAGTGTACCATATATCTTAAAGAGATACAATACATCTACCTGCGGGCAATCACAAAACGGTTGCCCGCTGTTTTTATGCTCAAAAACGGAAGGAGGCAACAATGCCAAGCAAAACCGAAGAATATCTCGCCCTTGCCCAGCGCACGGCAAATGGTCTGACGCGGTACTGGGAAAGCTGGACGGACTATGGTGTATCACTTCCCTCTGTTTGCTGTTTCAAAACATTTTTCGACTTTTTTTCAAAAACGTCTTGGCAAGGATTTATTTCTATGGTAAACTTTTTGTAAAAGTTCATAGGCAAACCCGGCGCAAGTCGGCGACGCAAAGCTATAGGGACCCACCGGGTCAGCCAGTTGCCAGTAAGAAATTGCTGTTTTCTGCTGTCCGCAAATATCGCTTTATGAAGTCAGATGACGCTTTCAGTCATGGGTTCGCCATGCCTTGAAAGCGTTTATTTATTTTCCAGCGGCAGAGTTATAAAAATGAAGGGGTCATGTTATGAATGTTACAAAACGAGCCAGAACTTGCAGGGGTCTGGCAATTCTAATGACGATGCTTCTGCTGACGACATTGCTGTCTCTTTCGGCAAGCGCAGCAGAAACAGTAAGCCAGCATGAGCATGTGAGGGTTGGCTTTTTTGCAATGGACGGCTATCACATGATGGACGAGAACGGAAACCGAAGCGGTTATGGCTACGATTTTCTCCGCTTGATGGCGCGCTACTGGGATGTAGACTATGAATACATCGGCTATGACAAAAGCTGGGATGAAATGCAGCGGATGCTGATCGACGGTGAGATCGACATGGTAACTTCTGCCCGCAGAACGCCTGAGCGCGAAGAATTATTTGATTTTTCCCGTCCGATCGGAACCAACAATGGTATCCTGACTGTCCGCAGTGATAATAGCACCATCGTTGAGGGAAAGTATAGTACCTACGATGGGATGCGTGTTGCACTCCTGCGCGGAAACTCCCGGAACGATGAATTTGCGGAGTATGCACGAACCAAAGGCTTCACTTACAAATCGGTCTATTTCGATTCGGCTGAGGAGATAGCAGAGGCACTTCAGAATGGAACGGTTGATGCCATTGTCACCAGTTCCCTGCGCAAAATGAACAATGAGCGCATCCTTGAAAAATTCGGCAGCAGTGATTTTTATGTGATCGTCAAAAAAGGAAACACTGAACTTCTGAATAAGATAAATTATGCGATTGATCAGATGAACGCTGCCGAAGGCAGCTGGAAAACGACCCTCTATAACAAAAACTACGAAACTACCGATACCAAGAATCTGGAGTACACGGAAGAAGAAAAGCGTATCATTGCCCAATATCCCAAGGAAAATCCCCTTCATGTTCTGTGCGACCCGACCCGGTATCCCTATTCCTATACAGAAAATGGCGAAGTAAAGGGCATTCTCCCGGACTGTTTTCGGAAGATAGCAGACTATGCAGGACTCTCGTATGAGTTTCTTGTTCCTGCGACCAGAGATGAGTATATCGCATATCAAAGCAATAAGGATGCGGTAAACATCAGTATTGATGCACGATTGGATACGGATAATTACGCAGAGACCAAAGAATGGGGATTGACCGCTCCCTATATCACGATGCGAATGGCAAGAGTGACGCGGAGAGACTTTGATGGGAAGATCAATGTTGTTACCACAGTCAATCAGACCGCATCCACATCGATCGAAGATGTGCTGGCACCCGGTGCGGAAAAACTGATGTGCAGTACCCGTCAGGAGATGATGGAAGCTGTCCGCAATGGCAAAGCGGATGCAGCCTTTGTCTACTATTACATGGCACAGGCATTCGTCAACAGCGACACAACAGGTACAATGACCTACACGCTGCTGGAACAACCCACATTCAGTTACCGCATGGTGGTTTCCTCTACGGAAAACCATGCGCTGGCAGGTATCCTGACAAAAGCAATGTACGCAATGCCGGATAATTTTGTTGAAGACCTTGCAACACAGTACACCACTTATAAAGCAACGAATCTGACACTTGCAGATATGATCCGTCTGCATCCGGTCACAGCTGTCGCCATCATCGTATTTATCTCGTGGATGGCGGTCACAATGATCATTATCGTGAACCGCTTGCGGACACGCAGAAAATTACAGCTTGCAGCCCAGCAGAAAGCGAAAGAAATGGCTGTCCTTGCAGAGCAGGCGCAAGCAGCCAGCAAAGCCAAAAGCACATTCCTTTCCAATATGTCCCACGACATCCGCACCCCTATGAACGCCATCATCGGCTTTACAAATATTGCATTGCATCAGGATTCTGTGCCGGAAATGCACAACTGTCTGAAGAAGATCGAGGAAAGCTCGGATCATCTGCTGTCCCTGCTGAATGATGTGCTGGATATAAGCCGCATCGAGAGCGGAAAGGTGGAGTTTTCCCCTGTTCCGGCGAATATCACCGCAGTTACAGACAGTGTGATCGAGATCGTGAAGGGGATGCTTCTGAACCGGGAACTGAACTTTGAAGTGCATCGTGAACCGCTGCAAAATCCCTATGTCATGACGGAACCCGTCCGTATCCGGGAAATTCTGGTCAATATCCTGAACAATGCCGTGAAATTTACCAAGGATGGCGGCACCATCCGTTTTGATGCAGGCAACCGTCCGGGAGCCGATGCACAGCACATCGTGATTTGCTATCGGATCAAAGATACCGGCATCGGTATGAGCGAAGAGTTCCAGAAAAAGCTCTTTGACGAATTTGCGCAGGAAGAAAATGGCGTACGGACACAGTATAAGGGCACGGGTCTGGGAATGCCCATCTCAAAGAAGTATATTGAACTGATGGGCGGCACGATCACAGTAGACAGCCGGAAGGGCGTCGGTACAACCTTTACCGTAGAGATTCCCATGGAATTGACAAATGCTGAGAAAGTCGAAAAAACAAAGCCGCTTGTACAGCACAATGACCTGAAGGGGATCAAGGTGCTTCTGGCAGAAGATAATGATCTGAACGCCGAACTTGCCACGATTCTGTTGGAAGATTTGGGAATGACAGTAACGCGTGCAGCAGATGGGCAGGAAGTTGTTGATCTGTTCGCAGAGCATCCGGCGGGCACTTATGATATTATCCTGATGGACATTATGATGCCTAAAATGGATGGACATCAGGCGGCAAAGGCGATCCGTGCAATGTATGCTGACCGCCCGGATGCAGAAGAGATTCCCATCATCGCATTGTCGGCAAATGCTTTTTCGGAGGATGTTCAGGCATCTCTGGACGCAGGCATGAACGGTCATGTTTCCAAGCCTCTTAACATGGAAGAAGTAACCAAAGTTATTGAGCGTAACTTGAACAGGCCGTAACTCCAGCGGATTAACACCTACATATTTCCCCCAAGCGGGCGACCACAAAAAGGTTGCCCGCTATTTTTATACCCTGAAAACGAAAGAAGGAGGCCAAAATGTAGTACAAATCTTATGCGCAATTTTCGTATATGGGGTTAATTCTTTGCTTCCAAATGTAA
>OOAK01001887.1_pt1 | contig 11960 bp, 9 predicted proteins | sample 1671811 | NCBI WGS metagenome assembly OOAK01 (sample SAMN06348195, study PRJEB24527) | human gut metagenome | biome: human gut; feature: ankylosing spondylitis patient; material: feces | host: Homo sapiens | place: China | collected 2015-10 | reverse complement strand
CGATGAGCCTGAGAGCATAGAGGAGATATCAAAAGAGGGCTATGGCGGAGTGCTTTGTATAGAAACAGGCGGTCCTACCCCCGGACTTGGCTGTGCAGGCAGAGGTATAATCACCACGTTCAGCCTGCTTGAAGACTTGAAGCTTTTTGAAAAATATAAGCCTGACGTTGTGCTTTATGACGTTCTCGGAGACGTTGTGTGCGGAGGTTTCGCCGCACCTATCAGAGAGGGCTACGCCTCAAAGGTGCTTATCGTCACCTCAGGCGAGAAAATGGCATTGTATGCCGCAAATAATATAAACAGTGCGGTGAAAAACTTTGCCGACAGAAGCTATGCAAAAGTCCGTGGTATCGTCATGAACAGGCGAAACGTTGAGGGCGAGGAAGAAAAGGTCAGAGCCTTTGCAGAAAGCGCAGGGCTTGATATCGTTGCGGATATACCAAGAAGCGACGATATCATCAGATGTGAGGATAAGGGTATGACCGTCATAGAGGGCGAGCCTGACTGTCAGGCGGCAAAATGCTTTTTGAAGCTTGCCCAGACCCTTATTCAGGAGGACAACGATGACTAAAGCGTTTTATATAACAGCGGCGGAGCTTGCCCAAATGGGGAAAGACAATATCACTGACGAGCTTCTTTCGGCAAAGCACCTTATCTACAGCTCCCCTGCAACATTGGCGTTCAATTCACCGGGAGCGCAGGGCTTTGGTGTAAAAAGAGCAGGACTTGCAGTGCCAAATTCGGTTATGCTTCTTGTGGCTCCTGCCTGCTGTGGACGAAACACCACTATGCTCAGTGCGGAAAGCGGCTATGGCGACAGATTTTTCTACCTGCTTCTTGACGATACCGATATCGTCACAGGCAGACACCTCACAAAGATACCAAAAGCCGTGGAGGAGGTATGTCAAAGCCTTGATTACACTCCCTCAGCGGTGATGATATGTATAACCTGCGTTGACGCTCTCCTCGGCACTGATATGGACAGAGTGTGCAGAAAATCCAGCGACCGAGCAGGCGTGCCTGTTGTGCCATGCTATATGTATGCCCTCACAAGGGAAAAGCGTCTGCCCCCTATGGCTTCAGTGCGAAAATCGGTGTATTCACTGCTGAAACCACGCAAGAGAAAGTCTGACGAGGTGAATATCCTTGGTTATTTCTCACCCTTGCAGGAGGATTGCGAGCTTTACAGCCTGCTGAAAAGTGCAGGCGTAAAGACCATAAGGGAGCTTTCAAGGTGCGATACCTTCGAGGAATATGAAAAAATGTCACAAGCGAATTTTTCTCTTGTACTCAATGCGGAAGCAAGATATGCCGCCCAGCAAATGGAGCAGGAGCTTAACATACCTTTTATAGAGCTTGCGAGAGTTTTTCAGGCTGACAAGATATCTACGCAGTATCGTCTGCTGGGTCAGGCGATAGGAGCGGAGCTTTGCGATAAAGAGTATTATGAGCAGACCATGGCTCTTATAGATGATTTCAGAGAAAAGCATAAAGGGCTGTGCTTTGCAGTGGGCGAGTTTTCAAACTGCGACCCTATAGAAATGTCTTTGGCACTTATAAGATACGGCTTCAAGGTGGCGGAGATATTCGGCACTGTGGGGGAGCGAAATTTCGGCTTTGTGAAAAAGATAGCCCAGCTTTCCCCTGAAACAAAAATATATTCAAATCTGTCACCCACAATGCTCTTTTATGAGCCTGACGAGAGTGTGAACGTTTATATCGGCAAGGACTGTGCCTATTACCACCCTGACATAGCAGGAGTAGACTTCAATGACGAGATCCAGCCTTTCGGCTATGCAGGAGTGAAAAAGCTGTTTTGCGACCTTGAAAAGGCACTTGACAGGAAAGGAGCGGAGGATAAATGAAAAATCTTTTGAAGCTTTTGTCGCCCTTTGCCCCTGACCAATCAGGAGCGTCGGCAGTGCTTTACGAGCTTGGAGGACTAATGGTAATATGCGACGCAGGCGGCTGTGCAGGCAACGTCTGCGGCTTTGACGAGCCAAGGTGGTTTACCAAAAAGAGCGCAGTTTTCAGTGCGGGGCTTCGTGATATGGATGCAATTTTAGGACGTGACGACAGGCTCATCGAAAAGCTCTCCAAAGCCTGTGAGCAGATAAGACCAGCCTTCACCGCCATAATAGGCACACCTGTGCCTGCTGTTATTGCAACAGATATGAGGGCGTTGAAACGAATGGCAGAGAAAAAAACAGGACTTCCTTGCATAACAGCCGAGTGTACAGGCACGAACTATTATGACAGCGGCTCAGAGCCGGTGTGGATAGAGCTTTTCAAGACCTTTGCCACTGAGAGCAAGCCTGTTCAGAAAGGCAGGCTTGGCATTATAGGTGCAACACCTTTGGAGCTTAGTATCATAAGCCCCGAGAGGATAGTGGCGGAATATAAGGCAAAGGGTTGGGAGAATGTTATATGCTACGGCATGGGAAGCACCCTTGAAGATGTGAAAAATGCAGCTGCGGCGGAGAAAAATATAGTCTGCTCATCAGCCGCAATAAAGGCGGCGGAGTATCTGAAAGAAAAATTCGGTACGCCTTATGAGATGGAATATCCACAAAGCTGTCTGCCTGAGGAGATAGTGCAAAAAGCTTATAACTTTGCGGATAAAAACGTCCTTGTGATACATAACCAAACAGCGGCTGACGCTGTGAGAAAGCTTATCACAGAAAAAAGCGGCAAGTGTCATTGCACATCGGCAACGTTTTTTATGCAGAAAAAGGAGCTTTCACAGCAGAGTGATTTTTTCCTTGCAGACGAAAGCGACCTTTGCGACAATGTTGGTGATAACTATGACGTTGTTATCGCAGACAAGACCCTCAGACGTGTTATGAAAAATTTCAGCGGCGAGTTTATAGACTTTCCGCATTTCGGACTTTCAGGCAGACTTTTGCAGGGAGAGAGTGAAAAGATATGACAGAAGAAATTATAGAGCGTCTTGAAGAATATCTCGGCTCAGAGGAGTTTGAATATGAGGCTGAAAACTGCATGGAGGAGCTTGACGAAAGCGGCGAGGGCATAAACGCAGTTTTGCCTTTGCTTAGATTTCTCGAAAGACACCCCATGGCTGATATCAGCATGACAAGTGCCGTGGTGAGATATATGGAGCAGTTTTACGGCAGAGGTTACGAGAACATTCTCATGGACTCCGTTCGTCGCAGACCTACAGTGCATACTGTGAGAATGTTAGGCAGGCTCAGAAATGCCGCCATAGATGAGGGTCAGGACGGTGAGGAGTTTGAGGACGTGCTTATAGACGTTCTCAGCAGTGAAGCAGAGGACGAGATAAAGGATACCGTCAGGGAGCTTATCTGATGAAAACTGAGATGATTCGTGTTTATGGTATCGTTCAGGGCGTGGGCTTCCGACCTTTTGTCAGCCGTGAAGCGTCAGACCTTGGACTTTTCGGCACTGTGGCAAACAAAGGCTCTTATGTTGAGATACACGCACAGGGCAGAGAAAAGGCTGTGGAGGATTTGAAAAAAGCCCTTGAAAGCCGTCCCCCTGAGCGTTCGGTGATAATGGAGATAATTTCCGCCCATACCGACGAACCGCCTTTTGACAGCTTTGAGATAATCGAAAGCGAAAAGGAAAAAGGGGATATTTTCGTATCCCCTGACATCGCTGTGTGCGAAAAATGCAAGGGAGAGCTTTTCGACAAAACAAACAGAAGATATCTCCACCCTTTTATAAACTGTACTCAGTGCGGTCCAAGGCTCACTATTATGGACTCTATGCCCTATGACAGAGTTCGCACCACAATGGCTGACTTTCCAATGTGCAAAGACTGCGAGGACGAGTACACCGATCCTGCCACAAGGCGTTATGACGCCCAGCCTGTGTGCTGTAACAAATGCGGTCCGGAGGTCTATATCATAGGCAGTGAAAAGAAAGGCGCTGAGGCTATCACAGCCACAAGAGAAGCCGTCATGGCAGGGAAGATAATCGCTGTCAAAGGCATAGGCGGTTTTCACCTTTGCTGTGACGCAAAAAACGAGAGCGCAGTGAAAAGGCTCAGAGAGCTTAAAAACCGCCCTGCAAAACCACTTGCCGTTATGCTGAAGGATATTTCTGCCGCAAGGCGTGAGTGTGATTTTGGCGAAGTGCAGGAAAAGCTTCTCACAGGCTGGCAAAAGCCTATCGTGCTTCTTGATAAAAAAACTAGCGGAAGCCTTTGCGAAAGCGTTGCACCCGATAATCCTACAGTGGGAGTAATGCTCCCCTATGCCCCTTTGCACCTGCTTCTTTTTGATTACGATGACGGCGTGGAAATGACCGACAGCCTTGTTATGACCAGCGGAAACGTCCGTGGCGCGCCTATCTGCCGAAGCGATGAGGACGCACTCAGCGAAATAGCAGGCTTCTGCGACCTGATATTATCCCACAACAGACGTATCTTGATACGCTCAGACGATACTGTCATGGATACATTTGAGGGCAAGCCTTACATAATAAGGCGTTCAAGAGGATATGCACCACTGCCTGTTATGACATCATGCAGTGATAAAGGTCAGACCCTTGCCATAGGCGGTGAGCTTAAAAATACGTTCTGTATCAGAAAGGGAAGCCTTTATTATCTCTCTTCCTATGTGGGGGATATGGCTGATATCCGCACTGTGAAGGCTCTGGAGGAGTCAGTAAAGCGTATGTGCGAGCTTCTGGAAGCAACACCCCGAAACGTAGTCTGCGATATGCACCCCAAATACAATACAGTTGCATTTGCCGAGGGGCTTGACCTGCCTCTGAAAAAAGTCCAGCACCACTATGCTCATATCCTATCCTGCATGGCAGAAAACGACTATAGTGAAAAGGTCATAGGCGTATCATATGACGGCACAGGCTTTGGCACAGACGGCACCATATGGGGAGGAGAGATACTTCTCTGCGACCGCACAGGCTTTGAGCGTATGGGAAGCATAAAGCCTTTCATGCAGGTGGGCGGTGACCTTTCCTCTAAAGAGGGCTGGCGTATTGCCGCAATGATAGCAGGCTCAGCCTATGGGGAAAGGGGCGGAGAGATCTGTGAAAATCTTGGTATTTGTACAGCGAAAGAGTACAAGCTTCTGTCCATAATGGCAGAGAAAAAAGTAAACGCAGTAAGCTCCACAAGCGCAGGACGGCTTTTTGACGCCGCCTCTGCGGTGCTTGGCATAAGGCGTTCTTCAACCTTTGAGGGCGAAGCTTCCATGGCGCTGCAGTTTGCGGCAGAAAAATTCAGCCGTGAGCCTTTCGGTATTTACGAGCCTATGGAAAAGCTCACTGCCGAAAAAGAGGGCAGGATAATGCTCTGCACTCAGGCTCTTATCAAGCGTCTTTGCCAGGGTATGCAAAATAGCGAGGACAAAAACCGCCTTGCCTATGAGTTCCACTCACTTCTTGCGGATATGACTGTGCAGGCGTGCAGGACTATAAGCGAGAGAACAGGAGTAAAGGTCTGTGCCTTGAGCGGGGGAGTTTTTCAGAACAAGCTTCTGCTTAAAATGGTGAAGTGCCGCCTTGAAAAAATGGGACTGAGAGTGCTTATCCACAGCCTTGTGCCTGCCAATGACGGTGGTATAGCTTTGGGACAAGCGTTTTATCTGAATGAGGAATGAGGAGTGAGGAATGAGGAGTGAGGAATTAAGGTATCGCCTGCGGCGATGATTTTCTTATTCTGTAGGGGCGACCTTTGGTCGCCTGAGACTGTTGAAAAATACAAAAATAACAGGCGAACGCTGTTCGCCCCTACATATAAACAGCGTATTTACGCCAATTGTAGGGGACGGCGCCCTCGACGTCCCGCTTTTGTCGAACTTTTTCAATAAGCTGGGGCGACCTTTGGTCGCCTGTGTATCTCATTTCTGATTTTGTGATATAGATTAAATTTTTTTGGAGGTATTGATATGTGTGTAGGTTTATCTGCAAAGGTAGTAAGTGTAAACGAGGGCACTGCTGTTATTGACGCAAGCGGTGCAAAAAGAGAGGTATCTGCTGACCTTATCGACGATCTCGAGGTAGGGGATTATGTCATGGTACACGCAGGGGTGGCTATCGCAAAGATAACCTCTGATGATAGCGAAGAAACTGACGAGATAATGGAGAGTATCCAATGAACACTATAGAAAATGCAAAGGAGATAATAAGCTCCTACAGATGTGATGACGGCAAAAAGCTTCGCATAATGGAGGTCTGCGGTACTCACACCCACGAGATCTTCAGGCTTGGCATAAGAAAGCTCCTTCCTGAGAGCGTTGAGCTTATTTCAGGTCCTGGCTGTCCTGTGTGCGTTACCCCCATTGGCTTTATCGACGAGGCTTGTATGCTCGCTCTTGAAAAAGGTGCGGTGATATGCACTTTCGGCGACCTTATAAGAGTACCCGGTACAGAAATGAGCCTTGCAGGAGCAAGGTCAAAGGGTGCTGTGATAAAGACAGTATATTCGCCCCTTGACGCAGTTTCATATGCCGAAAGCCATAGAGATGAGCAGATGGTATTTCTTGCCGTCGGTTTTGAAACCACCACCCCATCAGCCTGCCTTGCAGTAGAAAAAGCGAAAAAGCTGGGGCTTGAAAACTTTTCTATTCTTGGTGCAAACAAGACCATGCCTAACGCTTATAAGGCTTTGGAGGGAAGCGCAGACGCATTTTTGTACCCTGGTCATGTCAACGCCATCACAGGCACAGCCGTATGCGAGGAGCTTGTGAAAAAGGGCGTTTCAGGCGTTGTTACGGGCTTCACGGCGGCAGAGCTTCTCACAGCACTTGCTGTGACTATACAGCTTTCTCAGACTGGTGAGCCGTTTTTCAGAAACTGCTATCCGAGAGTAGTAAAGCCCGAGGGCAACCCTGCCGCCATAAAGCTTATGGAAAAGGTCATGACCCCCTGCGACAGCGAGTGGCGTGGACTTGGTATCATACCAATGTCAGGCATGATACTCCGTGACGAATATGCTGACTTTGACGCACGAAAGAAATTCGCCCTGCCGAAAATAACAGGCAAGCCGAACCCAGCCTGCCGCTGTGGAGATGTTTTGCAGGGCAAGTGCAAGCCCTCAGACTGTAAAGTTTTCGGCAAGGTCTGCACACCGCTGCACCCTATAGGTGCGTGCATGGTGTCAAACGAGGGCGCTTGCTCGGCATATTATCAGTATGGCAATTTGTAATATATAAATATGGGGGGATATCATGAAACGTGAACTTGGCATTGCACGCTGTGGACTTGCCTGCTGTCTATGCTCTGAAAATGAACATTGCATGGGCTGTAATTCAGGGGAATGTCCCGATAAAGGCTGGTGCGAAAACAGAAAATGCTCTATGGAAAAAGGACTTGCCGGCTGTGCTGACTGCGAAGAAGATTGCCGCAAGGGTCTGCTTGCAAAAATAAAGCCTTATGGCTTCACAATGTTCGTAAAACGATATGGCAAAGAGGCATTGCTTGACCGCCTTGAGATAAACGAGCAAAAGGGTATCGTTTATCATCGAGAGGGTATAACGGGTGATTATGACGATTTTGACGATGTTCAAAAACTTATGGATTTTATACTGACAGGAAAACGATAGGAGCGAAATCCTACGCTTTATCTTATTTACCTACCAAAAGAAAAGAGGAACCATTATGACAGAAATGACAAATATAAAAGACAAATTTGTTACCCTTGCCCACGGCGCAGGAGGAAAGCAGACTTCCGAGCTTATCGACCGTGTTTTTAAGGAGCCTTTCGCTAACCCTGACCTGACCGCTGACGATGCCGCCGTGCTTTCCATGGAAAAGGGCAAGATAGCATTCACCACAGACGGCTTTATAGTTTCCCCTTATGAATTCGCAGGAGGAAATATCGGCAAGCTAAGTATTTGCGGCACTGTGAACGACCTTTCCTGCATGGGCGCAAAGCCTTTGTATCTCTCATGTGCTTTCGTTATCGAAGAGGGCTTTCCAATGGATAAGCTTGAGGAGATAGCCGCCGCCATGGCAAAGACCGCCAAGGAAGCAGGTGTCGAGATATGTGCAGGTGACACAAAGGTGGCAGGAAAAGGTCAGGTAGACGGCGTTTTCATTACCACTACGGGAATAGGCAGGATAATGGACAACGCCAACACCTCAGGCAAGCTTGCCAAAGCAGGCGACGCCGTTATAGTGTCAGGTGATATCGGCAGACACGGCTGTACCATACTTTTAGCTCGTGACGAGTTCGGCATAGAGGCGGACGTAACAAGCGATTGTGCACCCCTTTGGGCTAACGTAAAAGCAATGTTCGACGTTACAAACGATATCCACGTTATCCGTGACGCAACAAGAGGCGGTGTAGGCACTGTCCTTTACGAGATAGCAGGTCAAAGCGGTGTGGGAATAACCCTTGACGCTGAGAAAATACCGGTGGCAGACGAGGTGAAAGGCGTGTGCGGTATGCTGGGCTTAGAACCATTGTATCTTGCCTGCGAGGGCAGACTTGTTATATTCGCACCAAAGGACAAAGCGGAGGATATCGTTTCTGCCCTTAGAAAGTGCAAAAACTCAGAGAATGCCGCTGTCATAGGCGAGGTCACAGAGGATAACGCAGGCAGAGTTGTAATGAAAACAGAGATAGGCTCACAGACCCTTCTTCCACAGCCGGGCGGAGAGCTTTTGCCTAGAATTTGCTGATAGTAATGTAGGGGAGCAGCGCAATTTCTGCTTGGCAGAAATACGACGTCCCGTTTAGCGTTCGTCTGTTTTCCATGAATTTCTGCACTGTTACATCGTAGGGGCGAACAGTGTTCGCCCGCCTGATTTTCTCGCAAACTTATGTTGAAAGCCGCATTTGGGAATATTGAGCCAAAAATTGCGTGGATATCATGAGTTTGTCAGGCAAACAAAACGGGCGAACACTGTTCGCCCCTACATATATGGAATATAAAAAAGCGGAACTGTTCAGCATGATTTGAACAGTTCCGTTTTTTATCTGTAAGACCCTATCGCCTCAATAGTCTTTGCTATATCCTCGTCACTGTGAGCATAGGAAACGAACATCGCCTCGAATTGCGACGGTGCAGTGTAAATGCCGCTTTGAAGCATATGGCGGTAGTATCTGCCGTAGCTTTCCGTGTCGCAAGCCCTTGCCTCATCATAGCTTTTCACTCTCTCGTCATTGAAAAATACCGTCATGAGCGAGCCACAGCGATTCACGTTCAGACCCTTTTCACGCAGAGCCTTTTCTATCTCTGCCGACTTTCTGTCAAGCTCCTCATAGAAGTTTGGTATGCTTTCTATCTGCCTGATAGTTTCTATTCCTGCCGCCACTGCGCATGGGTTTCCCGACAGCGTTCCTGCCTGATAAACAGAGCCTAGGGGCGCAACGCACTGCATTATCTCAAGCTTTCCCCCATAGCAGGCAAGGGGCATTCCTCCCCCCACTATCTTGCCAAGGGTAGTCATGTCAGGGGTAACTCCGAAATATTTTGAAGCTCCCCCCTCTGAAAGTCTGAATCCCGTTATAACTTCGTCAAATATAAGCACAGTGCCGTGCTTTTTCGTTATCTCTCTGAGAAATTCAAGAAAGCCCTTTTCAGGCGGAACAACGCCCATGTTTGCGGCGCATGGTTCAACGATAAGTGCGGCTATCTCGCTGCCGTATTCCTCAAAAAGCTTTTCCACAGACTCGGTGTCATTGTATTTCGCAAGAAGCGTGTCCCTTGTGCAGCCCTCTGTCACTCCTGCACCCGATGGGATAGCCTGCGTCATAAGTCCAGAGCCTGCCTTTACAAGCAATCCGTCCGAGTGACCGTGATAGCAGCCCTCGAATTTTATTATCTTGTCCCTGCCTGTGAAACCTCTTGCGGCTCTTATTGCGCTCATGACAGCTTCCGTGCCTGAGTTTACAAGCCGGAGCATTTCCATAGACGGAAAGTGCTTTTTTATAAGCTCAGCCAAGGTTATCTCGCCCTTGTGGCAAGCACCGAAGGTAAGCCCCTTGTCGCAGGCGGCTTTCACAGCGTTTATCACAGGCTCACAGCAGTGACCGAGAATGTTCGGTCCCCATGAGCATACATAGTCGATGAACTCGTTTCCGTCCTCGTCCCATATCCTTGACCCTTTCGCATGGTCGATAAAAAGCGGAACAGTGCCAACCGCCTTGCAGGCTCTGACAGGGCTGTTCACTCCCCCCGGCATAAAACCGCAGGCAGTTTTGTAAAGCTGTTCAGACCTTGAAGTGTTCATTACTTGTCCTCCTTTATCCATTTTGCGGCGTCAAGAGCATGGTATGATATGATAATGTCCGCACCTGCACGCTTTATAGCAGTGAGATTTTCAAGAACGATACGCTTCTCGTCTATCCAGCCAAGCTGTGCCGCCGCTTTTACCATAGAGAACTCACCGCTTACGTTGTATGCCGCAATCGGCAGATCATATCTGTCCCTGGCGGCTCTGAGAATATCCAGATAACAAAGCGCAGGCTTTACCATTACCATGTCAGCCCCCTCCTCAATATCGTCCTCTATCTCACGGAGAGCCTCACGTCCGTTGCAAGGATCCATCTGATATGACTTTCTGTCGCCAAAGCATGGTGCAGATTCTGCGGCGTCACGGAACGGAGAATAATATCCCGAAGCAAATTTTGCACTGTATGACATTATAGGAATATCAGTAAGAGCATTCTCATCAAGTGCAGCCCTTATCGCCGCAACTCTGCCGTCCATCATGTCGGAGGGTGCGATAATGTCCGCACCGGCTTTTGCAAGGCTCACCGCCATTTTGCACAGAAGCGGCAAAGTGCTGTCATTGAGTATCTTGTCGCCCTTTACAACTCCGCAGTGTCCATGGCTGGTGTATTCGCAAAGACAAACGTCCGCAATAACGAGCATATCAGGATAATGCTCTTTGATGTATCTTATTGCCTGCTGTGTAACACCCTTGTCATTGTAAGCCTCCGTTGCAAGCTCGTCCTTTTTCTCCGGTATGCCGAAAATAAGCAAGCCCGATATTCCGCTGTCTGCTATCTGCGGCAATATCTGCTCCAGATCGTCGATAGAATACTGATAAACTGTTGGCATAGAGTCAACAGGCTTCATGATGTCATTGCCCTCTGCCACAAAAATCGGGTAGATAAAGTCTGCCGCATTTAATCTTGTTTCGCAAACCATTCTTCTCATTGCTGGGTTTGCCCTTAATCTTCTGAATCTTCGCATTTTTATCTTCCTCTCACTTATCTGAAAGTATCTTTTGTATTATTCCCTCTGCCGTGCTTTCCGTTGGAAGCAGAGGACCATTTATACCGTGTTTTTTAAGCTCTGCCGCCGTCACTTCGCCTATGGAGATACACTTTGTATTCTCTGATAAGCTTCCTCCGCCATGGAAAAAGCTCCTCACTCCGCCTGCACTGGCAAACACAGCGTAGTCATCATCTATCTTCTCGCCTGTGCTGTAAACAGGCTCGTAAATATGAACATCATCAAAGTCCAGCCCTTTTTCAGCCAATGGATTAACAAGCTCCGCTGACCCATCCGAGGAGCGTACTATAAGAAGCCTGTCCTCACAATTAAGAGTGTCCGAGAGCATATTTCCAAGAGCCACGCTGTTGAATTTTTCAGGCATTATGTCTGCATAAAGCCCAGCCTTTTCAAGCTTCGCCCCAGTGCCTTTGCCTATGACAGCTATCTTCACTCCCCTTAGCTTTCTTATGTCAATACGGCTTTCTCTAAGCCTTTTCAAAAATATCTCCGCACCATTTGGACTTGTAAGAGCAACATGGCTGTAAAAGCCATCTGAAAGCCGTGAAAAAGCTTTTTCCGTGACCTCATCGTGCAGCTCCCTAAGCTCAAATCCGCCACAGCGGTGAGCATACGCCCCAAGCGCATTGAGCGACTTTATAAGCCGCCTTGAAAGCCCCTTTGTGGCAGTGACAGCCACAGAAACTCCATACAATGGAGGCAGGTAGGTAGGCGAAAGATCAAGCCCGGCGGTTTCTCCAACTATTATCACCGCAGGCGCAGGCA
>OOAK01001879.1_pt1 | contig 12009 bp, 12 predicted proteins | sample 1671811 | NCBI WGS metagenome assembly OOAK01 (sample SAMN06348195, study PRJEB24527) | human gut metagenome | biome: human gut; feature: ankylosing spondylitis patient; material: feces | host: Homo sapiens | place: China | collected 2015-10 | reverse complement strand
ATAATATAAAAAATTTTTTATAAATAAATAAAAACTTATAAGTAAAATTAAAATCAAAAGTAAATATAAAAAAGAGCAGACATTAAATCTGCTCTTTGTATATTACTATTAAATTTTAGTCTTACTGAGTGTTTATCAGAAGAAGAAGTCAACGTTAGCAAAGAATTTGCTAGCATCAGTATCAGTATCCATATCTTTACCATCGAAGTATTCGATTGTAGCAAGGATATTTTCAGCAGGAACATAAGAAGCACCTACTACATAACCTTTTTGGTTAGCTGCAGCATCATTATAAGTTGGAGCAATTGCAACATTACCACCAAGGTGACGGTAACCAGCATCAGCTACATCTGTACCTTTGTACTGAACTTCAACGATACCAGCTTTTTCATAAGCATCAGCATCAGTGTTTTCAGCATACTGACCAACTAATTTAACGTTGGAATCGAATGCATAGCTACCACCAACAGTCCAAATGCTAGCACTATTATCATTGTAACCACCAAGAGTTTCCCAAGAAGCTGCTTCAATACCAGTTAATGCAGTGTAACCAGCGTTAACTGCGATTTTTTCAGTTGGAGCATAGTCAAATTGTACACCATAGTATTCAGCTGTAATATTTTTAGCATTGATTTTAATCATTGCCATCATGATCCTGGTTGTAACGACCAGCAGCTAAAGTAGTTGTGAATTGATCGCTACCGAATGCAATAGTACCACCAGAGATACAATCATCAAATAACATACCTTGAGCAGTGAATATTGGAGTACGACCAGCTGTTACAGTAGCACCGAAGAGAGGACCTTCAACATAAGCACGATCAACTTCTACGTTGTTATCATTTTCATCTGTAGAAAGATTCATTTCATAGTCTAAACGAGCATTAGCTGTCCAACCGGAGTTACCGATATAAGCTTTTGGTTCAAGACGGAATAAAACTTTGTTATGAGTTTCGTCACCAGCTTTAGAATCACGATCAATGTCATAATAACGATAACGGAGTTCTCCGCCCCATTTAACGTTGTCGGATTTCTTTTCAAGGTCAGCAACGCGAACGCCAAGGTTATCAAGTTCTTCAGCGAATTCAGCAGCTAATTTGTCAACGAGAGCTTTATCAGCTTTTTCAAGATCTGTTTTAGCCATAGCACGAGCTACGATCTGAGCCATTTCATAACGAGTCATAGTGTTTTGACCCTGATAAGTACCATCTGGATAACCATCGATAACACCATCAGCAGCAAGAGTAGTAACAGCATCATAAGCCCAGCTATCAGCAGGAACATCGCTGAAAGGATTTGCAGCAGCAAAAGTTGTGCTAGCAGCGCCAACTACGAGAGCGGCAGTAATTGCAGAAACAAGAGTTTTTTAGACATAATAAAACTCCTCCTATAAAATATATTTTTTGTTCAATAGAAAATATATTGCTTGGAGGAATGATTATGTATGAGTATCCACGTTTCCTCAACTTTTTTTCCTCTGAACAATATATTCTTTTCTTGAACTATTAGATATGATAGCATAAAAGAAAAAATGCAAATTTGTAAAGAAAAAGAAATTTTTAATCACAAAATAAAAAAGGCTAAACCTTAGATTATCTAAGGTTTAGCCTTTTTAAATATAACTATGATTTTATATTCTTAGTTGATTATCAGAAGAAGAAGTCAACGTTAGCAAAGAATTTGCTTGCATCTTGACCGCTAACAGTTTCTTCACCATCGAAGTATTCGATAGTAGCAAGAATATTTTCAGCAGGAACATAAGAAGCACCTACTACTGCACCTTTGTAGCCATTACCGATGATATCATCATAAGTTGGAGCAATAGCACCATATTCTTCAATTTGACGGTAACCAGCATACATACCCCAAGAACCAGCGTCTGCAGCATTAGCACCTTTGTATTGAAGTTCAGCAGTCCAAGCTTGATCTTCAGTGTTAGCTTCAGTATTTTGAGCGTATTCACCAACAAATGCTACATTTTTATCAAATGCATATTTACCGCCAGCATACCAGAAGTTAGCTGTATTATCATCAGCATTTAATGCATAATCTTTATTAAATTCAATATCTAAACCAGTTAAAGCAGTATAACCAGCATTAAATGCTAATTTATCATTTGGAGTATAATCAAATTGTACACCATAATATTCGGCAGTAACATTTTTAGCATTACCAGTATAGTTAGCATGATCATCTTCACTATAACGACCAGCAGCTAAAGTAGTTTTGAATTCATCGCTACCAAATGCAACTGTACCACCAGAAATACGATCATCAAAGAGTAAACCTTGAGCTGTGAATACTGGAGTACGACCAGCAGTAACTGTAGCACCGAAGAGAGGACCTTCAACATATGCACGGTCAACTTCTACATTTTTATCGTTTTCATCTGTAGAAAGGTTCATTTCATAGTCTAAACGAGCATTAGCTGTCCAACCGGAGTTACCGATATAAGCTTTTGGTTCAAGACGGAATAAAACTTTGTTATGAGTTTCGTCACCAGCTTTAGAATCACGATCAATGTCATAATAACGATAACGGAGTTCTCCGCCCCATTTAACGTTGTCGGATTTCTTTTCAAGGTCAGCAACGCGAACGCCAAGGTTATCAAGTTCTTCAGCGAATTCAGCAGCTAATTTGTCAACGAGAGCTTTATCAGCTTTTTCAAGATCTGTTTTAGCCATAGCACGAGCTACGATCTGAGCCATTTCATAACGAGTCATAGTGTTTTGACCCTGATAAGTACCATCTGGATAACCATCGATAACACCATCAGCAGCAAGAGTAGTAACAGCATCATAAGCCCAGCTATCAGCAGGAACATCGCTGAAAGGATTTGCAGCAGCAAAAGTTGTGCTAGCAGCGCCAACTACGAGAGCGGCAGTAATTGCAGAAACAAGAGTTTTTTAGACATAATAAAACTCCTCCTATAAAATATATTTTTTGTTCAATAGAAAATATATTGTTAGGAGAAATGATTGTGTATGAGTATCCACGTTTCCTCAACTTTTTTTCCTCTGCTCAATATATCTTTTCTTGAACTACTAAAATGATAGCATAAAGATAAAAAAAATGCAACTTTGTAACAGAAAGATTATTTTAAATTATTAAATAATATTGACGAAAGAGGTTATTTTATTTATGAAAAATAGTAAAATTTTAAAATAAATGAAATAAAATTTAATAAATATGAATAGTTTTTGGTGCAAATAAATCAATATTAAGAAATAAAATATCAAAAAATACGATTTATTAAAATCAAATTAAAATTTAATTAAAAGAGTAAATTAGAGATAAAAATGGTAATATTTAGTATAATAAAACTTAAGAAGTAGATGATTTTTAAGAATTTAGGTGAATATATGGAAAATGAAATTGAATATATTTTTAGAATAATTTTATCAGCAATATTAGGTGCACTCATTGGTTATGAAAGACAATTTAAACATAAATCAGCAGGACTTAGAACAAATATTTTAGTATGTATTGGTTCGTGTTTGATTATGATTTTGTCGAATTTATTGTATGAGCAAGTAGAGGGAAAAACAAATGCTGACCCTGCAAGATTAGCTGCACAAGTTGTAAGTGGTATAGGTTTTTTAGGTGCAGGAGCTATTATTAAAGAAGGTGTGAATGTAATTGGTCTTACAACAGCAGCTTGTATTTGGGTAGTGTCTGGCGTTGGCTTAGCTGTAGGTGCCGGATATTATATAATTGCTGTTTTTGCTTCATTATTAGTATATATAATATTAGAGATTTTATCGCAAATGGATAGTTGGTTAGTGCCAACTGATAATATTATGATAAAAATAAGAATGATCAATGATAGTGAAAAGATAAAAGAAGTCTATAATGCATTATTAAAATTAGGTCTAAAAAGTAAAAATTTTTCGGTAGTATTTGTTTCTGAAGATATTGTAGAATTAAATATTTTAATGTTTAATCCACATAAATTAAAATTAGCAGAGATATCCACATATTTTACTTCTATGGAAGGTGTAGTAAAATCTATAGAAATTCATTGAGTTTAAAAGGATTAGGAATGACAAAATTCTTAATCCTTTTTTTATTATGTCTATATTATATAGAAGAAAAAATATTTATCTGAGTTTCAAGAGTGCATAATACTTGTCATTTTGGTAAAAATGATGTATACTATGAGAAAATATTTGTCTTTATATTGTGCGGTTTTAAAGGAGATGTATTATTTTGTTAAGTCGTATTGGAAAAAAATATCAAGAAATGGCTTTATTAAAACTAATAATTTTAGGGCTTATAATTGGTATTTTCATTGCAGTGGCTGTGCCGACAGCTGTACCTGCCGTAGCTATCTTAGGGGATTTATTCGTTAAAGCTTTAAAAGGTATTGCACCTATTTTGGTATTTATTTTAGTAATGAACGCTATGGCACAAAAAAATGCAGAAGCTAGTGCATCTATGAAACCTATTGTTAAATTGTATGTACTTGGAACATTTTTTGCTTCTTTAGTAGGCGTATCTATGTCATTTTTATTCCCTACTACATTACAATTACAAGTTGCAGATGCTACAATAGCTCCACCAAGTGGTATCGTGGAAGTTTTACATAATTTACTTATGAGTATTGTTGATAACCCTGTTAATGCTTTAGTTAATGCAAACTATATTGGTATTTTAGCTTGGGCTATTTTAGCAGGTGTAGCTTTACATGCTTCTTCTGATAAAACTAAAACTATGATTACTGATTTAGCTAGTGCTGTTACAAAAATTGTAAAATGGATTATTCGTTTTGCTCCATTTGGTATTATGGGCTTAGTAGCAAATGCAGTAGGAACAAGTGGTATTGGTGCTCTCTTAGGTTATGCTCATTTACTTGTTGTATTGCTTGGAGCATTCTTCATCGTTGCACTTGTTATGAATCCATTAATCGTATTCTTACACATTCGTCGTAATCCTTATCCATTAGTATTTGCTACTCTTCGTGAAAGTGGTTTATATGCATTCTTCACTCGCAGTTCTGCTGCTAATATTCCAGTAAATCTTTCTTTATGTAAACGTCTTGCTTTAAATGAAGATACTTATTCTATCTCTATTCCACTTGGCGCAACAATCAATATGTCTGGTGCTGCTATTACAATTGCTATTCTTTCCCTAGCAGCTGCTCATACACTTGGTATTGAAGTTGATATTTTGATGGCATTATTATTATCCATAATCGCTACAGTTGGCGCTTGTGGTGCTTCAGGTGTAGCTGGTGGTTCATTATTACTCATTCCAGTAGCATGTGCATCTTTTGGTATTAGCAATGATATCGCAATGCAAGTTGTAGGTGTAGGCTTTATTATTGGTGTGCTCCAAGACTCTTGTGAAACAGCTTTAAATAGTTCTAGTGATGTATTATTCACTGCAACAGCAGAATTTGCTGCTCGTTCAAAAGAAGGAACTCTTGATGTAAAAGATATGGTTCCACAAAATAGAGCTTGATAATAATTTATAAATGATAATAGGCGACATTTTAAGTTTTAATGGCTTTTAATGTCGCTTTTATGTTTACTTTTATTTAAAATAAAAAGGACTTAGTTTTATAAAACTAAGTCCTTTTCTATAAGTAGCTTAAACTACATTAATTTATGTTCAAGTTCTTGTATTTTCTTTTTATGATGTTCAATGGCAAATTTTAAATGACTTTGAACTTCATCGCTAGTAGCCTGTTTAAAAGCTTCTTCTAGTTTAGCTAGGCGAGTCCTAACTTCAAGAAGTTCATCACTTAATACGGTTTTTTCATTTAAACCAATGCCATAAACAGTTCTGATATCATTCAATATAATATCAGCATAACCTGGTTCAGATGATACAGTTTCAAGATATTTTGCTAATTCATAAATGATACTATAAGGATCTTTTCCTTCATTTAGCCATTTTAACAAATTCATCTTGATATTTTGCTCTTTACCATGAGCAGAATTAATATTATCTGTCATTATTATAATGCTGTTTGAAGATATTCTTTAATAGCGTTTCCATCTTCCATAGTCATAACAGTGTCTAAAGCTGCTTTAGCTTGAGCAGATGTTATGGAACGGATTTTTTCTTTTACGCGTGGAATAGATGGAGCACTCATGGAAAGTTCGTTGATACCCATTGCCATTAAAATAGCAGCAGCATTAGGGTCACTAGCCATTTCACCGCACATACCTACCCAAATATTATTATTACGAGCAGACTCAATAGTGAGTTTAATGAGGCGAAGAACAGCTGGATTAAAGTGATTATAAAGATAACTTACATTAGTGTTAACACGGTCAACAGCAAGTGTATATTGAACAAGGTCATTAGTACCAATGCTAAAGAAATCAAGGTATTTAGCAAGTACAGGAGTCATTACAGCAGCTGCTGGAGTTTCAACCATGATACCAAGTTGAACATTATTGGAGAATGGTTTTTCTTCATGAGCAAGCTGTGATTTAGCTTCTTCGATAATTGCACGTACTTGTTTTACTTCTTCTACGTTGATAACCATTGGGAGCATCATTGCTGCTTTACCATAAAGACCAGCACGTAAAATAGCTTTAACCTGTGGCATAAATACTTCACGACGGTTTAAACAAATACGAATTGCACGGTAACCTAAGAAAGGATTTTCTTCTTCTGGGATATTTAAGTAAGGGAGTGGTTTATCGCCACCGATATCCATTGTGCGAATTACACATAAATGGCCATTGCATTTTTCAATAGCTTCTTTATATGCTTTAAATTGAGTTTCTTCATCAGGAATAGTATTTCTACCCATGAATAAGAATTCAGAACGGAATAAACCAACGCCTTTAGCACCAAATTTCATAGCAGCTTCAACATCTAAATGAGTGCTGATGTTAGCCATAAGGTCAACTTCTACACCATCTTTAGTCACTGTAGGAAGTTTGGAAAGCTGAGCATAATGTTCTTTTAAGCGGCGTTGTTCTTCTAATTTTACCTGATAGGAAGCGATTAAATCTTCAGTTGGTTCAACAAAGATTTCACCAGTTTCACCATTTAAGATAACTTCAGCATTATCAGGAATATCTTTAATTTTATCGCCAAGACCTGCAACAGTAGGGATAGCTCTTGCTTTGGCAATGATTACAGCATGGCAAGTAGTACTACCATTACCTAAAATTACACCAGCAATTTTTTCAGTAGGAATGTTAGCGATAACAGATGGTTCAATTTCTTCTCCGCAGAGAATTACAGCACCACCATCAACTGTTTTTTCTTTAAGACCTAAAATACGTCTTGTTACGCGTTTACCAACATCGCGGATATCTACAGCACGTTCACGGAAATAAGTGTCGTCCATTTGTTCAAAGATAGATGCATTTTCTTCAGACGCTTCAAGTACAGCTTTTGGTGCGCTTCCACAAGCGCCGAGTTTTAACATAGCATTTTCTTCGAGCATAGGGTCTTGTACCATCATACGATGTGCTTCCATAATGCATGCTTGTTCAAGCATGCCTTTATCACGAAGTGTTTTAATATTTGTTTGAAGTACTTCAGCTGCATAAGCTAAAGCTTCTTTAATTTTTGATACTTCTTCTTCAGCAGTTCCTGGAGTGTAAGCATCAATATAAGATTGTAAATCTTCTCCGAGTTTCATTACTTTGGCAATAGAAATACCAGTAATAACTCCTTTTCCTCTTAATTCGTACGGCAAAGTACAAATCCCCCTCTCTCATTAACTCTCAGTTTAGAAATTATTCTTCACCGAATTTGTTTTTGATGAGACCAGTAAGAGCATCAAGAGCTGCTTGAGCGTCGTCACCTTCAGCACTGATAGTGAGTTCAGTACCCTGAGTAAGACCAAGGCTCATGATCATAAGAATGCTTTTAGCATCAACAGTTTTACCTTTAGCAGTAAGTTTGATTTTGGAGCTGAATTTGTTAGCTTCCTGTACAAACATAGATGCAGGACGTGCATGTAAGCCAGTTTTGTTTTCAATAATAAGTGTAGTTTCCATTATAAATAAACCCCTCTCTTAATACATCATAGAACATAATTGTATATTTAACATTATCGTTTGAAAATTATGTCTTTGTTAATTATAACTAAAAATTGCAAAAATGACTAGTGCATTTTGGAAAAAAATAAGAAATTTTCTAAAAAAACTTTAATTGAACATCATTTTTGTCATTTCCATAACTAAAACATAATAAATCAAAAGAAATGTTATTTTTAAATATCGGTTTTATTACCTTATAGAATTTTATTCATAGAAAAAATTTTTGGTTGGTTTATTTTTATATTAAGAAATAAATAAAAAAGTTAGCTTTTTCTTGAAATCAAAAAAAACGTAAATTATAATAAAATTTATCTATAAAGGCAGGTGAAAAAGTGTGAAACAATTTAATCAAGATAATATGAAAAGTATAAGTGATTATATCAACAATTTTTATGAAGATAATCCCTTTACAAAACATTTAGGTGTAGATATTGTTTCTATTGATAAGGGAAATGTATGTGTTAGTCTGACAATTAAACATGAACATACAAATGTTTATGGCATAGCTCATGGTGGTGTGATTATGTCCCTTTGCGATATGGCTATGGGCGCAGCCTGTCTTAGTGTGGGAAAGAAAGTAGTAACTTTGGATTTTAATATTAATATTTTAAAATCTATTGATATGGAAGATGTGGCTATTGTAAAAGGAATAATTATTCATAATGGAAGAAGTACAGTAGTTGCTGAATGTGAAGTTTTTAATAAAGATAATAAATTATGTGCCAAAGCTCGTGGTACATTTTTTGTGATAGGACGATTAGCTAGTGAATGAGATGATTTTTAAACGACTTATAATTTTTAGTATAGTTTTTGTACAAATTTTTATAGCATTTAACCCAGCAAGGGCTATGGATAGTATAGTAGATGATGCTCCTCCAGTAGATGAATCAAAACCATATATTCCTGTTACAGCAGATAATCTACAAGATATGACTGCTCAAGCTGCAATTTTGATAGATGCAACTACAGGTAGAGTTCTTTATGAAAAAAATCCAGACGCTAAGGCAATGCCTGCAAGTACGACTAAGATGATGACTTGCATACTTGGATTGGAAAATGCAAATGATGATGACATTGTTGAAGTTGATAAACGTGCTGTAGGTGTAGAAGGTTCTGCCATTTATATAAATGAAGGCGATAAAATAAAAATGTCAGAACTGTTGCAAGCTACAATGCTCGCTTCTGGTAATGATGGTGCTGCTGCTATTGCTTATTATGTAGGAAAAGGTTCCCTAGAAACTTTTGTGCAAATGATGAATGATAAAGCAAAAGAAATTGGTGCTACTAATACACATTTTAATAATCCTCATGGATTGACAGACCCAAATCATTATACGACGGCTAGAGATTTAGCTAAGATTGCAAGATATGCATATCAAAATGAAAAATTCCGTAAGATAGTATCAACAAAAGAACAAGAGATACAGTGGGTAAATCCAGCGGAACGAAAAGATGTCTATGGTAGTACAAATCGTTTATTGTGGAATTATGATGATGTAACTGGTATAAAAACAGGGTATACTGATGCTGCTGGTGGCTGTTTAGTAGCTTCTGCACAAAAAAATGGTATTACACTTATTGCCGTAGTATTGAAAACATCAGATAGTAGAGCTCGTTTTGTTGAAGGCAGAGCTTTATTGGATTATGGATTTAAACATATAAAAGAAATGAAAACTGTTGATGAACAGAAATTAATTTCTAGTATATATACGCATAATAGTACTAATTATAAGACTACAGTAAAACCTGTACAGCCTTTTACTTATTTAGTCATGGATACAGATAATGTAAATGATTTTTCTTGGAAAATGAATTTACCAGCATATATAGATGCTCCATTAAAACAAGGTGCTAAAGTGGGAACAATTGATTTATTATATCAGGGAAATGTTGTTGGTAGTGTAGATATGGTAACGACAGAAGAAGTAACAGAAGGATTTAATCTGTTAGGATTTTTACACAAATTATTTTTTAGTTGATAAAGATAAAACTTAATAAATGAAGGGAATGATAATATGCAAGCATTGCTACACGCTATCAGTGGTGTTTTGACTTTGATTTTTATGGGGCTGATAGGTTGCTATCTAGCTAAGATTGGTTGGATAAACAAAGATAATAAAGCTCTATTGCCGAAATTAGTAACAAATGTATCATTGCCTTTGTTTTTTATCTATAATATTACACATGCTTTTAGTCATGACCAATTATTGCATTTAATAACTGGTTCTATCGTGCCATTTATTTCTATTGGTGTATGTTTTATTTTAAGTGTATTTTTGGCAAGATTTATGTCTAAAAAAGGTCATAGAGGGATTTTTCAATCTACATTTACAACTTCAAATACTATTTTTGTAGGTTTACCAGTGACTATGGCATTATTTGGTGAGGAAGCAATACCTTATACTTTATTGTATTTTTTCGCTAATACTACATTCTTTTGGACTTTAGGAAATGCTTGTATTCAGGCAGATTCAAAAGAATTTTCTTATCAGCAAATGTTTACTTTAAAAACTTTGAGAAGAATTTTTTCTCCACCGATTTTAGGGTTTTTAGCTTCATTGATTATTTTAATTTTAGACATTCCTTTACCTAAATTTTTTATGGATACAGCTCAATATATGGGAAATTTAACAACACCACTTGCTTTGATTTTTATAGGTGTAACACTTTATTCCATGGGTTTGAAAAAAATTCGTTTTGATTTAGGTTTAATAGGTATATGTTTAGGTAGATTTATAATTGCACCGCTTAGCATGTATTTATTGTCTTTTATCTTCCCTATGCCAGAATTGATGTTTAAAGTATTTGTAATCATGGCGTCATTACCAGCGATGATTCAAACAGTAGTATTATCTAGTCTTTATAATACAGATACAGAATATGCAACATTAGTAGTTTCTGCGACTACATTATTATCTATAATTACAATTCCAATATATATGGTATTATTATCGTAAGTATTTGTTCATTTTTCTTTTAATAAAAGAAAAACGAACCAAAAAGAAAATTTTGCCCCGCAATATTGATTTTACTTTAACAAAGATAAAATTATGTCTACAACGTTCAAAACTCGCTTTGCTCAAACAGTTGAACTAAAATCGTATCCATAATTTTATCTTTGTTAATAGCTTTCAGCTACCGTAAAAGTCTGCTAATGCGGGGATTTTTGGTATTATAAATGATTAATAATAAGTTAATATTATAAAGTTTTAGTTAGAGAAGTTTCTTTAGTTCGTTTTTCATGCAGTAAAACTGAACGTTAAAAATTTTTGGAGGAGAAATTTTTATGTCCTATAAGGTTTATTTATTTGATTTTGATTATACTTTGGCAAATTCAGAAGTTGGTATTGTGAAGTGTTTTGAGTTGCTTATGGAGCAGGAGGGGTATCCGCTTCGTCCTAAAGATGAGATAAAAAGAACTATTGGTCTGCCTATGAGTGAGGCTTTGTCTATATTGACTGAAGAGGTTGATGAAGCGAAGATACAGGAATTAAAAGATAAATATACTGTTTTTGCTGATTTATATATGACAGAGAATACATATTTATATGATGATACAAAAATGGTATTGAAGACTTTAAAAGAACGTGGGGCTAAAATAGCAATTATCTCTAGTAAAACACGTCGTCGTATTATGCAGACTTTGACTAGGGATAAAATAGATGATTTGGTAGAGTTTATTATCGGCAGTGAGGATAAGTATGCGTATAAACCTGCTCCAGATGGAATTTTAGAGGCTGTTAAGCGTTTAAATGTAGATAAAAAAGATGTAATTTACATCGGTGATAATATTGTAGATGCTCAAGCTGCTCAAAATGCGCAGGTGGATTTTGCAGGGGTATTAACAGGAAATAATATTAAAGCTGATTTTGCAAAATTTCCTCACGTTAAAATAATGAATTGTTTACAAGAATTAATATAATATCTTGGATATAAAATGTGATGTACTCCCACCACTTTCGCTATCGCTTAGAAGTGGGGGCTTCTTGTTCGA
>OOAK01001857.1_pt1 | contig 12165 bp, 10 predicted proteins | sample 1671811 | NCBI WGS metagenome assembly OOAK01 (sample SAMN06348195, study PRJEB24527) | human gut metagenome | biome: human gut; feature: ankylosing spondylitis patient; material: feces | host: Homo sapiens | place: China | collected 2015-10 | reverse complement strand
TAGATATATGTAAAGAGAAGAAAAAGCACCAAGCTATCAAGCGTGATAACTGACTAATAGAAATCTGAAAGCGTAAACTACTTTCTCATAACATTTGCGGTTCTGCCCAATCTGATATATCGACACGTAAGTTTTTAAGTACGAACCAAAGGCGAAGATGTTTTCGTCTTATAAAACTACTATAACATGAATATCATGAGAAACGCTTTCAAAAGGGCAAATTATGTGTTATGCCTTCTCCTTGCCTTATCGGGTACATCTTGTATCAACAGGCTAAATGATGAAATCAAAGAGGGCAGTATCCTCATCTCCTTTTCCTTTGAAGCAAGTAAAGCCGCTACCAAAGTAACTAAAAACACTTTCGACATAGGAGACAGAAGCGGTATCTTTGCCATGCTGACAGGCAATTCCCTGGACCAGCAGCGATACATCGACAACCTGCTTCTGGAATGTAGCGACAACAGCAAACTGATATCCAAGAAAGAAGTGTATTATCCGGAAGGAGATGCCACGCTGGACTTCATCAGCTACTATCCGTATCAGGAGGAAAACGTGTCCAAAGGAAGCTCACTGCTGGACGTCACAGTACAAGCAGACCAGAACAAGACCGCCAATTACAGCTTATCCAACTTCATGACCGCCCGCATTGGAAACGTACCCAACAGCGAGAAAACCGTAAAGCTGGAATACAAGCACCGGTTTGCCAAAATAAAGTTAGTTCTTATACCCCAAGAAGGTGAAGATACGGACGAGATGCTCAAGGCCAACCCCAGAATCATAGCTACCGGTTTCAGGACACAAGCCGTATATGACCTGCAATCGGACAAGCTTTCCTCGGTTGACGATGCGAGCGAAACGGATATCATTCCTTTCGGCACATGGAAGAAAGAGGGTAATACGCTGTCCGGTAAAGAGCTTATTGTAATTCCGCAAACACACTCCGACGGCGGACAGGCTTTTACCCTGGAATGGAACGGAAAAATCTATACCTGCCCTCTCCCGTCGGGCACCATTGAGGAGGACACGGAACTGGAGATTTGCATCAACGCACTGCAAAGCACAAGTGCAACCCTCACCGGAGTTATCGCCAACATCAAGGAATGGGAACTCAGCGAACAAGGAGAGAGCGAAAACCGGTACGAAATCACTGCCGTACACACAGCCTCGCTGTCATTCAGCACGTCTGATATCTACAGGATATACCATCAAGGAAAGCCCGTGGCAGAAGTATGCCGGGAGTATCTTTACACTGCCCCCGCCGATGCTGTTGCTACTAAAGCGATTGTAGCCTATTCCGTACAGGACAATGAACAGACGGACTTGACAAATGGAATCGTTTTACAACTACCGGACAAAACCGCCACGACACATGGCGGTAAAGTAAGTTGGAATGAAGCGGACAACTCGCTGACCTACGTTAGCGGCCACTCCCGGCCTATCGAAAAATTCTACATAGACGAAAACAGAAAGATAGTAACGGAAAAGCCTGCCGCACCAGCACTGGCTATCAACGTCAGCAGCTACGTAATCAGAGATATACGGAACGGTATATTGCACACCTACCCCATCGTGAAAATAGGCGCACAATATTGGATGAAAGAGGATTTACAGACGGCCCATTATAATGACAGCAAGAGTATGCCCCTCAGAAAAGCTTTGGGAGATGGCGAGGGCTACCTCAAATGGGCGGGCACCAACTCCCATTTTTACAACGGCGAGGCCGTCCTTACCGGGAAATTGGCTCCGTTGGATTGGAGATTGCCAACAGAAAACGATTGGAACAGACTGAAAGAATACATAGGAGAGAATGCTTCCGCACTGAAAAAGGCAGATACCTGGAGCTCGGATGTTTATTCCGCAACCAATGAAACCGGATTCTGCATTCAACCCGCAGGGCTGCTGTTGGAAAGGGAAAACAAGACGGCCTTGGTAAACGCAAACTCATCGACCGCCTATTGGCTATATGACGGCACACAAAAGCAATTGGACAAAGTCGTAATGTTTGCGAACAGCAATAACGACATCGCCTTAAAGAACGCCGTCAAACCGGAAGGCAAAGATTATTATAATGCGTTTTCCATCCGTTGCATAAAAGAATAGCCTGCCAAAAAAGCATTTCTCATTTCTTTTTCGTATTTTTGTTCCCAATGTGCAGGATTGTGCAGGATTTTGCCAATTAGACAAAGACAACGGAAAAGAAATGAGAGTAATCGATCTGATAAACAGTAACGAAAAAACAGCTTTTTCTTTTGAAATATTGCCCCCTCTGAAAGGTACAGGCATCGAAAAGTTGTACGAAACAATAGATACATTACGGGAGTTCGACCCTAAATACATCAATATCACCACACACCGCAGCGAGTACGTGTACAAAGACCTCGGCAACGGGCTGTTCCAGCGCAACCGTCTCCGTCGCCGTCCGGGAACCGTATCCGTAGCCGCAGCCATCCAGAATAAATACAACATAACGGTGGTGCCGCATATTCTTTGCAGCGGTTTCAGCCGTGAGGATACCGAATATGTATTGCTCGACCTGCAATTCCTGAACATCACAGACCTTTTGGTGTTACGCGGAGACAAGGCAAAACACGAGTCGGTATTCACTCCCGAAAAGAACGGTTATCATCATGCCGTTGAATTGCAGGAACAGATTAACCAATTCAATAAGGGCATCTTTGTAGACGGCTCCGAGATGAAAGTCACCAATACTCCTTTCTCATACGGAGTGGCCTGTTATCCGGAGAAACACGAAGAAGCGCCCAACATCGATACGGACATTTATTGGCTGAAAAAGAAAATGGAAACCGGAGCTGAATATGCCGTTACCCAATTGTTCTATGACAACCGGAAATACTTCGATTTCGTAGAACGCGCCCGCAAAGCCGGAGTTACCATCCCCATTATACCGGGCATCAAGCCGTTCAAGAAGCTTTCGCAACTCAGCATGATACCCAAAACGTTTAAAGTAGACCTGCCCGAAGAGCTGACAAACGAAATCTTGAAATGCAAGACTGATGCCGAAGCGCAACAGGTAGGTATCGAATGGTGCGTGCAGCAATGCAAGGAACTGATGAAACACCATATTCCCAGCATCCATTTCTATTCCATAGGTGCAGTGGACAGCATCAAGGAAGTAGCCAAACAGATTTATTAACCAAATACCGACACCGTGTTTTTTAAAGATGTAATAGGCCAGGATACAGCCAAACAACAATTGATACAAGAGATGCGGGAAGGACGTATTCCTCACGCGCAACTGTTCTGCGGACCGGCAGGAGTAGGCAAACTTCCGCTGGCTATGGCTTATGCCCGTTACATCTGCTGTCCGAACCGCACGGAGACCGACGCCTGCGGCACGTGTCCTTCGTGTGTGAAGTGGAATAAACTGGTGCATCCGGACGTACACTTCGTATTCCCCATCGTGAAAAGCGCCAAAGGGAAGAAAGAAGTTTGCGATGACTACATAGCCGACTGGCGGCATCTTGTACTAAGCAACCCCTATTTCTCACTGAATCATTGGCTGAATGAAATGGGAGCGGAAAACGGACAAGCGATTATCTACGCAAAGGAAAGCGATGAAATCACCCGTAAGCTCAGTTTGAAATCCAGCGAAGGCGGATACAAGGTAACCATTGTATGGCTGCCTGAAAAGCTGCACGAGGTCTGCGCCAATAAATTGCTAAAACTGCTGGAAGAGCCGCCTGAGAAGACCATCTTCCTGTTGGTTTCCGAAGCACCCGAAATGATATTGTCTACCATACTCAGCCGTACACAACGTTTCAACATCCGCAAAATAGATGAGGCAAGCATGGCAAACGCGCTGCAACAAAAGTACGGCGTGCAACCGGCGGACAGCCAGACCATAGCCCATCTGGCAAACGGAAACTTCATCAAAGCGTTGGAAACAATCCACCTGAATGAAGAGAATGAGTTGTTTTTCAATCTGTTCGTCAGCCTGATGCGCCTCTCCTATCAACGGAAAATACGGGAAATGAAGCAATGGAGCGAACAACTCGCGGCTATGGGGCGCGAACGCCAAAAGAATTTTCTGGAATACTGCCAGCGCATGATACGGGAAAATTTCATCTATAACCTGCATCGGAAGGAGATGAACTACATGACCCTGCCCGAACAGAACTTCGCTACCCGGTTTGCCCCGTTTGTCAACGAACGGAATGTTATGGGTATTATGGATGAACTCAGCGAAGCGCAAGTGCACATTGAGCAGAATGTGAATGCCCGTATGGTATTCTTTGATTTTTCACTGAAAATGATTGTTCTGTTAAAACAATAGAAGAATCCTTTTCAACTAACATATAACATAGTAAATCATCAAAATAACAGATAGAATGATGGAATTTAAACTACATAACGGAAGCGGCGGTCTCTGCTGCAAAAGCTGCGGCAGGCAAGACAAGCAACTGAACACTTACGACTGGCTTGCCGACATTCCCGGCAATGCAGAGGAATCGGACATGGTGGAAGTTCAGTTCAAAAATACCCGCAAGGGTTATTTCCGCAACAGCAACAAAATTCCTTTGGAAAAAGGCGATATAGTAGCCGTGGAAGCTACTCCCGGACATGATATAGGCGTAGTAACCCTTACCGGGCGGCTTGTACCGCTACAGATGCGTAAGGCAAATATCAAGTCGGAAGCGGATATCAAGCGTATCTACCGCAAAGCCAAACCGGTGGATATGGACAAGTATAACGAGGCGAAAGCGCGTGAACACAGCACGATGATACGTGCCCGCCAGATCGCTCTTGACCTCAACCTCAATATGAAAATCGGGGATGTGGAATATCAGGGAGACGGCAACAAAGCAATCTTCTACTACATTGCCGATGAACGCGTAGACTTCCGCCAACTGATTAAGGTGCTTGCCGACGCTTTCCATGTACGCATCGAAATGAAGCAGATCGGTGCACGTCAGGAAGCCGGCCGTATCGGCGGTATCGGACCTTGCGGCCGTGAGTTGTGTTGCGCTACCTGGATGACATCGTTTGTTTCCGTTTCGACCAGCGCCGCCCGCTACCAGGATATTTCACTGAACCCGCAAAAGCTTGCCGGACAATGCGCCAAACTGAAATGCTGCCTCAACTACGAAGTGGACTGTTACGTAGAAGCACAAAAACGCCTGCCTTCCAAAGAAATCGAATTGGAAACCAAAGACGGCGTATTCTATTTCTTCAAAGCCGACATTCTCAGCAATCAGATAACTTACTCCACCGACAAGAGTATCCCTGCCAATCTGGTTACTATCAGCGGAAGACGCGCCTTTGAAGTTATCGGCCTGAATAAAAGGGGCATCAAACCGGAGAGCCTGTTGGAAGAGACACATCGCACCGAACCCAAGAAACCGGTAGACCTGCTGGAGCAGGAAAGCCTGACCCGCTTCGACCGTAACCGCAAGAACAAGAACAGCGGAGACGGCAACAATGGAAACGGTAATGGAAATAACGGCGGCAACCGGAATAAAAAGAAGAAAAAGACTCCCAATAACCGACCGCAAGGCGGAGAACAGTCTGCCGCTCCGCAACAACAAGAGCAGCCCAGACAGCAGGGAGACGAAAAACGGCCGCAAGGAAATGAAAGACGTTCACAACGGAATAGTAACAACCGTAAACGCCCTCACAACAACAAGCCCAAACCTCAGGGAGATAAACCTGCTCAAAATGACAAGCCTGCTCAAGAATAAGATAAAGACTCTGAGATACATCATACTGCTGTTTATCGTAAGCGCATTAGGCGCTTGCGATAAACAGACTGTATATCATGCATTCCAATCCATTCCGCAAGAGGGTTGGAAACGACAGGACACACTCCTTTTTAATGTCGCTGTGCCCGATTCGCAAACCTACTACAAACTGATAGTAGAAATTAGAAACCGCAGCACTTACCCTTACCAAAACATCAACTTATCCGTCTGCTATGACAGTCCGGAATTGAAAAAGCTACAGACAGATACACTGACAGCCGTCTTAGCCGATAGAGAAGGCATATGGAAAGGAGATGGCTGGGGCGGTTTATACCAGTCTGCATTTCCCGCAGGAAACATCAAGATAGGGAAACCCGGTGACTACCTTTTCAAAGTAGCTTATACATTACCCGACAGCCTCCTGCCCGGCATCAATGATGTAGGAATCAAATTACAACGATAATATTATACCAACCTTCTATTTCTCCCCGCATCAATACGCAGGAATATAAACAGCAGTATCGTAAAGCCCCATAACGAAGACCCCCCATAGCTGAAGAAAGGCAACGGAATACCGATAACAGGCGTCAATCCGAGTACCATCCCGATGTTTATGAAAAGATGAAACAGGAAAATACTCAGCACCGAATACCCGTATACCCTGCCAAATGCGGACTGCTGCCGTTCTGCCAACGCTATCAGACGAAGTATCAAAGTCAGGAATAAGAGTAATACAGCCGTCGAACCGATAAAGCCTTCTTCTTCGCCTACGGTACAGAATATGAAATCCGTGTCCTGTTCGGGAACATATTTAAGTTTGGTCTGTGTACCGTTCAAAAAGCCTTTCCCGGTCAAGCCGCCCGAACCGATAGCAATCTTCGATTGATTTACGTTATATCCCGCTCCTGCCAAGTCCTCTTCCATGCCCAACAAAACCTTAATGCGAATCTGCTGGTGAGGTTCCAATACTTTATTGAAAAAATAGTCGCTGGAGTAGAGAAAACCTATCGAACCTATGGCAAACAAACCAATAAGAAAATAACTCCAATGGCGTTCACTCAAAGCAAGGAAGAATAAATAACATGTTACAACCACACACAATCCCCATTGCACCCATACCAGATTAAAAGGGGTTATATATTCCGAAACCAGATAAGCAACAAGCAATACGATAAAAGAACCGACGATGATATTCCGAACCGGCTCCCATTTCTTCTTATATACCCATACCATTCCACCGGCAAAGAGCAAAATCATCGACAGTACCACAAACTCCCCGATAGGCGTTGGAGTATCTGCAATAAAAACTTGATCAAAACGGATACCCACCACAAAATATACCACAGCGCAAATACCGGAGAAAAGCACTACTCCGGGCATACCTTCACGATAAAGCATCAGGAAGAAAGCCATATAAACCAATGCAGACCCCGTTTCCCGCTGAAGAATAATCAGCGTCATCGGCAGAAGAATAAGGAAAGCCAGCATCAACGCGCTCTTCCAGCTTTTTATAGTGAACGAATAGGCGCTCATATACTTGGCCAACGCCAATGCCGTGGCAAACTTGGCAAATTCAGCCGGTTGCAGACTGACAGGCCCCAAAATCAGCCAAGACCGTGAGCCTTTGGTATCAGGAGCGATAAAAATAGTGACAACCAACAAGAGAATAAGTCCTATATATATAATGTAAGAGAACATATCATAAAGCGTGTCTTCCAGCATCAGCAGAATAAATCCCAACCCGAATGAGCAGACAATCCACATGAACTGCTTGCCGGCACGGGTAGAGAAATCAAGAAAATCACGGTCACCATAGTCGTAACTTGCCCCGCAAATACTGAACCAGCCGAATACAATCAACATCAGGTAGATTATAATCGTCACCCAATCCAATGATTTCCATATACTGTCTCTTCTTACCATTTATACTGCTACTGTTTGACTGTTTATTACCTTTCTTCGTCTCCGTACAGAATTACGCGGTTGCTGAATTCCTCCGCACGTATCTCATTCTCCGGCGATAACTTGCCATGCAAGTACTGATCCATCATCATCGCACCGATAGGGACGCCGTAGGTTGCACCAAAACCGCCATTTTCCACATACACCGCAATAGCAATCTTAGGATCATTCATCGGAGCGAATCCCATGAACACCGAATGGTCTTTACCGCGATTTTGTGCCGTACCGGTTTTGCCGCATGCCTCTACACCCGGCAGGATTGTGCCGACCATACGGCAGGTTGCACTACCCGTACTACCTGTAACAGCGGCACGCATCCCCTCCACAACTTCATCGTAATATTCCCGGTCGATTGACGTGACACGGGGGGTACGGTAGATACTGTCCAGTTCATTATCCTGTATCTCCTTTACAACATGCGGAGTAATGAAATGCCCCCGGTTGGCAATGGTTGCACCCAAATTGGCTATCTGCAACGGGGTCGCAAGAATTTCTCCCTGTCCGATAGCGATACTGATTACCGTAAGTCCGTTCCAAGAGCCCCGATATGCTTTATCATAAAACTTGGCGTTAGGAATCAAGCCGCGCTGCTCTCCGGGAAGGTCGGTACCAAGGCGATAGCCGAATCCCTGCGACACCATATGGTCTTTCCATACGGTAATGGCATTTTGCGGAGAACCGTACTTCTTGTCGCTGAACATACGGAACAGCCCCCAACAAAAATAAGAGTTGCACGAAGTGGCTATTGCCGGAACCAAAGGCAAAGGAGAACCGTGCCCATGACAGCCTACATGCAAACTTCCATAATTGAAACCGTGTGCACAAGGGAAAGTAGGATAATCTTCATGGATTATTCCTTCCTGCAAAAATGTCAATGCCTGCGCAGTCTTGAAAGTAGAGCCCGGCGGATACGCTCCCATGATTGCACGGTTCAGGAGAGGTTTCCGCTTGTCTCTTTGCAACATCCGGTGATTCTTTCCACGCTGGCGTCCAATCATCAAGTGAGGATCGAAAGTAGGAGAAGAAACCATACAGAGTATCTCTCCCGTAGCCGGTTCAATGGCTACGATAGCTCCGATTTTATGCTGCAACAAACGCTCACCTAACCTCTGCAACTCAATATCGATACCTAAAGTCAGGTTCTTACCGGGCACAGAGGGACGGTCGAGCTTCCCATCCATATAATGCCCCTGAATACGTCCATGCGCATCACGAAGCAGAATCTCCACCCCTTTTTCGCCACGAAGATACTTTTCATAAGATTTCTCGATACCTTGCTTGCCTATATAATCTCCGCGGATATAATAATTATCCGCCTCAATATCTTTCTTTGACACTTCACCTATATCCCCCAACGCATGTCCGGCAGCATCGTAAGTATATTGCCGGATAGTACGCCGCTGGATGTAGAAACCGGGAAACTTGAATAGTTTCTCCTGAAACACACCGCACTCTTCTGCCGAGAGTTGTGTCATAAACACCTGATGCGTATATTTGGAATAACCGGGATTCATCCAACGGTTCTTTACATCCTTCATCCGCTTCTGGAACTGCTCGAACGTGATGTTCAACGCACGGCATAAATCCAACGTATCGAGCTGCGTCACTTCACGAGGCACAAACGTAATATCGTATGCCGGCTGGTTAAAAACCAGCAGTTTACCGTTACGGTCATAGATAGCTCCACGCGAAGGATATTGAATCTTATTCAAAAAGGCATTGCTGTCCGCATTCTTCTTGTAATCATCCGTCATAATTTGCAAGTCGAACAGGCGAATCACGTAGATAAGGACAATGACGACAGCCGCCATGCCTATCACATATTTTCGTTTCTCCAGCGTATAATCCTTCATTCAATCACAACATATGAGTTATAAATACAAGTAACATAACTTGCAACCTCTTTTTACTTCTTCCGTATGCCCTCTACTGCCATTATACAAGCTACAGTCAGCAAAGTGCTTGTTACAATTCTCAGCAATAACGCACCTATGTGGACAAAAGAAAAGAATTCAAGAGTAAGCAGCATCCCGTGATGCACCAAGACACTGGCAACCAAGTATTTCAAAAAAGGAGAGATTCCCATTGTACGGACTGCCGGAACCAATGTATCCAGCGTATCGCGAGGCACAAACAAGCGTAAGAATGTAGGGCGCAAAAAGGCTAAAAGCACCGTAGCCGCCGCATTCATTCCCGGAGTATCGGAAAGGATATCAACCGCCAGTCCAAGAAAAAAAGCCCATAGCATCAATGCATTACGGGGTACATCCGACTCAAACTTCAATATCAGATATATATATAAAAACGGAGTGGCATATCCTGCAATATGCACATTGTTCAGTATCAGCACCTGCAATAATACCAGACCGACAAACCACCCTATCTTATGCAAATAATTGATTATCATTTCTCTCCTTCTTTTTCCAGTATATTCTGTTCCTCCTGTCCGCTGCGCGAAATGACACGCACATTGCTCACCTTACCGAAATCCGTAGCTAACTTTATCTTCAACAGATATGAAAGTCCGTCATGGGAATCGAACATATCATCGACCGTTCCTACCATAACTCCTTCAGGAAATACTGTGGAATAGCCGCTGGTCACCACCGTATCACCCAGATTAAATTCCGCATGACGGGGCAAGTCCTTCAGATAAGCAAAACGCGAATCTCCACCTTCCCACTTCAAATAGCCGAAGTACTCACTGCCCACAATCTTGCAGCTGATACTCGACTTGCTGTTCAGCAACGGAATAACCAGCGAATAGCGGGGAGAAGTCTTATATACGATACCTACCACTCCATTTGCATCCACTACCCCCATTTCCGGACGAATACCATCTGACGAGCCACGGTCCAATGTTATATAATTATCTGCCTTATTCAGACTGTTCTTTATAACATTCGCCTTGAATATGCGGTAATCATCCGGAGCAAGGCGCGCCATACTATATAGTTTTACGGAATCCAAGCCCTGCTCCTGCAGGCTTTTTTCCAGAAAAGCTACCCGTTGTTCCAGCCACATATTCCGGTCGAGCAAGTCCTCATTGACCGATTTCAAATGGAAGTAAGAACTGATGCCGCCCGAAATCTCATAAACTTTCCCGGCTACTCCGTTTGCCGAAGTAAAATACACGCTCTGCTGATAATGGTTGAAACGGAACAATAAAACAAAACTGGTAACCTCTAACAGAAGAAAGAGGAACCAGTAATTGTATTTAATAAGAAAGTTCAGTAGATTCCGCATACCTATCTCATCAGGAATGAGAAGCGGTCGACATTCTTCAGTGCAACGCCTGTACCTTTGGCAACGGCATGCAAAGGATCTTCCGCAATGTGGAACGGTATGTTGATTTTATCGGTCAGACGCTTATCCAGTCCGCGAAGCAAAGCACCGCCACCTGCCAGATAGATACCGTTGTGCACGATATCGGCATACAATTCGGGCGGCGTATTCTCCAATGCACTTAGAATAGCAGTCTCAATCTTAGAAATGGACTTCTCCAGACAGTGTGCCACTTCCTGATAGCATACGGGAACCTCCATAGGAAGCGCCGTAATACGGTTCGGACCATGAACGATATAATCTTCGGGAGCATCCTCGCCCAGTTCGGTCAGGGCCGCACCTACGTTAATCTTGATACGTTCTGCCATACGCTCGCTGACCTTCACATTGTGCTGGCGGCTCATATACTCCTGAATATCGGCAGTGAGGTCATCACCGGCAATACGGATGGAGTTGTTGGAAACGATACCACCCAGCGAAATAACGGCAATTTCCGTAGAACCGCCGCCTATATCAACAATCATATTACCCTCCGGCGCTTCCACATCGATGCCGATACCGATAGCGGCAGCCATCGGCTCGAATATCAGGTAAACGTCACGTCCGCCGGCATGCTCGGCAGAGTCGCGCACGGCACGCAACTCTACTTCCGTACTGCCCGAAGGAACGCCTATTACCATACGGAGCGAAGGGGAAAACAGACGGTTTCGATTGTTCACCATCTTGATAAGTCCGCGTATCATCTGCTCGCAGGCATAGAAGTCGGCAATCACACCGTCGCGAAGAGGGCGGATAGTACGTATGTTCTCATGGGTCTTTTCGTGCATCAGCTTTGCTTTTTCACCCACGGCAATCATCTTGTCTGTACGACGGTCCAACGCCACCACCGAAGGCTCGTCCACTACTATCTTGCCATTTGTGGTAATGATAGTATTGGCAGTGCCAAGGTCCATCGCTATTTCTTGTGTAAAAGAGAATAATCCCATGTAAATTAAAAATTGAGAATTAAAAATTAAAAAATATCACTCATATCAGGAACTGAGAACTAAAAAGCAGGAGAAAGCATCATTCCTCAATTTTCAATTCTCAATTCTCAATTTAATCAGTGTTTAAAGTGACGGAACCCTGTTATCACCATTGCGATGCCATGTTCATTGCAATAATTGAAAGAGAGCTCGTCCTTAATGCTTCCGCCCGGTTGGATAACGGCCGTAACGCC
>OOAK01001854.1_pt1 | contig 12178 bp, 11 predicted proteins | sample 1671811 | NCBI WGS metagenome assembly OOAK01 (sample SAMN06348195, study PRJEB24527) | human gut metagenome | biome: human gut; feature: ankylosing spondylitis patient; material: feces | host: Homo sapiens | place: China | collected 2015-10 | reverse complement strand
GGTTGCTACTCTATTTATGCTGTTCTTTGAATTGAGAATTTTTATTAGAGAGAAAATATACAGACAGCGTAAGGAATAAGCACTGTTTTAGCTATAGTTGTTCAAGCATATGGCATGCGAATAAAGATAGCATTAAAGAAAAAGTGTTTGACAATTTCCAATTTGTAAGTATGTTATCTAATTAGATAATAAAAAGAATTATATAAAACGCCAAGTTAATGTAAAAGTTAACCTTGGCGTATTTTTTTACGAAAAAATAAAGGAGGACAACATGAAAATAGGTAAAGAAAAAGAAGTTGAAATAAAAATACACAAGAAGCAAGATGGCAAGATTCATAAGAAGCGAGATTTAAAAATAGATAACAAAGTAATGTCTACAAGGACGAAGAATAATGTAAGAACAATGAGAAAAGTAGCCGAGTCAAAGATTGTAGACAACATTGAAGGTGGTGAAAACATTGAGGAAACTTTTGAAGCTACAGGAATGGCAATAAAGCCTATAAAGAGCATTGTAAATGAAGGTAATAGAATTAGAAAAAAGGCAAAAGTTTCAAAACTTCAAAAAGAAGTCGTAGGAAGCAGGGTGAGAAAGAGAGCGGTTAATAAAGGTAAACAATTAGCAAAAAAGTCAGGCAGAAAGGCGGTAAAGAAAATATCAAAAAAGATGGCTAAAGATAACGGCAGGAAAGTGGCAAAGGAAAGTGCAAAGATTGCAACCAAGGCTGGAACGGCAGTGGCAGGTTCAGTGGCAGGACCGGAAGGTACTTTGATAGGAATGGCTGCAGGCGAAGCAGCAGGAATAAAGATTGACAATACATTTTACAAGGCAGAGCAAAGAAGTAGAATGATGAAATTTTTTATGGATAAGCTGAAACCAAACGAAGAGCAGAATGACAGTCTTTTTAAACTTGTAGGGAGAATGGTAAGAAACAAAATGACTTTTTTGATAAAAAGAATGGTATCCTTATTGGCACCATTGATTACACCAATTTTAATAATTGTAATAGCTGCAACCGGAATTGTATTTGCCGTAATTGCAGTTCTGTACAATTCGCCATTTGCATTGTTTCTTCCACCATTGGAAAGCGGAGATACAATACAGTCAGTGACAACACAGTATGTTTCAGAATTTAATCAGGAAGTGCAGACTTTAATTGATGAACACAAGGGCGCTGACAAGGGAAGAAAGGTGTATGTGGATTATGAAGGAATGAATAGTGAACCGTCCAATTATTACGACATTATGAGCGTGTACATGGTTAAGTTCGGATATGAGAATACCGCAACAAAAATGAATGAAACGAACAAGCAAAATTTGAAGGCAGTGTTTGATGACATGTGTAAGTACACCACGGAGAATGTAACAGAGAAAAAAGGCAAAAAGAAGACAAAGTACTTAGAGGTGAGAATTACACTAAAAACATATACTGAAATGGCAACAGAGTATCAGTTTGACGAGGACAGAACGGCAACACTTAATCAATTGATGAGTGCTTACATAACAAACAATCCTTCTGGTGGAAGCCAGATAAGTGGATTACAGGGAAGTCTTACTCCTCAGGAAATAAGCAACATAACAGACAAGATTTTAAATCCAATACAAAAGGCTGTTGCTTCATTTGCTTTGTCAAAAGTAGGATATCCTTACAGTCAGCCGTTAAGAAACAGTGGAAAAGCATTTGACTGTAGTTCCTTGGCATACTATGCGTGGAAGTCAGCAGGTGTTGACATATCGTTTAGTGGTGGAACAACTGCGGCTGCAGAAGCGGAAGGTCTAAAAGATAAGACAGTGAAAGAAGAAAATTTACAACCGGGAGATTTGACTTTCTACAGTTATACAACCAATGGAAGGTATAAGAACATCAGCCATGTTGGAATTTATGTGGGCAATGGAAAGATGGTTGAAGCTGTGGATGAAGCTCATGGAGTATGCTTGGGTAATTATCATAATGGTGGATTGGTGATGATATGCAGGCCGGGGAAATAAATGGTACAATAAAACCACGAAAACAAATACAAATATTAACAAATAACAATAAACAAATTGAAATATATAGTATATTATGATAGGCTATATGAGGATAATTAGTTAATAAGACTGGGTGATATAAAATGATTAATAATAATTTAAATGAAAAATGGATTAGTATAGATGATGCAGCAGAATATCTTGGAGTAAAAACAGTTACAATAAGAGACTGGATAAGAAGAGGTAAAGATATTCCGGCACATAAAATTGGTAAAAAATGGAAATTTAAATTTTCAGAATTAGATGAATGGGTTCAAAGTGGCCAGAGTGCTGAATAATAATTAATAACGAAGCGAGGATAAAATAATGGCATTTAAAGTATTAGATTTGTTTTCAGGAGCTGGTGGTCTTTCAAGAGGGTTTTATGATGCGGGATATGATATTGTTTTAGGAGTAGATTTTGATGATGCTGCACTTAAAACATTCAAAGCAAATCATGGTTGCGCTGAAGCTATGAAATTGGATTTGTTTAATCACAATAATATAGATGTAATTATAAATTACTTGAAGCATAACAATATAAAAATTGATGTTTTAGTAGGAGGTCCACCGTGTCAGGGATTTTCAGTTGCAGGACCAAGAGACATGAATGATAAAAGAAATACATTGTATACAGCTATGGTAGAGTTGGCTGATAGAATTAAACCACAAGTTGTTGTTTTAGAGAATGTTCCAGGTATGATTCAAACAAATGGAGGAATAGGAGCAAAAAGAGTTGTTGAAGATTTTTCTAAAATTGGATATAAAATGATTCCTAAATTACTATATGCACCAGATTACGGAATTCCACAAATTAGGAAAAGAGTTTTTTTTGTAGGATTAAGGGATGAAAGGGAAGATTTTGTTTTTCCAAATCCGATAATTGATAAAGAACATTATATTACATGCGAAGAGGCAATTGGAGATTTACCATCTCTTCAAACAGCTGAGGGTAATATAATATATGGAGATGATGTTCAAGATTATGCATTACCTGCTCAGAATGATTATCAAAAAAGAATGAGAGCGCATTCAAAAGAGGTTAGAAACCATATTGGGAGCATACCTATTGATAAAACAAAACATATGATTTCTTTAGTTCCAGAAGGAAAGAATTATAAATCACTTCCAGAGGAGTATCAAGGAATATATAAATATCATGAGGCGCTTACAAGATATCATAGTAACAAACCTTCACGAACCATTAATACAGGTCATAGATCACACTTTCATTATAAGTGGAATAGAATCCCAACAGTAAGAGAGAGTGCAAGACTTCAAAGCTTTCCAGATGATTTCATTTTTTATGGAAATAAGTCAGAACAATATCGTCAAGTTGGTAATGCAGTTCCACCGATATTAGGACAGGCTGTAGCTGAAGCCTTATTACCATATTTAAAGGATGGAGAATAAAATGGCAAAATATAAATTTATAGATTTATTTGCTGGATGTGGTGGTCTTGAAGATGGATTTCTTCAGACAGGAAAATATATAGATATTGCAGCTGTGGAGTGGCTCAAACCGCAAGTAAATACGCTGATTCGTAGACTTGAAGATAAGTGGGGAATAAAAGATGCATCAGATAGAGTTATGCATTTTGATATTCAGCGTGAAAGTGAATTATTTAAAGGATGGAATGATTCAAAATTTGGGATTGGAAAAGGATTGGATTATTTTGTTAATAAGGCAAGAGGAATAGATGTAATAATAGGTGGACCTCCTTGCCAAGCATATTCTGTAGCGGGGAGAGTACGCGATGAAAATGGTATGAGAGACGATTATAGAAATTATTTATTTGAACATTATCTTAATGTTGTAGATAGATATAGACCTAAAGTTTTTGTTTTTGAAAATGTGCCTGGAATTTTAAGCGCAGCTCCTGGAGGAATTCCTATTACAAATCTTATTCGTCAAGGATTTAGCAATATAGGATATGATATTATAGATGATTTACAAATAGCAAAAGTAAATGCTAGTAATTTTGCGGTTCCTCAGAATAGGGAAAGAATGATTATTGTAGGTATTGATAAGTTAAGATATAAATTCACACAGAAAATTTTAAGAGAGTTTTATGAAAAATTGTTGCCCAAATATAAAGAGGAAAAGAAAAAGACTGTGAGGGAAGCAATTGGAGATTTACCTGCGTGTATGCCATTTTATGATGAGGAACACCACAAAAAAAGAAAATCTCATAATTCTCCTGAGACGCAAGTGTCTTGGCATAAACCTAGATATCACAACTTGAGAGATATGGATACTTTCAAAACATTAGCAGAGGATATTGAATCAGGTAAACGTGAATATGACAGCAAGAAAATAAGTGAATTATACGAAAAAAAAGTAGGATCAAAATCTCCGATACATAGATACCATGTATTGGAACCAGATCTTCCAAGCACAACAATCATAGCGCATTTATATAAAGATGGTAATAGATTTATTCACTATGATTCAAAGCAAAGCAGAACCATAACAGTTAGAGAGGCTGCAAGATTGCAATCTTTTGATGATGATTTTGATTTTGTAGGAGCACAGGGTAGTGCTTATCAGATGATAGGGAATGCAGTTCCTCCGCAGTTAGCTAAAAGGGTAGCGCTTGCATTGAGTGATTTGCTTGAAGAGTATTTAAATGATTAGGTGGTGGTGTGATGACATTAAAGACTAAACAGTTGTTGTCTGAAATTACAAAAGCTTTGTTTGAAAAAAAAGCAGTTTTGCTTACAGGAACTACGGGTGTTGGAAAAACATATTTAGCAAAACAAGCAGCTAATCAACTTATAGAAAGGAAATATAGTTGTTATCCTGAAAGTACAGAACAAGCAGTTATATTAGAAATAGTATCTTGTCACAGTAGTGTAACTTATGAGGATATTGTTGGAGGTATTAGCGCTGATACAGATTCAGGAAAGATTAAGTTTGAATATAAGGATAAGATTCTTGTTGAAACAATAATAAAAGCAGCTAAAGATTATCATTTGGGGAAAGGAACAAAGTATGTATTATTGTTAGATGATGTTCAGAGGAATGATTTATCTTCTGTTTTGGGTGATGCTGTAGAAGCTATAGGTGCAGAAGGCGAAGACAAAAAAATTAAGTTAAATGAGAACACTTCTATTGAAATTACGCCTAATTTTTACATAGTTGGCACTTATAACGATTCTGAAATTGGAGCAATTCCAATTTCAACGCAGTTGCTTGGAAAGTTTTACATTATGGAAATAATGGCGGACATTAGATATATTACTGAAGATGCTGAATCTGAAAATACAAAATTATATAATCAAGTTAGAAGTCTTGTATTAAATCATCTTGATATACAACGTGGATTGAGTACATATGAACAGAATAGATATATGATCGGCCATGGGTACTTTGATGGAAATGTTATGTTGAAAATAAAATATCAACTAGTTCCATTGCTAAAACAGTACATTTCTGAGGGAATATTGGATAATGCTGCAGAAGAAGCGGTAAGATTATTAATGACAACATGTAACCAAAAAAAGAAATACAAGAAGAAAGTCGAGCCAAAGTGCTTTACTGCATATAAGATGTTTGTAACACCTCAGCGTTTCGTAGAGGAAGACTCAACTAGAAGATGTAGTTCAATTCCTATAGAAAATTTAGTGGGTAGAATTATTGAACAAAAGTTACTTTCAAATGATACAATAAAAAATAGAATTTTGTTTAGCAGAAAAGTATGCTATAGAGAAATGGAAGTAGATGGAATTACTTATCAAGCAACTTTAGTTGCAACGAATCTTCAGCATGACAAAATCAGAAGAGGAGGTAAAGCAACAGAGCGTTGTTTATATAACGGTGGAACAATAAGTATAAACGGTGAGGAGCACTATTTCACAGGAGGTTCTCATCCGAAAGATTATGTTAAAAATGCGTGTTGGGAAAATAAAGATAGTTACAAGCTTGGAGAATCGTTTGGAAGTAATTTAGTACTCTTTAGAATCGTTTGGCAATATTATCAGACGTTAATAGACGATTTGACTATGTACACAAAAGATAATCCAGCTGATGAAAATAGAAATGAGTTATTAAATTTTATCAAAAGAGAATGGAATGATTTTTTTGAAAAATTTAAATTAATAGAGCCTAAACCTGTTTCTAAAGATATAAATGGTTGGAAAAATATTGAAGCTGAATATAATAGAGAAGCAAACGAAAAGGTAAGAAAACTTATTAGCAATTTGACTATTTTGTGGAAAAATCCCGGAGATATTATTATATTAGGCAATGGAAAGGAATTAGTGCTGGAAGGAGTAGATGACAATATGAATGATAGTATTTACCAAGAGTATAAGGATGCGATGGAAACATTGGAAATTAAACAAATGATTCTGCAAGGACCACCAGGAACATCAAAAACTTATTCTGCAAAGGCTTTTTTGCGTTTTATGGCACACAATTGTACAGACACTGAACTCGAAGATTTGCAGATTACAGATTATACGAAAGAGAAAAAATATTGTGCAAAATTGGAGAAAGGTGAGGGAAATCCAGATATTGCTTGGGATATTGTGCAATTTCATCCATCGTATGGGTATGAAGATTTTATTAGGGGAATAAAGGTCTCTACCAAAGCTGAATCAGATGATATTGTTTATGAAACAGTTAATAAGATACTAGCTAGCATTGCTGAATTAGCGGGAAAAAATCCTAAAACAAATTTTTTCCTTATCATTGATGAGATTAATAGAGCAAATTTAGCTACAGTGTTTGGAGAACTTATTTATGGATTAGAATATAGAACAGAGCAAGTTGCTACTCCGTATTCGGTAAAAAACGATAATAGGATAAGTTTGCCTGAAAATCTTTATATTATTGGAACCATGAATACTGCAGATAAATCCATAGGTGGAATAGATTATGCTATTAGAAGAAGATTTTTATTTTTTGAACAGCTTCCAGATGAAAATGTAATTAAAAACTATAAAATAGAAGAAGGAAATAAACAAAAGGAGCTTAACGTAAAAGCATGCAAATTGTTCAAATGTGTCGAAAAGGTTTTTGATCATAAATATTTAAGCCCAGAATATAGGAAGGAAGATGTTCAGATAGGACATACTTATTTTCTTGTTGATTCCGAAGAAAAACTCAAACGAAGATTTGAATATCAAATAATACCAATTATGAAGGAATACTATAAAGATGGAATAATAAGCTTTGACACGGGTGAAAGTGATGAAGGCTTTGAGGGATTTTTAAATTGTATTGCGGGTAGGATTAATATGACATCGCAAAAAGATACTATTGAGAATATTTTTAAAAATCTCATTGCATAGATGGGAGTGTTTTTATGATTGGATGGCAAGAGCCAATAAAGGGTAAAAGAATATACATTGCGAAAGACAATTCGATTGTTGATGATTTAATCAAATATATGAAACCAGATGATAGAGAAAGGTTATTTATTTCGTATAATGATAGAAGAATAAATTTAGGAATTCATTATTACAATAATCATTTATATTCTTCAAATTTTGTTGGAATTTGTAGACTTAAAACATTTGATAATGAGAACATATATGATGCAGAAGGAAATGAATTAATTTTTAAGGTAATTCCTAGATTTGATATTACTGTTGTGCAGTTACTTAATTATGTAAGAGAAGATGATGAGTTTGATCGTTATATGGCGCCTCAGACAATGAGTAACAGATATCAAGATAAAGCAATTGAAGCAATAGATAAAAACGAAATATTTTATTTTTTTGAGAATGAGAAGCCGTTGAGAGTCGATGATAATATTTCATCAGAAAATAGTATTATCACTGTGACAGTGTTCCTTACTTTACTTCAGCTTTTATGCAAACGTCCACTTATGGGAAAAATGTTAAAAGAAGAAGGAAATCTCACGGGAAAAATAAAAGGTAAAATTGTAATTGAAAAAAATATTAGGAGAAATACAATACATGGAAGAAATGATCGTTTTTATTGTCGATATTTACATTTTTCAGATGATATAATAGAAAATCAGATCTTAAAAGCTGCATTAAGAAAAGCTAAGCGTTTTATAATTCAGTATTTTGGAAAGTATAGCAAAGATAATAATAATTATGCAAATATTATTTCATATTGCTCTAGAGTATTAAGGAATGTTTCAGATATTCAGTGCAGTGGGACTGCATGCTCTGGTTTAAAATTTTCAGGGTGCTATGCGTATTATAAACCAGTAATAGAAATGGCAAGAATGGTATTAGATGATATTTCCATTGAATCAAATGGGGAGGTAAAAACTACAGGTTATATTATTCCATATGCTATTTCAATGGAAAAATTATTTGAAATCTATGTACGTACCTATTTAAAGAAAAATGGGATTAATTCGTATAAGAAACAATCAGAACATGGTATCACTTTGGAAAAGTTTGATAATAAGACAGATGTATTTATTGAAGATGAGGAACTTACGGATCCAGGAAAATATATTTCCGGTTCAATAAAACCAGACATAATTCTTACTAATAATGATACGGGAGAAACTGTGGTTTTTGATGTGAAATATAAGGATTACACAAATGGTAATTCAAGAATGGATCGTCTTCAATTGCTGGCTTATAGTATGATGTTAAATGCAAATAATGTTGGAATAATTCTTCCAGCACAGCTTGAGATGAAGATTTTTGATGCAAGAAGAATTAATTCAATGGAAAGAAGAGTTGTGAAATATCACCAGGTGCTTTTAGGAATGGAAAAAGACAATCCTACAATTGCAAATTATATAAAAAGCAGCACCTTTGAAACGAAAGATAGTTAGCACTTAGTCTTAAAATATTATGAAGACTATAAATAGCAGTAATTTATTTTAAATATTGTATAGTAGTTTTCGTTTATAATTAAGTTTCACAAAAGAATATTTATCTATTTTTGATATAATTATTGCTTTAATTATTAAAGCGATAATTTCCCACCCCTTATACCTTATTAAAGTATAAAATTTAGTATTTAAACTTTAATAAGGTATTTTTATAGATAAGAAATCTCAATATAGGTCGTACAATTTTTTTAGAAGCATACATTTTGAAAGATAATGTTTAGAGAGTTAAGATATAGTCCAAAGAATAAAAAGATGATTACACATGGTCTAAATCTCAACAATTCAACCACATTAGAATTCGACAACCATTCTCGCCTTTGATAAAATTATCGTGTCAAGGGAAATTGATCAATAACTAAGACAACAAAATAAATGCCTTATTAAAATTCTTGGTTTAATACCGGGAGTTTTAATAGGGCATTTTTTATTTACAAAATTTTGATGGAAAGAGAGGAGTGAACCAGTGAAACAGGCAGGAGAAAAATACAAAATTAGAGAAATCAGTTATCTTTTTCAGACACTTGAAAAAGAATGGGAACGTTCCGGAAGAACAGTGACTAAGCGAAAACTAAATCAGGACGCATTGGACATGTTTTCTGAATATTACGTGCGAAAGGTGAAGGAATATGAAACTGAGCAGGACAATATCAAAACCAAAACAATTCAGAAGATGGTGAAGGAAATAAAGGAAATGAGCATCCTTTTAAGAATAATAAAAAAGATTTGTACTAAATCAAAAACTCAGACTATAAAGGATTACATCATTATCGAATTGGACAAGGAAGAAAGAAATTGCTTGGAAAATATTATAGGAAGTGAGGACTAGCGGATGAATTATAAGATAAAAGTTTACAAGACAAAAAGTAATGAATGGAGCACTAAAGCATATGCTTCAGTTACATTTAATAACAGTTTTGTTGTAACAGGAATAACGGTTAGAGAAGGAAAGAACAACAACTTATTTGTAGCCATGCCAAGTTATAAAAGCAGCAAGACAGATGAAAATGGCAGACCCATATACAAAGATTATTGTAATTCAACAACAAAGGAATTCAGGGATGAACTTTATGGAAACATCATTGATGCTTATATGAATGACAAGAAGGAACTTGAAGTAAAAGGTGCAAGTGACAAGCTTGAATTTGGAATAGCCCTAAAAAGTTTCGGTGGTGAGAACATAGAAGCATTAGGACGCATTTATTTTGACAAATGTTTTGTCATCAATAACGTGAAAGTAATTCCAAGTGAAAAGGGTTCATTTGTGGCAATGCCGTCACAACTTGTAAGCAAGGGAAATGGTGAAAAAGAATATGAAGATGTTTGTTTTCCAATAACAAAGGAATTTAGAACAGAATTGTATGACGCAATTTTAAAGGAAAAGGACATTATGAAACAGAAGCAGCAGGAAGAATTTCAGAAGATTGATGAAATGGACAAAGATAAATTGCCATTTAGATAGGAGGAGCTTATGAATAAAAATGTATGTGTGATTTTTAGAAATGATGAATTTTTAGAGGACGATGTAAGAGTGGAAATGATGAAGATTATTGCGTGCATTCCTAAACAGGAATTAAGTAATATACATATTTGCGTTGACAGCTTGAAAGAAGACAATGAAGGTATTAGACGTGAATGGTTAAAACAATTCATAAAGGAAAATTTATTTACAACAAGTACAATTTATACCAATTCATTGGTAAGTATTTCGTGTGACGTGGCAGAAATAAACATTTTCATAGCATTGATGCATTTGTTTGGAATAAATATTTATCTGGAAAATGAAGATGCAAGCATAATACCTGATCCGTTGTATGTAGGTGAAATTCAAAAAATAATAAAGACTAAACTTAAGGAGCATCCAATGTGTATAGCAAAGGCTAATGCAGAGGAAAGAGTGTTTGTAGCAAATGTTGTGTTAGACATTATAGATAATCTTTGGTTAAGTTACAGAAAGACAGCACGATAAAATGAAAATGTTTTTATACTTTACAAATGAAAGAGGAAGTTATATAATGACACTACAGCAGAAAACGAACACACATTCGAATGAAAGCTGGACTTCTATCCGGAATGAAGTGAGAGAAATGAAAACTTAAACAGAAGGGAGATGAACCAGGTGTCTACAGAAGATTTGAGCAAAAGGCAGACACAAGTATACGACAGCATTGTAGCTCATGTCCAGGAATACGGTTTTGCACCCACCGTCAGAGAGTTGTGCAAATTAACAGGTTTAGCTTCCACATCAACTATAATTGGGCATTTAAAGACTTTAGAGAAAAAGGGATACATTAAAAGATATCCTGCACACCCTAGAGCAATTACAATATTACAGTAGATGTGTGAGATGGAAATTACCGAAGTATAAGATCAGCTGAATAACAGGTCATATGCGTAAGGCTAAACAGGCGCAGATGATGGTTACATAAGGCTTACAAGGAATAGTTTCCCATCCTTTGTGAGTACAAAAATTTAAATGATTAAATATTTGTATAACAAGGAGAAACACAATTGAACAGAATAGATACTAATGGAAAGAATACATTTAATGTAGGAGATGAAGCCTACATTATTGAGAGTAATCGCAGTGTAAGAAAAGTTACAATCATAAAGATAAGCAGAGATTTCTATACAGTAAGATTTGCTGATACAGATGGAGCAATAGCAGTAAGAGTAAGCAGACTGTATGGTACCCGCAAGATGGCAGAGGAATCATTGCCAAAGAAACTAACAGTTGCAGTCAGACAGGAAGGACCTCGTCCTCCACATAACGTATGGATGTAGTGGAGGTGATTTGGTGATAGAGTTTGAATATGACAAAACAGGGGTCGGCAGACGACTAGAGATGCTTAGGAAAAAGGCTAACAGCTCCAGAGAAAAGGCAGCGGAAGACTTAGATATATCAAAGGATTCCCTGTACGCCTATGAAAAAGGAAAAAGCATTATGAGTGCAGAAGTATTGGCAAAAGTTTGCATCTTATACAATACTTCAATGGACTACTTACTTAATGGTTGTGAATCAGAAAACAATGTTATAATTCCGGAAATAATGATTTCTTTAGGAAAATATAATGTTGAACAGCAGAAACACATGTATGCAGCATTGAGTCATATGATGAAAGTGTTTGTGTAGGGAGAGTAAAAATAAAATCACACTTATGGGAAATCATAGGTGTGATTTTTAATATAAAAAATTGTTATAAGATTGATAAAATGATTTAAGATTACTATTATTTTTTTTCCTTGATAAAAGTCAATAAATATTGATAATAGATAAAAGTTTATGATACAATTTAATAGAGTCAACATGCCATAAAATTGATGTATGTGCAGATTCTTG
>OOAK01001853.1_pt1 | contig 12178 bp, 16 predicted proteins | sample 1671811 | NCBI WGS metagenome assembly OOAK01 (sample SAMN06348195, study PRJEB24527) | human gut metagenome | biome: human gut; feature: ankylosing spondylitis patient; material: feces | host: Homo sapiens | place: China | collected 2015-10 | reverse complement strand
CGAGCAGCCATGATGCAATCGCATATGCAACGGAACCCATGCCGCGCCCGATTCCGTAATCAAGTTCCTCTCCCTGGCGGATCGTCTCCATACCAAGAGAATTAACGAACGGAATCATCAGCATCAGCATCGTAATGCTTGCGCCGTACAGCAGTGTCCTTACCACCATAGAACTGCTTTCTGCCGTTGCAGCAAGGGAAATGATAAGAACAAGCTGAATCAGGTTCGCTCCAAGGAGCATTGTTCGTACGGACGGGCTTTCCGGCCGATCTGCGTAGGATGCCAGCGCAGGCTGCAGAACCGCTGACACGATACAGCCAACTGCCGTCAGAAGGCCGATTTGTGTGTTTGTGAAGCCTTTTTCAAGAAGATAGACGCTGGCATACCCCATCAGTGCCGCGTATCCCATCCAGTAGCAGCCTTGAATCGTGCCGTAGCGCACGGACAGGTGTTTTTTCATGTTTTTGTCCCCCTTTTTCTACAACTTTTCCCTTATCGTAGCGTATTCTACAGAAAATGGCAACTCAAAATCAACAATAAAACTATTTAGATTTTTTTCGAAATGCTTATTGACTTTTCGCTTTCCATGTGATAAAAAGTATTTAGATGAATTTCTAATTAATTTGCATTCATACTGCCGGAAAGGAGGTTTCCATGGCATTCGCAGAAACGTTTAAAGCTCTCTCCGATCCTGTCCGGCGAAGGATTCTGGAGTTTCTGAAAAACGAAAGACTTTCTGCCGGGGAGATCGGATCGCACTTTGATATGGCAGGTGCAACCATCTCCTACCACCTCGGTATTCTGAAAAAAGCAGATCTTGTGCTGGAATCCCGGGAGAAAAATTTTATTTATTATGAATTGAATTTGTCGATACTTGATGAAGTTCTTATATGGATTGATAAAATAAGGAGATAGTTTATGAAAGTGAAAAAAATCATATATGCTGTACTTATAGTATTGCCTGTTGTCTTTACCTTGTTTCTTTTGCCGTCTATGCCAGAACAAGTACCTATACATTATGGAGCAGATTACTTAGCTGATCGCTGGGGAAGTAAATATGAAGTTTTAGTATCTCCACTTATTTGTACAGTGGCTGGTTTAATTTTATATGCAGGAACAAAATATGCATCAAAACAGGAAAAAATGGACATAATAATGAGCAAATTGAATTGTTGTTAACGATTTTTACAGTATTGATCTTGCAAAGTCAAACCTATTATTTTTTATATACAGCCTATTTTCTAATAGAGGATTTGTCAATTCTTCCTCTAAACCCTATACAGCTTGTCTTTGGACTTATCGCGATTATGTTTGTTATAATGGGAAATGTAATGCCAAAGCTTCGTAAAAACTCTGTGTTAGGTTTACGTACGAAATGGAGCATGTTAAATGAGGAAACATGGAAAAAAAGTCAGCGATTTGGAGGTATCACATGTATGTTTGCGGGTGTTGTTCTATTCATTATTTGCATAAGTGTAGATAGTTTTATGAGTATTGTATATTCTTTGCTTGTTTTACTAAGTCTTCTTCTTGTTGATGTATATTACACCTATAAAATTGCGAAACCTTATCAGAAAAAATAATAATGAATGTAGACTTTTTGTATTGTAACAGACAAGGATATGTTATAATAATCCAGTTGAAAAACATGTAAAGGAGAAATGTTTTATGAACCTGAAACATCGAGTACAAAATTTCTGGAAATATTTTGAAACGATAAGAGAAGATTTAGAAACTGCATTAAAACAGCAGGATAGCCATGAATATGGACATATCTTAGAAGATTTGAATAGTCAGCTGAAAAGAATTAGTGGATGTAAGATGGAAGTAGAAATGAGTGAAACTGGCTTTTTTGAAATGACATTTGCTTGTGGCGGAAACAAGAATGCACAGTTTGCATCTGCTTTATTGAAAAAGAATGCGCCCTCTGTATTAAAAGAAGACTGGATCATCAATGATGTGCGTCCTCCGTTAAGTGAGAGAGCGTTATATACTGTTTTAAGAATTAAAGACAAAGAAGTCCGCGGAAGTGATTTTAAAGTTTATTATACAATCAATGATGCCATGCATATGCTGGATATAAAAGTTTATTGTGAAGCATTAGATGGGGTGGATCAAAGCTATAAGGAACAGGTTGTCGCATACATGCTGGAATTGTTTATCGGAGAGTTAGAATTTGAAGCTCGTATTAGCAGTATTGAAATTTTAGATGCACCTAGTGATGAAGAAAATGTATGTCTGCTTCCAAATTTCTATGAAGATATTTGTGATATCATAGTTGATAAAGACTGGATGGAATACCATGATCCATTATCTATATACACGGCTTATAAGTTAGATGAAAAGCCAGTTAGTGAAACCTTGCGTAAAGATATGAAACTGATTGTCACAACAAATCCACAGCTGCAGGAAGAATTATTGAATAAAGAAAGTGATACCTGCAGTGCTTTTAAAGAATTAGGTGGAGAGTATGGTTATTTGTATTTTGAAAAGCTATATGAGGATGAAAAAGAGGCATTGGTACGTCAGCAGCTGGAAAAAGAAATCAACGATTTGTTATATGATATGTCTATCGCAAGAACGATGGGTGGTGCTGTAGGTGTATATTATTCTTATATTGATGTTGCAGTCTTTGATATTGACGGATTTAAGATTGCATTAGAAAAAATAAATGAGAAGATGTCGTTTAAGATTTATTATCGATCTTTTCTTCAAGATATGATGTAGCAGGAAATATCCTGCTTTTTTCATATTTTAACTTTTTTCGACATATATATACAACAGGTGATAAAAATGCTAAGTGCAGTTTTTGAGGTTCTCCAACATGCACTATGTTATGTAGGATATGTACGAAATAATTCTTTCGCAAAACCTTTATCAAAAGAAGAAGAGACGGATTGTATAGAACGTTTGTCAAAACATGATGAGCAGGCTAGGGAAAAACTAATTGAACATAATCTTAGACTGGTCGCGCATATTGTAAAAAAATATGATATAAAGAAAGAACAAAGCGAAGATTTGATAAGTATTGGAACCATTGGCTTGATTAAGGCAATTGATTCTTTTAAGCCTGAAAAGGGACATAAACTTACAACCTATGCATCACGCTGTATTGAAAATGAAATTTTAATGTACCTTAGAAGTTCTAAAAATTATTTTCAAAATGTATCCTTAAATGATCCGATTGCGACAGATAAAGATGGAAGTGAAATAACGCTTCTAGATGCTATTGCGGCTCCTGTGCAGCGAAGTGTTGTTGATTCAATCGTACTTGAAGATAGAGTTATAAAGTTGAAGAAATATCTTCATGTATTAGATCCTAGAGAGTTAGAAATCATCACACGAAGATTTGGCTTATTTAAACAGGAGGAACAAACACAAAGAGAGATTGCGAAAGAAATGCATATTTCAAGATCTTATGTATCTCGAATAGAAAAACGTGCCTTTATGAAAATTTATCGTGAATTTCAAAAAGAAGAGAAAAATGTATAAGAAAAAGCATCTATTCTGTTTATAAAGAACAAAATAGATGCTTTTTTACTTATCTGCTCATAAGATAAGCATATAAAAGTTTTGCGGTTTCCATAATACTGTTGATATGACAGCGTTCCATTCCATGAGAACTTAAGCATCCCATACCGAAAGCTGCCGCATAAAGATTATTTCCAGCTCGAATAGCAGCACTGGCATCACTACCATAATGATAAAATACATCTACACAATAATCGATGTTTTCCTGTTTTGCCAAAGCAATGATTTTATTAGTTAATCCTCTGTCATATGGTGTATAGTTATCTTTTGCGCAAATGGATACTTTGTATTCACTTCCATTGTAATCAGGCCCAATCAAACCAATATCCAAGGCAACATATTCACTGACTTCCTCTGGTACATAAGCTCCACCATGTCCTATTTCTTCATAAATAGGAAAGGCAAACAGTGTACGGTATGCAGGTTTTTTATTTTCTTTCTGTAAACTTTCTAATACCGCAAATACAGCAGCTGCTGCAGCCTTATCATCAATAAAACGTGACTTTATAAAACCGGTTTCTGTATAGTGATAGTCTGGGTCAATGGAAATAATATCGCCATGTTCGATACCAAGATTTTTTACATCCTGTTTACTGCTTACATGCTCATCTAATATAACTACCATATTTGTTTCATCACGAAGAACTTTTCTTGCTTCATCAAAAACATGAACAGAGTGATAGCGGCATAGAATCATACCTGTATAGGTTTTGTTTTCTCTTGTATGAACTTTGCAAAAACATCCTTCTAAATTGTTGTAATTGATACCTCCCAAGTTTCGTAAAGCAAGGGTACCATCTTCATTGATGTGTCGAATCATCAAACCTAGCGTATCAAGATGAGCTCCTATACAAATCGTTTTGGAATTATCTTCTCCATCCACTGTAATATAGGCAGTTCGTTTTCGATCATACGTGATTGAGTAGCCATAAGCATCCGCAAGCTTTTCCAGTTTTGGATGAATTTCATCGTAATAACTTACAGGACTAGGTGTATTGATAAGTTCTCTTGTAATTTTTTCGATTGTTTCTTTACAGATTTTCATTTTTTAAAAACCTCCATTTCTATTACGTTTATTTTATCAAAATAAGTATTCATTTTGAATAATTTCTTATGGACAAAGTATAAGTTTTCCAGTAAAATAAATCGAAGTGAAACAGGAAATATGCTATAATGAAAATAATGAGAAATACGATAGGAGATGGATACATGTTAAAACTTTTTACCCCTAATTATTACATACGAAAATATACATCATTAAGACCTGAGTTCTTAAAGGAAAAAGGAATTAAGCTGCTTGTATGCGATATTGATAATACACTTGTTCCCCATGATGTAGCTTTACCGGATGAAGAGGCAAAAAGCTTTTTGAAAAAAATGCAGGAGGCAGGAAAGAGGCAGGAATTCGTGTCGTTTTTATTTCAAATAATGTAGAAGAACGTGTAAAAACATTTGTAGATGGGTGCGAATTGGAAAATCCTGTTTCCTATCCTTTCGCATGTAAACCTTTGCCATTTTCCTATCGCAAAATGTTAAAAGAAATGGCAGTTTCTCGAAATGAAGTTGCTGTTATAGGTGATCAGCTGATGACAGATATGCTGGGGGCAAATATCATGCGTTTATTTACGATTTTAACTGCCCCAATTGTACAAAGAGATTTGTCATTTACGAAGTTTAATCGAATATTTGAAAGAATGGTATTTTTTCTTTTAGAAAAAAGCGGAAAGCTGAAAAGAGGAGAGTTTGATGAGTAAAATATGTAAAGGATGCGGTGTAGTTTTACAAAATGAAAATAAGCAGGCAATTGGATATACACCAAAAATGGAAGCAGATTATTGTCAAAGATGTTTTCGTATTCGTCATTATGATGATGTCGTTATTTCCATGAAGCAGGGAATTGACTCTGATGAAATGCTGGCACGTATCGCAAAATTGGATGCCCTTATCGTATGGGTCGTTGACTTGTTTGATTTTGAGGCGAATATGATCAAAGGGTTAAATCGTCATTTGATGGGAAAAGATATTTTAATGGTTGCGACAAAACGAGATTTGCTGCCAGATACTTTATCTGATGAGAAACTTGCAGATTTTTTATTGCGCCGATTAAAAGAATTATCGATTGTTGTTCAGGGAATTGTTATTAGCGGTGATTTGGTAAAACATCCAAGTAGGGAGCAGAATAACTCTATAGAAGAGATTGAAGAAGCAATTGCTATTTATCGCAAAGGAAGAAATGTAGCGGTTATGGGAATGGCAAATGCAGGAAAAAGTACATTATTAAATGCTCTTCTTGGAAATCAGAATTTAACAACTTCCCGTCATCCTGGAACTACATTAGATATCAATGAAATACAAATGAAAGATTATATTTTATACGATACTCCAGGTCTTACAAGAATGGATTCATTTTTAACTCATATTGATGATGAATTATTAAAAACCGTTGTTCCATCTCGTAAATTAAAACCAAGAGGCTATCAGTTATATGAAGATCAAAGCATTTCGCTAGGAGGACTTGTTCGTCTGGATTTGATTGGCGGAAAGAAAGTAAGCTGTGTTGCTTATTTTTCTGAAAGACTTCCTTTGCATAGAGGAAAACAGGAAAAAGCAGATCGTTTATGGGAAACCCATTTAAATGAACTGCTGTCTCCTTCTATGGATCATGATTTTCATGATATGGAAGTATATACGACTAGGGGTGCACAACATAAAATTGATGTTGTTATCCATGGTTTAGGGTGGTTTTGTATTAGTGGAGATGTGAAAGAAATAAAAGTGTATGTGAACAAAAATGTAAATGTAACATTTAGAAAGGCGATGATTTAATATGCTTACAAATAAAGAAAAGAGTTATTTAAGAGGATTGGCACAGACAAAACGTGCTTTATTTCAGATTGGTAAAGATGGAATCACTCCAAATATGATACGAACTGTTTCAGATTCTTTAGAAGCACATGAACTGGTAAAAATAGCATTGCTTAAAACTTGTGCAGATGATGTAAGACAGGCAGCTCTTGATATGAGTGGGGCTACATCTAGTGAAATCGTTCAAATCATAGGACGTACATTTGTGTTATATAGAAGAAGCAAGAAAAATAAATTGGAGCTGTAGTATGCATATTGCGATATTAGGGGGAAGTTTTAACCCTGTTCATAATGGACACTTGCAAATAGCAAAAACAGCTTTAAAAAAACTTCCTGTTCAAGAAGTCTGGTTTATGCCAAGTAAAGATACTCCTCTAAAAGAAACAGCATTGGCTTCCTTTGAAGATCGATGTGAACTATTAGAGGCAGCGATAAAACCTTATAAACATATGAAAATATGTAAATTAGAAGGAAAACTGGAGGGTATTTCTTATACGATTCATACAGTAGAGGAATTAAAGAAACGCTATCCTCAGCATTCTTTCTGCTGGCTGATTGGAGATGATCAGGCTAGACAATTTGATGCGTGGAAAGAGTCAAAACGTTTGAAGAAAGAAGTCGAATTTTATGTATTTTCCAGAGAAGGGTCTTCGATATTGCCAGAAGGAATGAAAAGAGTTTCCATGGATTTAATACCTGTATCTTCTACAGAAATTCGTCAAGGAAAAAAATTATATGAAGTACCTGTTTCTGTACGTTTAAAAATAGCAGAGAAAGGTTTATATTTTGAAGAAACCATAAGGCAGTATATGAATGAAAAACGTTATAGACATAGTCTATCTGTTGCACAGTTATGCGTTGCATTGGCAAGTGCTCATAATTTGAATACGGAAAAAGCATGGAAAATGGGCATTTTACATGATATATGCAAACAAATGCCATATGAGATTTCAAAAATATGGATGAGACATCATATGCCTTTTCACATGAATGAAGCACCTGCTATTTGGCATGGGTATATTGGCGCGGATTTTGTAAAAAGACAATTGGATGTTAGGGATAAAGATGTTATATCTGCAATTTATCATCATGTGCTGGGTGATGGAAAATCTTCGTATGATAAGATTTTGTTTATTGCAGATAAACTAGATCCTTCACGTGGATATGATTCCAGTGAACAAATTGAATTATGTAAGATGAACTTAGATTTGGGGTTTAGATGTGTAAAAAAAGAACAACAAGAATATTTAAGAAAAGAAGGAACGTTACAATAAGGAGTTGAAGAGATGAAGAGTCTTTTAGAAGTTGTACAGAAAGCAATTGATGAAAAGAAAGGAAAATACCCAATGTTATACACATTTTCTTCTTTAAATCCTGCTATTGATTATGTCGTTATTTGCAGTGCAGACAGCTTGCGTCAGGTATATGCGATTGCGGATAATGTTTGTGATAGAGTAAAAGAAAATGGTTATCAGGTTCGCTCTATGGAAGGAGATCGTGATTCTTCCTGGGTTTTAGTAGACTTAGGGGATATAATTGTCCATGTATTTCAAACAGAAGAAAGAAATCATTTTCAGCTGGAAAAATTATATGCTGATCTTCCAAAGGTGGACTTTTGCTTATGATGTATGAAAAACTGGCAGAGTTTTATGATGCTTTAGTAAAAGATGAAGAAGCAACAAAAGCATGGGTAGATTTAATTGAAACTTATCTTCCAAAAGGAAAAATCATGGAACTGGCTTGTGGCAGTGGAGAAATCACGATTGCACTTGCAAAGGATGGCTATGAAGTCCATGCAAGTGATTTAAGTGCAGATATGATTACGCAGGCAAAAGCAAAAGAAAATAGTGAACTGGTAGAATGGAATGTTATGGATATGTGTCATTTTACTGGTGAAGATATGTATGATGGAATCTTATGCTTGTGTGACAGTTTTAACTATCTTTTAAAAGAAGAAGATGTTGAAAACATGTTACAGGGTGTATATTCCCATTTAAAAGATGAAGGTGTTTTTATTGTAGATATGCATTCGATGGATCGACTAGAAGAGTTTCAAGAGGAATATAATGAGGCAGGTCGTATCAATGGACATGAATACCAGTGGACAATTCAAACGATTGAAGATTGTATATATCAGAATTTTGCCTTCTATGATGAGGATGGACGAAGTGTTTTAGAACAGCATATTCAAAAAGTTTTTGAGCCAGCATGGGTAATGAATAAACTTAAAGAAACAGGTTTTAAGGTAGAAGTATTAACAGATTTTGTATATCCTGGAATTTGTGAAGGAGAAAAACAGTTCTATATTTGTAGAAAGGAAGTGAAAGCATGATTGGAATTATTGCCGCAATGGATAGTGAAGTAGAGGCTATTGAAACTTTATTGGAACATAAAGAATTGAAGCATCTTTCTGGAATTAAGATGATACAGGGAACGATAAAGAATAAGCGTGTAATGGTATTAAAAAGTGGAGTAGGTAAAGGAAATGCTGTTATGGCTACAACGATTCTTTTAGAGAACTTTCGCATAGAAAAAGTGATTAATATCGGCACTGCAGGCGGATTAAAAAAGGAACAGTCTATTTTAGACGCCGTTGTTAGTACACGAGTTGTTCAACATGATTTTGATACTAGTCCCATTGATGGAGAAGAAGGTATTGGTTTATATTTTGATGCGGATAAAGAATTATGTGAACTTTGTGAAAAGACACTGAAGGAAATGGATGTTTGTGTGCATTGTGGACTTGTAGCCAGCGGAGATCAGTTCATTGCAGGTGAAAATCAGCTTACAGTTTTAGAAAAGCGTTTCCCGGATGCTGTTTGTGCAGAAATGGAAGCTGGAGCAATTGCACAGGTATGTTCACATTATCATGTACCATTCGTTGTTCTTCGTTCTTTGTCGGATATTGCACATAAAGAAAATTCACATATGGATTTTACAACCTATGTAAAACATGCTGCAAATCGAAGTGCAGAGTTTTGTAAAAAGTTTATTGAACAATTGTAAAAAGCGTTTCATACGCTTTTTTTGTGCATTTATCTAAAAAATCATGTATAATCTCGTCTTTGACAGTTAGAAAGCGAAAAAAGTGCATTAAAGACTTTAGAATTAAGCTTTTTTGCACTTTTTGTCTTTGTAACGAATTGTGCTATATATGATGTTCTTTTGTGTATTTGATAATATTTCTCATTGTGGATCGTTTTATTATTTCTCTGTCTGTTTCAAAACCAAACAACTCATGCAGTAAATCTGTTAAATCTGTTCGTGTGTAAGAAGGTATATATCCTAATCCTTCTTTTAATTTTGTTACGTTCATCTTTCTCAATGTATCTATTATTTGTTCAGATGTATATTTTTTCTCTAATTTATATTCTAATATTCGATATATCAGAAGGGACAAGAAACAAATCAGGAAATGCGCTTTGATCCTGTCTTCTCTTTGCAGATAGATTGGTCGTGCATCAAAATCCGTTTTCATTATTCTAAAGCACTCTTCGATCTGCCATCTGCGTTTGTTGATAGCGATGATCTCCGCTACATCACCTTCCATATCTGTGCTTACCGCATAGAAACCATCATACATTGCTTCTTTATCTATAGCCTCCTGATCGATTTCGTAGATTTCTTCTTCTGCTACTTCTCCATTCGCTGTGATGGAAGTCCTCTTTGTAAATCTGCTTGGATCATTCGGATTTTTTCTATTCTTTTTGATTTTTCCATTTTTACTTATCATGTTTTTTGCTCTGTCTATCTGCCCTTGTCTTATCTTTTCCTGATAAGCTTTATATTTTGGAGAATAGGTAACGATAAGAGTTTCCGATATCTTTTTAGATTCTATAGGTACTTCTTTATAATAGATGGATTCATATACCTCTGGGTCATTTTCATCAAGATCTTTCAAATCAATGAATGTGCTGCTTCCTACTTTTCGATATTGTTTCGTATTTAAAGCGATATCTCTATCTTCTTTCTTTAATTTTTTTAATGACTGTGTAATGACATAGGATCTTCCTCCTATATCATTGAACAGTTTGTTATTCTGTGATGCCAGTCCACTGTCTGAGCAGTAGATGAATTCGGAACAGTCGAAATCCTGAATAACTTTATGTTCTAATGGTTTCAAGGATTTCTGTTCGTTTTGATTTCCGGGAAAGATATCAAAAGCTAAAGGGAAACCATCTCCATCCATGAATAACCCCATGCCTACGATAGGATTTGGACGATGTTCTTTGCTTTTTCCGTATTTTTTAAGTTCATCTTCTTGTTCGATTTCAAAGTAATAGTTCGTACAGTCATAATAAAGAACTTTTGTGTTTCTTTTATGAAGAAAGTTAGAATTTCGATAAACTTCCGCCTGTATGTAATCAGATTCCTCGGCCAATATAGATAAGGAACGATAGATATCCTGTAATTTATACTTTGGCTGTTCCAGCAGAGAATGAGCGAAAGAGAAAGAAGAGCGTTTACTGGAAGGATATAGAACACGAGCGTAGACAAGATCGCAGAGGATGCGATGGATATCATATTCGAATTTATGATGATTCTTAATATTACGACAAATATTGTCAAAATGAAGATTGGAACAGATGGATTGAAGGAATAGGTAGCCAACATTAAATAACAAAACTTCATTTTTTTTGATTTTTTTGTCGCTAGAGAAAGGTATGAGAACAGGTGCAGTATCCTGTTGATGGGATAAAGTGTCCTTTTTAGCTTCAGAACGAGCCCATTCCAATAATTTTTCTTCATTATTATCAAATTGAGGAAGCAGGTCATTTAATCGACCAAGCTTTCTAAAAATGCGACTAGAAGTTTTACCATTGTTTTTGCGATAAGAACTCATAATATAAATGCTTTTGGAATTGCCAGTGCCATTGATTGCAACGTACATATTCATCACCCAATATAATAATAACACATATAGCACAATATAGCACATAATAGAACATAAAATTTGACAAAAAAAGTAAAAGAAAAGCGCCTGTTTAAAGCGCCATAGTAAATTTATGAAATTTTATATGTGTCAAACTCCCGATTGACAACGCTTACACATTGAAGTATTATAAATGTGTAAAAATTGAAAAATGGTTTGTTACTTCTCGGGAGGCATTACCTAAAGCAGATAGTTGCTTTTAGTAATTCATATCGAGAGGTTTTTTATTTAGTCTGGAGGGAAAAGGATGTTTCAGTTTTTTGGAAAGAAAAATAAAGAAATGATATTATATGCTCCTGTTACAGGTAAAAAAATAGCGTTGGAAGATGTTCCTGATAAGGTGTTTGCTTCAAAGATGATGGGAGATGGAGTAGCTTTTCAATTTGATGGAAATACGATTTATGCTCCATGTGATGGAAAAATTGTGATGATTGCGAATACACTTCACGCATTTGGCATGGAGTTAGCAAATGGAACGGAGCTGCTTTTACATATTGGTCTAGATACAGTTAATTTAAATGGAAAAGGATTTAAAAAGCTGGTTGAACAGGGCGATAAGGTAAAAAAAGGAACTCCTATTATTGAAATTGATAGAAGTGTAATGGAAGAACATCACATTGATTTGACAATGCCTATGATCATTACCAATACGAATGGAAATCAGTTCCAAATATGTACAGGTATTGAGAATGTTATAATGGGGGAAACGAAAGTAATTGTATTGGAATAGGAAGGAGAATGGTTCATGAGAGTTGTGAAGAAAATTAACAATAATGTTGCCATTTGTGTGGACAACAATCATCATGAACTGGTTGCTTTTGGTAACGGCATCGGATTTCCAAAAACACC
>OOAK01001843.1_pt1 | contig 12254 bp, 9 predicted proteins | sample 1671811 | NCBI WGS metagenome assembly OOAK01 (sample SAMN06348195, study PRJEB24527) | human gut metagenome | biome: human gut; feature: ankylosing spondylitis patient; material: feces | host: Homo sapiens | place: China | collected 2015-10 | reverse complement strand
ATTTTATATGTTTTGAATAATCAATAATTCCTGTCTGCAATTTCCTATTTTTTGTAGATTCATTTGTTGTATCATAAGCATACATTTTGAAAAATACTTTCTGTCCTTTTCTTAAATATATCCATTTTGTTTGTAGGCATTCCTTAGCCTCTATTTTATCTATGTTATAAATAGCATCACTACTCTGTAAATATTTAATTCTTGAAATTTCAAATTCATTATTATCTCTATCGTGTAATTTTAAATTATACCCTCTGATGTATTTCTATCTAAAATTCTATATCCCAATTGCATTGACTCCATTGCAGTAACAACACTGATTCCCCCAAATAATATAAAACACATGCTCAAAATAAAACCTATGATCCATTTGTCCGTATTCATTCTATTAATATTCTTTGCGATTAATATTCTTCGTTCCAAGTTACATTCCCCAATTCCTGCACAGATATATTCCTGGAACTGAAATTGATGAATCATAATATCATAGATTGTCTTAAAATATCCCTTCTTGCTTCCCGTCTCATTGATCACACTGAAATCGCAATAGACTTCACTCCATTCATTCACTGCTTTAAATATTTGACGTTTTAATGGATAAAACCAGTAGATCAGTAAAATCATTCTGCATAATAGTTTCCAAAAGATATCCTTATGTTTTATATGTGTCAGCTCATGCAATAAAATAATCTTTAGCTGGTCTGTGGTATATTCTTCTGTCGGAAGTAAAACTTTTGGATTCCTTATTCCATATACCATCGGTGTCTGTACAAATGGGTTGTATTCAACACTTACAGAATTATGAATCTCAAATTTTTCCATTAATTCTAGCGCTTGCTTTGAAATCCATTCTCTACATGTTTTTCCTGACTGACATATATCTAAAAATACCCTCTCCTTACGTTTGCTTTTCCATATGCTGATTCCAAATCCTATTCCCCATATCCCTACCATACATATTGCAAAATTTCCTATCCTGTCATTTACCAAAAAGGTAATTCCATCCCAAAGAACCGTCCTTAAGATTACAATTGGAAAAGGAATCAAAAAAAACAAGATGACAATCTTTAACAATCCATAATTCAGCCTGACAAATCCTTTTTCCTCTATCTTTTTACATAGAATCTTCCATATAAGAAACAATATACTTCCTATGAGAAGACAGATAAATAAATAGCACAATATATAAATGCTAATCTGCTGAATCATCCAGATCATCGATCAACCTCCGTAATTTATCATTCTCCTCTTGTTTTACTACATCAGAAAGAGCTACTGAAAATTCATCCCATGAATCATCAAACCATACTTTTTTCATCTGCTCAAACTGCACTTTATGATAATCTGATTCATCAACTTTCGAATAAATAAAACTTCTTCTTCCTTCTTTCTTTGTCTCTATGAAATCTTTCTTCTCCAATCTTCTCAAATAAGTCGAAACACTATTCCTATGATATTCTTTCCCTGTATTCCTTTTTATTTCTTCCACCAGATCCTGTATTGTTACTCTGCCCTGCCTCTTTTCAATATTCCAAATAGCTTTCATTACAATCGCATTTAATCCTGTTAAATATTCAATTGCCATCCATTGATCCTCCTTCTCTGTGTTTATATTTATACAATAGCATGATTATGTTTAATTTTCAATATTGAACTTATATTTTAGTGATAATATAAATCAATAAATTGTACGCCAATAACCTTTAACATACACACCTGTGGTGGTTTGAATAGCCGTCTATGTATATGATAAATAATAATAAGGATCTCCCGACCATTAGAATTCTGTCAAAATGACATGCCGAATTCTAATGGTCGAGAGATCCTTATTATTTATCATATACATTTGAACGATTATCATTCAAATTACTTTTTATGTTTCCCAAAGAAACCTTTATGTTCTTTATGAGCTTCTTCCTTCTTAGGAACTTCACCCATAGCTTCCTGGAATTTCTGAAGAGCTGCTCTTTGCTCTCCGTTTAAGTGTTCTGGTACCTGAACGACAAGTGTTACATAGTGGTCTCCTCGTACATTCTTATTACGTACCATTGGCACACCTTTTCCTTTTAAGCGGATTCTGGTGTCTGTCTGTGTTCCTGGTTTGATCGTGTATTCGTATGGTCCATCGACTGTAGGAATCTGGATCTTACCACCAAGTGCTGCCTGTGTAAAGGAAATTGGCTCTGTTGAATAGATCGTTGTATCCTGACGCTGGAATTTTGGATGTCTTTCTACGATCACTTCTACTAACAGATCTCCTCTTGGGCCTCCATTTGTACCTGGCTCTCCTTTGCCACGGATACGGATACTCTGTCCGTTGTCAATACCTGCTGGTACTGTCACTTCGATCGTCTTACGATTGCTTACATAACCTGTTCCATGACAATCTGGACACTTATCACGAATGATCTTACCTGTTCCATGACAATCTGGACATGTCTGAACATTCTGCACCGTTCCAAACATAGACTGCTGTGTAAATACAACCTGACCACGTCCCTGACATTTTGGACATGTTTCTGGACTTGTACCTGGTTTTGCACCGGTTCCGTGACATGTTGTACATTCATCTTTTAATGTAATTTCTATTTTCTTTGATGTACCAAAGACTGCTTCTTCAAATGTTACGTGGATTCTTGCACGAATATGTGATCCCTGTGTCGGACGATTAGCCTGTCTTGCTCCGCCACGGCTTCCTCCACCGAACATACCTCCGAAAATATCACCAAAGATATCTCCCATATCACCACCGAAATCAAAACCGCCAAATCCGCCGCCATTAAATCCGCCAGCACCCTGCTCAAAGGCAGCATGACCATACTGGTCATACTGCGCTTTCTTTTCAGAGTCGCTTAATATCTCATAAGCTTCTGTTACTTCTTTAAATTTGGCTTCTGCCTCTTTATCTCCAGGATTCGTATCTGGATGATATTTCTTGGCGAGTTTTCGGTAGGCTTTCTTTATTTCTGATGCTGAAGCATTACGGTCAATGCCTAGCACTTCATAGTAATCTCTTTTTTCCGCCATTTTTAGTCTACCTTCTCTTTAAAATTATACTTCTTTGTAGTCACCATCTACAACATCATCGTTTGCTGCTCCCTGGTTTGCTCCTGCATCTGCTGCTCCCTGAGCTCCCTGCTGAGCCTGTGCTGCTGCTTCATACATCTTTGTAAATAAATTCTGAGCACTTGTCATCAGTTTGTCTTTCTTAGCTTTTAGATCTTCAACCTGAGCATCTGTCATATCCTGATCTTTTGTAGCTTCTACAAGATCTTTTAAATCTTTTAAGTCAGCTTCTACAGCTGCTTTTTCTGTAGGATCTACTTTATCTCCTGCTTCTTCTAAGGCTTTCTCTGTCTGGAATACGATAGAATCAGCTTCGTTTCTTGCATCGATCGCTTCTTTACGTTTCTTATCTGCAGCTTCGAATTCAGCAGCTTCTTTTACAGCTTTATCGATATCTTCATCAGACATGTTAGATCCAGCTGTGATCGTAATGTGCTGTTCTTTTCCTGTTCCAAGATCTTTTGCAGATACATTTACGATACCATTTGCGTCGATATCGAATGTAACCTCGATCTGCGGGATTCCACGTGGAGCCGGAGGAATTCCATCCAGTCTGAACTGTCCGAGGGACTTGTTGTCTCTTGCGAATTGTCTTTCTCCCTGTACAACGTTGATATCAACTGCTGTCTGATTATCTGCTGCTGTAGAGAAGATCTGGCTCTTCTTTGTAGGAATTGTTGTATTTCTCTCGATCAGTCTTGTAGCAACTCCTCCCATTGTCTCGATAGACAGTGACAGTGGAGTTACGTCCAGAAGAAGGATATCTCCTGCACCTGCATCTCCTGCAAGTTTACCACCCTGAACAGATGCTCCTAAAGCAACACATTCATCCGGGTTCAAGGATTTGCTAGGCTCTTTTCCTGTGAGGCGTTTTACTTCTTCCTGTACTGCCGGAATACGTGTAGAACCACCTACAAGAAGTACCTGACCTAATTCTGCTGCTGTGATTCCTGCATCAGAAAGCGCACGTGTTACTGGCTCTGCTGTTTTTTCAACAAGATCATGTGTCAGCTCGTCAAATTTTGCTCTTGTCAGGTTCATATCAAAATGCTTCGGTCCTTCAGCTGTTGCTGTGATGAACGGAAGGTTGATGTTTGTTGTTGTTGCAGAAGAAAGTTCTTTTTTCGCTTTCTCTGCTGCTTCTTTCAGTCTCTGAAGAGCCATCTTGTCTGTTGACAAGTCTACTCCTTCTTTTGCCTTGAAATCAGCCAGCATATAGTCTGTGATCTTCTGGTCAAAGTCATCTCCACCAAGTCTGTTGTTACCTGCTGTAGATAATACTTCAATAACTCCGTCTCCGATCTCAATGATGGAAACGTCGAATGTACCACCACCAAGGTCATATACCATGATCTTCTGCTCTTTTTCGTTGTCAAGTCCATAAGCAAGTGCTGCTGCTGTTGGCTCGTTGATGATACGTTTTACATCCAGACCTGCGATCTTACCTGCATCCTTTGTTGCCTGACGCTGTGCATCGTTGAAATAAGCCGGCACTGTAATAACTGCTTCTGTTACTTTCTCTCCAAGATATCCTTCTGCGTCTGCTTTCAGTTTCTGAAGGATCATTGCAGAAATCTCCTGTGGAGAATATTTTTTATCATCGATCGCTACTTTATAATCTGTACCCATCTCTCTTTTGATAGAAGAGATTGTCTTGTCTGCATTGGTAACTGCCTGACGTTTTGCAGGCTCTCCTACCAGACGTTCTCCTGTTTTTGTAAATGCAACTACAGATGGTGTTGTTCTTGCTCCTTCTGTGTTGGCGATAACTGTTGGCTGTCCACCTTCCATAACAGCTACACAGCTGTTTGTTGTTCCTAAATCAATACCAATGATTTTTCCCATGATTATTTCCTCCTTATTAGTTTGCCACTTTTACCATACTATGTCTTACTACACTGTCTCTGTACAGATAACCCTTCTGGAATTCTTCTGTAATGATATTCTCTCCAACTTCTTCATCTTCTACATGCATCACTGCATTGTGAAAATCCGGATCAAATTCCTGGCCAACCGCTTCAATCGGTTTTACGCCAATCTCTTCGAGTGTAGTCATCAGCTGTTTGTAAATCTTCTCCATTCCTTCTGCAAACGGGTTGGACTTTTCTTCCTCCGGTACAGCTGCGATTCCTCTTTCGAAGTTATCCACAACCGGAAGAATCTTTTCTATGATATCTTTCGCACCGATTTCGTACATCTGAGATTTTTCTTTTTCTGTACGCTTGCGGAAGTTATCAAACTCTGCCATCTGACGGGTGAGTCTGTCAGTCAGTTCCTCAATTTTCTCGTCTTTTTTATCTTTTTTATTCTTTCTGCCAAACTTCTTCATGAAACCGGATCCCTCTTCAGAACCCTCCGTTTCTTCTGTTGGCTCTGCAGCCTCTTCAGCTGCTTCTTCCACAGTCTCTTCTGTGTCCTGTTCTTCGGCCTCTTTGTAAGCTTTGGCTTTTGCTTCTTCCACCGCTTCTTTGACCATCTCTTCTTTACTCATATTCTCTGCCACCAGCAATCACCTTCCTATTCTTCCGGGTCTTTATAATAAATTGCATCCAACTCGCTCTGCAGAGTTTTCAGCGTCTTCATGACATGTTCGTAATCCATACGCTTGGGACCGATGATACCGATCGTACCTTTCATGCCTTCTCCCAATTCGTAGGTTGCTGTTACGACGCTGCAGTCTTTCATTGTCTTGACCGGAGTCTCATCCCCAATGTAGACCTGAATCCCGTGATTTTCTTCACTTGCCAGTGTCTCTGTCACCAGATCCGCCAGCTGCTGCTTCTCTTCAAATGCACTGATAATCTCCTGAGCACTCTGCTTATCGCTCAGCTCCGGATATTTGAAAATGTTCGTCGCACCACTCGTGTAGATCTCCATATCATCATCTACATGAATAATCTCCGCCACGGCATCCAGCACATCACTGATCACCCGGCTGTGGATTCCTGCCTGCTCCTTCAATCGTGCGATCAGACCAAGATTGATCTGTTCGATCGACATGCCGTTGAGTGTTGTATTCAAAAGCATATTCAGCTTCAGAAGCGTCTCACTGGCAAGCACCTCACCAACCTGTATGATCTTGTTCTTGATCACGTTTCCATTCATCACGATCACTGCCACAATCTGTTCCTGATCCACCTGTGAAAGCTGAATGAACTTCAATGTGTTCCGGCTGTTCACAGGAGCGGAAACCATCGTTGCATAATTGGTATTCACAGCAAGCACTTTCGCAGCCTGCTTCAGCACCTGATCCACTTTATCGGATTTTTCAAGCATCGTGTTACGCAACTCTGTAATCTCGTGCTCCTTCTCCTCCATCAGCATATCCACATATAAGCGGTAGCCTTTGTCGGAAGGAATCCTTCCTGCCGAAGTGTGCGGCTGGAAAATGTATCCCAGATCCTCCAGATCAGCCATCTCGTTGCGTATCGTCGCAGAACTCAAATTCAAATCCGTGTATTTGGAAAGTGTTCGGGAACCAACAGGCTCTCCGGTCTCCAGATAGTTTTGGATAATCGCTTTTAAAATCGTGAGCTTACGCTCGCCAAGTTCTGTATTCAATCCCATCAGACCTTCCTTTCTCTCACCTGAGGTTTTTCTTATTAGCACTCCTTTGTTTTGAGTGCTAACACCTTCCGTATATTAAGATAGCACCATGGTCTGTATTTGTCAACCATGTTTATATATTCTTTATACTTTTTATATTTCCCCTTGTTTCCAATTTATAACCCTGTACTTTTTTCACTTCTAATACAACAGCTTATTTCCTTTTTCGCAAATCTCATAAATCTCATCATACTTCGCTTCGATCATCGGCGTCAGTTTTTCCGTCTGGTTTCTCACAATTTTCTTATAAAGGAAATACGGCAGGATCCATCCCAGAAATCCGGGAATCGCAAAAATAATACACAAAAGGATTTTCGGCGGAACTGCTGTCACCGCAAACGTAGAACATGCAATAAAAGCAGTTCCGATCACTCCTGCTGCCAGCGCCCATATTGTCGCTTTCGATGTCTTACTGTTTTCCAGCGACTGAATTTCCCGGACACAGGCTTCAAAGTTTCGCTGCAGCCTTGTAAGCTCCGTTTTATTTACAATTTTCCGATCACGTTTCAATCGCAGAGTCATCATCTTCTCCGCCCCCGGATGACGACTCTGGCTGCTCTGCGGCAGATTGTCATCCGGTTCCCACCCAAAATTCTCATATCCATCTAACAAAAAGGAGGCCTGACTGCTGTTTGCACTCACTTCTTTATATTCATATGCCACAAAATTTCTCTGTGGCTTTTCTGTCTTTTTCATAACTGACCAAACTCCTTTCCCGCCATGGGCAGTGTCACAATAAACGTACTGCCCTGTTTTTCTTCGCTTAAGACCTGAATCTCCCCATCCATAAGCTCCAGCACCCGTTTTACCATTGCCATCCCCAGTCCGTTTCCCTCTTTGGAATGAGACGTGTCTCCCTGATAAAATTTATCAAATATATGTTTCATGGTATTTTTGCTCATACCACAGCCGGTATCCGATACAGAGATTGTCACCCCCTGCTCATCCGACAGCTGACGAACCGTGATCACACCACCCAGCTCGGTAAACTTGACCGCATTAGACAACAGATTATTCCACACCAGTTCCATCAGATCCTGATCCGCATAAATTTCTGCCCGATCCTCCATTTCTACTTCCATCTCGATCTCTTTTTTCTCCCAGGCAGATTCATATTGCAGAATGCAGTCACATAACTGTCTGCACACATCATACACTTCTGCCTCCGGCTGTATTTTCTGGTTTTCCAGCTTATTCAGCTTTAAAATATTGCTGATCAGATCAGACAGGCGCGTTGCTGTATTTTCAATGGCTTCCCCATATTCTCTGCGCTGTTCCTCCGACAACGCATCCCTCTGCAAAAGTTCCGCATAATTTTTAATAATAGAAAGCGGTGTTTTCATCTCATGAGAAACATTTGACACAAAATCTGTTTTCAGCGTTTCAATGCTCCCTAGTTCTTCCACCATCTTATTAAAATCCAGAATCATGACATCCAGATAATCCCGTTTCTCCATTGTATGAAATGTAGGTACATAGACGGAAAAATCTCCGTTCGCCACTTTTCTGGTAGCCTCTGCCATTTTATACAGTGGTTCTTCGTAGGTTCTTTTTACCTTCCATCTGGTAAACAGCGTCAGTCCCATGGCAACCATTCCCCAGTAACACATCGGCACCACGGTCATCACCGCTTTATTCCAGCCTGCCGAATTCATAAACACGATCAGTCCGGTATGTATCCCCGACATCAGAAACAGAACCCCAATATAGATTCCAAATAAAGAAACCGGAAATAAACTTTGCTTTACTTTTCCCCTTTGTTCCTCTCGTTCTTTCATTGCAGCACCACCTTGTATCCAAGCCCGCGGACTGTCACAATCTTAAATCCGTCACAGGCTGACAGTTTATCTCTGAGTTTTGTAACATAAACATCCACAGCCCTCAGACTGGTATCTGTCTCCACACCCCAGAACTCGTCCATGAGCTGCGCTCTGGAAAACGTTTTTTTCGAATAAGACAAAAGCTTGTAAATAATATTAAATTCTCTTGTAGTAAGACTGATCTCTTCTCCGTCAATTTCTGCACTCATAGCATCCGCATCCAGTATCAGATTTCCCACCGTAATTTTTCTTTCCATCTCTATATTTGCCCTGCGAAGCAATGCCCTTACACGAAGAAGCAGTTCATCCAGTTCTATCGGCTTTACCATATAGTCGTCGATCCCGAGCTGAAACCCTTTCCGCTTGGAAGGCAGATCATCTTTTGCCGACATAAACAGGATCGGAATCGTCTCATTTATCCGGCGAACTGTCCCGGCAAACTCAAACCCGTCAATCTCCGGCATCATAATATCAGAAATAATCAGCTGGTACACCGTATGATACATTTCCTCATATGCCGCAGCTGCCGACAGACACCCCTTCGCCTGAAAACCACTGTCATTCAGATAGGTACATACAATCTGATTTAATTTTTCATCATCTTCCACTACAAGTATACGAATCATTTTTATCTTCTCCTTTTGTATCTCTTCCCATTTTCCTAAAATACAGGACGATCCTAACACATTTTTGTTTTCGTTTTGTTTGTGAATTATGTACAAATTGTAAACAAAAAACAAGGTGCGGTCAATTTTTTCTTCTGACGCACCTGTTTCTGACTCTTTTATTTTAAAGATTTGATAAATTAAATGAGACAAAGTAAATCCACAACTCCTTTGCAATCTCTGGTGCTGCATAACTCCATGCAATACTCATGCACATCCCGATTCCAACTGTACCAATCATTGCAATCAATACTGTAGCTATCGTCTTTTTGGACACTCTGCCTGCCTTGTTCTTTTCTTTCATATTCTCATACCAGCCTTTCTTTGTTTGATGGTATGAGAATAGCACTCTTTTGTTTATCCAATGTTTGATATTTGTTTCTGAATTATTAAAAGCTTCAAAATCTTTTCCTACAGCAGAAATTCGCAGAACACATAATTGCTGACATCAATCCCTCTTTTTGTCAGCCGGATTTTATCCTCTTTCACTTCTAACATTTTTTCCTGCTCCAGTTTTTCAATCACGTCTCCGTAGATTTCTTCTATCGTATTTCCAAAACAGTTCTCAAACTGGGTTCCGGAGATTCCCTGCATTCTTCGAAGTCCCAGAAACATAAATTCTTCCATGGCATCTTCCTTTGTCAGCACTTCGATTTCTTCCCGCAGATCTTCTCCTGATCCTATTCTTTCTATATAAGAGATCATATCTGTACAAAGATGGTATCTGGTATTGGAAATAAAAGACGAGGCTCCCAGACCGATCCCTAAATACTCTACTCTGCTCCAATACCCCAGATTGTGTCTGCACTCTTTTCCTTCCCGTGCATAATTGGAAATCTCATAGCGATGAAATCCATATTCTTCCAGAATTCCCTCTGTCCGCTCATACATCTGCCGCTCTGCATCTTCATCCGGAAGAGGCGGATATTTCTCCTGATCTGTCTGTCCTTTTCCATACCACTGATAAAATCGGGTTCCTTCCTCAATGATCAGACTGTACGCAGAAATATGCTCCGGATGTAATTCTGCCACCGTACGAAGGGTGTGCTCCCAGCTTTTTACGGTCTGTCCGGGAATGGCTGAGATGAGATCAACGTTGATATTGTCAAATCCCGCCTGCCGTGCCATGTCATAGGATTCCCGAAATTCTTCATACGTATGGATTCGTCCCAGCATTTTCAGTTCCTCATTGTTGACAGACTGTAATCCGAAACTGATCCTGTTGATTCCCGCCTGTTTCCATCCTTCTAGTTTTTCTTCCGTCACAGTTCCCGGATTTGCTTCGATTGTAATCTCCGCATCCCTGTCGATGGTAAATACCTGTCTCAGCATTTTAAAAATCTCACCCATCTGTTCACACGACAAAATGGACGGAGTTCCTCCGCCCACAAAAACAGAAGATACCTGGTAAGATGAAGCAACCTCGCGGTATCTTTGTATTTCTTTGTTTAATGCATCCACATACTCCGCTTTGGCTGCATCATTTGCCGGTGCAGACAAAAAGTCGCAATAGGCACATTTCTGTACGCAAAACGGAATGTGGATATATAATTCTAATTTCTGCATCATACAGTCCTCTTTCTTTTTTAATAGGTACAGTATAATACAGTCCTGTTTATTTTGTCCATTCCAGAGAATCAATTCCATCCATTAAAATTGCCTCTCCATCCTGTCCCGTAACCTGAATATCTTCCAGCACAAGTGTCTTTATATTCCTTGCAAAAATTCCCATTTTGCAGATATTCTCATCGATCCCGTCCAGCATTGCCGGCTGTCCACTGACCGCTTCTTTTGCATAACTGACCTGCACATGTTTCATTTCCACCCGCTCAATTTTCTGTTCCGGGAGTCCATAGAAAAATACTGCTGCCACATGACAGTTTTCTGCCTGAATATTTCTAAAACACAGTTCTTTAATCTGTGGAGTTCTCTCATCCACTGCAAGAGGTTCTTTACATTGTACATATTCGCTGTGTCCATCCGGATCACAAAAATAGAAACAATTGATCACAAACGGAGTCAGCACAGAATCCATTTTGATATCTTCAAACAAAACACCATCAATTATCGCATCTTTCCCACGCCCTCTTCTCGTTTTGATCCGAAGTCCGCGATCCGTATTAATAAACACACACTGTCTTGCCTGCAGATTCCTGATCCCTGCCGCCATCTCACTTCCCAGAGTGATTGAGCCATGCCCGTCCCGCATACAACATTGACGAATCCTCAAATTGGAAGACGGCACTTTGTACTTTGCTCCCACGGAAATCTTTCCGAACTTCACAGCAATGCAGTCATCTCCTACAGAGAACAGACATCCTGTGATTTCTACATCGTCGCAAGATTCCGGATTCAATCCATCTGTGTTTGGAGAATCTTTTGGTCCCAATACCGTTACTTTGATAAATTGCAGGCGGTTGGAAAAATACGGATGGATATTCCAGCTCGGACTGTTCTGTACTGTGATTCCTACAATCTGTACATTTTCACACCGGTTCAAAAAGATCATCCGGGGTCTTGCGGCGATCCGTATCTTTTTCGCCTCAAACCACCAGTTCTCCCAGGACGCATTGCCATCTATGATTCCTTCTCCGTAAATAGTAACATCTTTTACACCGATCCCGGTAATGATTCCAGAGAACATATCACAAGCATCCCCTTCCCAGGTTCCCAGGATATACTCTTTTCCTTTTTCCTCATTCTGACAGGTGCCTTTTAAGATCGGAAATTTTTCACGTTGTGTATCTGCAGAAAGCACTGCACCTTTTGCCAGTTCCAGTGTAAGATGATCTTTTAAGAACAAACTTGTAATCCGGTATACGCCTTCCGGGATCAGCACACGACTGTCTTTCGGACATGCCATAATGGCTGCCTGGATATACAAAGTATCATCTTGTACGCCATCGCCTCTGGCTCCAAAATCACGGACATTCACCGTATAGTCCTGCGCCTCTGTACAAAAAGAAATCTCCGCTTTTTCCTCTCCCTGTTCTACGGAAACGCAATACTCCTTTTCCGGTTCCAACTGATACAAAACATTCACTACTTGTTTTGTTTCTCTGTAAAATTCTCCGTTAAGATAAATCCTGTATGCATT